>Ga0302325_10000281_pt1 | contig 146214 bp, 129 predicted proteins | sample Palsa_T0_2_FD_201948 | JGI IMG/M metagenome (GOLD analysis project Ga0302325, IMG submission 201948) | Peat permafrost microbial communities from Stordalen Mire near Abisko, Sweden - Palsa_T0_2 | ecosystem: Environmental > Terrestrial > Soil > Palsa > Peat permafrost | place: Sweden: Abisko...
TGGGGCGTAGCGCAGCCTGGTAGCGCACCTGCCTTGGGCGCAGAATGATTTACTCCAACCGTTCCATTCTTTTTTTTGATTTCTATTGTTTCCAACAATTTGGGGAATCTGCTTTTCGTTCAAAGTTAACCCAAATGGTTTGAATCTCGCTCATATTGGCACGGTTTGTGCACGGTCGCTTTCCCAGTCGAGGGGCACATGCAACAGGGCCGATGAAAAAGCAGAGAGCGCCGAGTCAGTTCAAGACGAAGGTTTCCAAGGACCTCTAGGGCGCCGAGACGTTCGCGGAGTTTCTTGTTCGCTTCCTGCCAGTCCTCGGTGAAGGTTGATCCCCGGATGCGCTTCCCGCTTTGATCGAAGTAGCACATCCACAGAATTCTTGTATTGGGTCGCTGGTAGACAACACTGTCGTGCTCTCTAGGTCTTGCCTTCTCCCACCTCTTTCTTGAAGCTTGCGCTGAAGGGGGACGAGATCCGTTCGCAAGAAGCGCCATCCTCCTGACAAATCTGAAATCAGTTCTTCTAAATGACCGTCCGGATTGATACGAATCGCTATTCCCGTGCGTACTAGAGTTAGTGGTATTCGATCGTTCGTGGGCCACTCGCGTCGCACGCAAGGAGGCGGCGGCCCCGGCGTGAAAGATCCATGCGCCTGGATCTGGAGCTTCGTCATTTGTATTCCGTGGTTGTTCTGGCTGAGGAGATGCACTTTACTCGGGCATCTCATCGGCTACGCATCGCCCAGCCCAGCCTCAGCAAGCAACTCCAGCAGATTGAGCGCTCGCATGGAGTGCGTCTGTTCGCGCGCGACAAAGGCCGCATCGTTGAGCTTACGGATGCAGGTCGCACTTTCGTCGACGAAGCGCGGCTCGCCATTTTCCACGCTGAACGTGCTCTTAATCTCGCTCGCGCCGATTGTCGGGCCGACGACTCGCTTGTAATCGGCTACTCGCCAGATGCCGATCACGATTGGGTTTCGGGCATCCTGGCTACGCGGCGTCCCTCATACACAAATGTCAGAATTCGCTTATGCTCCCGCTTTGCGATGGACTCGGTGCGCGGTGTTTTGGTGGGAGAGTTGAATCTGGCGCTGGTGACGGCACCCCCTGAGGAAATCCGCATCACCGCGGTACCATTTGCGCGAAGACCGCTATACGCTGTTTTGCCCGATTCTCACCGATACGCTTGCCGCAAAGGACTGGTCCTTGGAGATCTGGCAGACGATGACTGGATTTTGAATGCCAGGCAAGTTCACCCAACGATTCACGATGCGATTCTCGAAACGGCTAAGCGAGAAAAGATCTCATCGAAGAATCTGCATGAGACCTTCACTTACGAACAGGCTGTTCAGTTAGTGCTCGAGCGTGCTGGCGTAGGGATTCTCACGCAGGCGTGTGCCCCAGATTTTCGCGTAGATCATCTTGTTGTCATACCGCTGTCGGATGCGTCCCTGCGTTTCGATACTTGTCTGGTGATGAGAGCAGTTGACGATGCAAAACTTTCGAATGGATTCGGTCGCTCCTTTCTTCGCAGATTCTCGGGTTCCAGATTGGCGCCGCAACCGTGACGTCCTCGAAAGTGCTCCATAGCAAATCCGGAATAGGCCACCTGGCCAGGTTACGCGGGACTCACCTCCCAAAAACCCTGTGCACTCGAGAAATGCTCTGATGGGGGCAGACCTGGTTTCGAGACAAGAGCTTTACGAGATGGTCTGGTCGATGCCAATGATCAAAGTGGCTGAGCAGTTCAACGTCTCAGGAAGCTACATGGCGCTGGTGTGTTCCGCACTGCGCGTTCCACGCCCGGAGCGAGGCCACTGGGCTAAACTCGCGGTCGGGAAAGCGCCCGAGAGGCCTCCATTGCCGGAGGCACAGCCTGGCGACCAACTCAATTGGTCTCGCGACGGAGGATTGCAGTCGCCATCTCGCCCCCGAACTGTCGCGCGCCCACCTGGCCCACGAGGCAGCAGACTGGCGTGCCCCGTTACCGGCGTTCACGGGCTGATTCGTGATGCGAAGGGATACTATGGCACGGGTTACAAGGTGGATGAAGGCCAGCATCTCAGGCCTTACAAGAGGCTGATGGTCGACGTTACTGCATCAAAGGCTGGACTCGATAAGGCGCTGGCCTTTGCAAATGATCTGTTCAACGCATTGGAATCCGCTGGACATCGAGTCGTCATCTCGAGGCTGGGCGATTACTTCAGGCGTAGCCGCATCGAGGAACATGAGAAAATCTCCGGAGCGCAACGCGGGAACCCCTCGTATGAATACGAGCGTCTGTGGTGTCCAGAACGTCCCACCGTGGTTTATGCCGGCTCGGTCGCGTTTGGCCTTGCCATCATCGAAATGTCAGAGTCGATTGTCCTTCGCTATGTAAATGGAAAGTACATCCGCGAGTCCGATTACAAGCCTGCCAAAACAGCATCCCGGCACAGCCATTACAGTTGGACGTCGACGAAGGATATTCCCTGCGGCCGTCTCCGGTTCGTAGTCTACGCGCCGTACGGTGGTGTCGATTGGTCGCTGTCGTTTCAGGAAACCGAGGCTAGAACGCTCACGAAGGACATCCCGGAAATTGTGAAGTCAATCGAGAGCTCTATTGAAGTTGTGGTAGAGAAAGTGAAAGAGGCACAGCGGAAGGCCGAGACCCGGCGTCGAGAGTGGGAGGCAGAACAGGAGAAGCGTCGACAAGAGGAGGACCGCCGCCGCATCGCTCAGTCCATCGAAGAAAGCCGTGACGAACTTGATGAGGTGATCCAGGAATCGGCGAGAGTCACGAGTGTGGAACAGTTTTTCAAACTAGTTGAGAATCATGCCCGAGATTTGCCCGAAGATCACCGGCAGGAGGTGCTTGAGCGCCTTGCGCTGGCCCGCGAGTTTGTGGGCACCCAAGATCCGATGGATTTCTTCTGCTCGTGGAAAACACCGGTCGAAAGATACGTCCCGTTAGCCATGCGGACGCCGGGATCGGAGGGAGAACGAGAAGAAAAGGAAGAAGAGGAAGAGGAAGGCTGAGTCGACGGGGAAGCATCTGAGGCGAGGTTGTAAATCAGAGCACAATCCAGCGCCGTCGATCGCCAGTTCAGCATCCGAAGCAGGTTTGCTCCGGGATTCCTTCCCGCAGATCGTAGGTGATGAGATTCGGGCTGCCGTCATGCTGACTTTTCCGGGGGGCATTGGCTGGAATGGCATTGCGATGGAGCGGCCCGCTGCGAGCCGAGCAAGAGTCGGACCGGTTAGTCTTTGTACCAAGATACCCGAATGCCTTAGGCGGGAAACCGCCTATCTTGCAAATAGGCGGGAAACCGCCTAAAATGCTTTCAGGCGAAAAAGCGCCTAAGACATCTTTAGGCGGAAAAGCGCATAAGAAGCCAGTTGAAACGACAGAAAAGAGAACAACATGCAGGCCATTGCACGAACTCCTCTGCAGCTCGGGAATTCCATCCGAGAGCGGCGACGCGAGCTCGGCCTAACCCAGGAGCAATTAGCCGCAAAAGCCGGGGTGCGGCAGCGTACGATTTCGGACATTGAGAGGTCAGCAGCAGCCCGCTTCGACACAGTGCTGCGTGCGCTTGCCGCGCTTGACCTGGAATTGGTGGTTCGGCCGCGCACCAAGGGCTCATCCCAAGATATTGAGAAACTCTTCTAATGCCCCGCCGAACCTCGCACGACCGTCTAAGAGTCTTTCTCAACAGTCGTCTTGTCGGGCTACTTCGACGCGAGACTTCTGGGGCAATCTCTTTTCAATACGACCGATCATGGCTGGAGTGGGACTCGGCCCTGCCCGCATCGCTCTCCTTGCCTCTACGCGAACAGGCATACCTCGGCGCTCCCGTGCTGGCCGTTTTCGAGAATTTATTGCCGGACAACGATGCTCTGCGGCGTCAGATCGCGGCGCGCGCGCATGCCGAAGGAACCGACGCTTATAGCCTGTTGAGGGCGATTGGTCATGACTGTGTGGGTGCGCTACAGTTCCTTCCTGAGGATTCCGAACCCACTCCTGCAGGCGTGATCGATGCCGTACCCGTCAGTGAACGCGAAATCGCTGCCATTCTTCACAATCTAGCAACCGCGCCCCTCGGAATTACGGAAGATGAGAGCTTCCGAATATCTATCGCCGGCGCTCAAGAGAAGACCGCTCTTCTGCGTTGGAACGGCAGATGGTGCAAACCCCGCGGCACAACTGCGACAACGCACATCTTCAAGCCTACGATCGGAAAGCTCCCCAACGGAGTGGACCTCACCTCAAGTGTTGAGAACGAATATCTCTGCCTCAAGATCCTCAATGCTTTGGGTCTACCGGCTGCAAGCGCAGAAATGGAAACCTTCGGAGGTAGACATGTCCTGATTGTTGAGCGTTTCGACCGACTGTGGACTGGCGATCAAAGACTGTTGCGTCTGCCGCAAGAGGATTCCTGCCAAGCACTCTCGGTGCCGCCGACCCTGAAATACGAGAGCGATGGCGGTCCAGGCATAACCGACATCCTCAAGATGCTGCGGGGCAGTGATGAACCACTCTCGGATCAGCGCTCATTTCTGAAAGCGAACATCGCCTTCTGGCTCATGGGAGCTACCGACGGACATGCGAAAAACTTCAGCATCTTCCTCTCTCCAGGTGGACGTTTTCGCATGACACCACTCTACGATGTCATCTCAGCTCAGCCTAGCGTCGATTCAAAGCAGATCTTGTGGAAACAGTTTCGGCTGGCCATGGCATTCGGTACAAAGCCGCACTACCAGATCAGGCAGATTGCGCCACGTCACTTTTTTCAGACGGCAGATCAGGCCGGGGTGGGGAAAGAGGTGATTGAATCGGTGGTCCACGAGTTGGTAGAGGGAGGAATTGCTGCGGTTGAGTCTGTTGTGTCAAAGCTGCCAAAGAACTTTCCCGATCAGATTGCCTCATCGATCGAAGCAGGAATCAAAGGACGACTTCGCCTCTTGGCGGCGCCGGAAACTCCCAACTCTCAGAAGTAGTAGCGTCGCGATCCGAGATTCTTGCCTGTGACTGGACGCACGTGCGGGGATTGCTAATGATCTGAGGCCAACGCCGGAGCCTCTGCTTTTTTCCTCATGATGTCGGCGATTTCGTCATAGTGCCATGGGCGGAAGTCGTGCGTGTCGACTCCCACATCCATGGAGAGTGAGCGGAGAACGTCGGGTAGACGTCCGTGAGAATGCCCGTAGAGGTGCCACGATCCGCGATTGCTTCGTTTCCAGACGCGCAAGGCGTAGTGACAAAGCACAATTGGTTGGCAATTGATCGAAACTTCCGCCAGATTGTCGAGCCAGGAGAATTCCTCTTTCAGCTTGCGAGCCTGTTTGTCATGATTTCCAGGCACGGCGAAGATCTTCTTACATCGAATCCGGCGACGGTATTCGAGAATCCGGGTTTGGTTCCCGATGCAGGTGGCCGAACTGGCAGGTTTAATCGTGAGAGGACGATTCCGGGGACTCGCTCACCAACTAAAGCTCTGGGCTCCCTTGCGGATTTCGAGAATGGCAAGCAGATACCCAACATTTACAAGCTCTACAGCCTGAGCGTCATCTACGGGCGTCATTACGAGAAACTTGCAACCTTCTTCAACGTTCCGGTCGATGAGGCCGAAAAAGACCACAAAGCATTGAGTTTTCCGCAGACCTACCTTGTAGGAGCCGCCTCAGAATTCAGCGAGGCTGCGATAGTGTCATCCCGCGAACTCCGGGAGAGATTGCGGTTCGAACGAACCAATCTTTTGTCCAAGATACTCGAAAATTGGAAAGATGTTCCTCCCACTCTGCTGCAGCAGATCGATTGGCGCGATTCCCTTTACGGCTACATCGGAATGGAGGACCATACGCTCGACCCCATCATTCGCCCCGGTTCCTTCGTTCAGATCGATTCCCGGCAGAGAACGGTCCCACCACTGAATTGGCATGACGAGCATGACCGTCCAATCTTTTTCTTTGAACTCCGCGATCGCTACGTATGCAGTTGGTGCGAATTGCATGGCAATCAGCTGATTCTCGTTCCGACTCCACGGTCGAGAGGTCAGGCCAGGCACATCCGCTATCCAGGCGACGCAATCATCGTCGGCCGGGTCACGGGGGTAGCGATGCGCATTGCGGAGACACGCGAAGGTCCAACCAAAACCTCTCCCCTGAGCTGAGTATCCAACAGCACCTCCCCCGGGTGGGGAATCCGGGGCAGCGCCGCTCCCGAGTTCGCCCCGAGCCCTATGGCGTATCGACTTACGTCGAAAAAGGATTGCTGAAGAAGAGATGGGCTAACAAATCATTCGCCCACCTCTCTTATGACGGCTCGACCTGTCCTCATGCTCGCTTACTGGACCATAACTACAGCAGCCCTGCAGTCAGCGCCATTTTTTGTATCGGCGTCTTTTTTGAACGCTTCTGTTTGGGTCTTGAGCTCATCAAGAGCTTTGATCAGTTTTTCATTGTGGGTCTGTTTCTTACGAAGTCGCGCAACAAGGGTTTCTGATGAGTCCCCAAGCTCTGCGATAAGCATCAGCTGCGAGATTCTGGGGAAATTGGGATTTAGATTGTCTAGTTCAGACTTCAGCGCCACGAGGTAACTCCACTGGACGGGGTCTTCGTCCTTCTCGTCCACGCCGAGATCTAGAATGGTCCCAACGTTTGTATCGAACTGGTTTACGAAGTCTGTATAGGTCATTTCTAATGGCAGCGCAAGGTTGTTTTCTAGCATTCCTTTCATGTCGTTGGTTGTGTTGACGGTGTCCTCTTTGGGATACTTAATTGCCGGATCACTCTTGTTGCACTGTAGGTACTTGCCTTTTCCGTTTGCGTCGATGCTGGCGGCAGGCTCAAGATTTCTGTAGTCTGAGCCGAAGTCAGCTCCTAGAATCTTGAAAGCTTGATCCCATGCGTACCGCACATGCCAGTCGCATGCATTGGTGTTGTCTGGTGCTCTCATTTGCAGGCGCAGGGTGCCGGTATTTTCCAATCGTGACGGCTCGGGTTGGCCAGAATCGGCGACAGGGTTGTTGCAGTTCGCGACAGTCGGAAGGCTGGACTCATCGCAAGATCGCAAGATGAAGCTTCTGGGCCCGTTCGTGTAGTGCAGTTGAAGCCCGATGCTGTGCTTTTCATCGCCGTTTGCAGCGAAGCGCATGTTCCAAACTCCGTCATTACTGTAGGAGTCCGGCATCGGAAGTATCAAGGCAGCGGCTCCGTTGCTTTTAGTTGCCTTCACCCACTCCCAAGTCTTTGGTCCGGCTTTGGGTGTTAGTCCCAGAAGCCGCGACTGGGGATAAACGCCATTAACGAGCGCTTCGAGACCTTTGGGAGCGCATTTGTCGTCAAAAAAGAGACAGTAAATGTGAGCCTTCTTCAGGTACCCTTTCTTAATGTAAAATCCATCTCCGGTGCTCAACTGGGGAGAGTGGTGATGATAAAGGTCTCCAGGGGCGATAGTTTCGCCAGTTGCGGCAATTGGAGCGATCGCGACGAGAACGGGAACCTTGATCCCATGGTCATCAAATTGGGTGTCTTGGTAGAGGATCCAAGGTCCTTCCAGAACGATATCGACCCTATTCTTTCCCTTGTCACAACATGAAGTAGCACAGCACAAGAAACCTGCGCAGCAGATGACGATCATCCAACGATTCATATCAATCTCTCCTATCTCTTTTCTGTCTATGTCGTCCCCTGAAGTTCGAATGCAGCCCAGTAATACGGATGTGCAAAGGGAGGCTGAGATGCTATCGCCAACTGCGCCACGCGGACAGCCTGAGCGATACTGCTCCCGGCCAATAGACCGCGGTAGAACTCTTTCATGAACTCCGCAGTTTCATGGGAATCGACATTCCATCGGCTGGCGACCACATGCGGAACTCCAGCGCGGAGGAGAGACTCCGCCAAATTGTCGGTGCCGGAACCACCGAACTCAGTTTCTCCCTCGGTCTGGCACGCCGACAGCACAGCTAACTGGAGATCCTCGATTTCTCTCGCAGCAAGGCTTTCCGCACCGACCAGCCGGGAGCGATTCGTGTGAGGATCGATTTCTGCTAGCACGAGGCCGCTTCGCTGCGGTGATGCGATAGCGTGTCCTGCAAAGTGGAACACAACACTGCCGCGAATTTCCTTACGAATAGCCGAGAGCGTAGCATTGGTGCCTTGAAGCCGATGGGGAGACAAGAATCCGTCCGCTACCGTTTGTGCCTCACTGTCGGCATCGGCGAGCGGCGTCAAACCTTCTTCTGCGGCTGCCGGGACGCTGACGATCAGGGCTTGAACCTCCTTGGTAATGGCCGATACCGGCCGGAGATGCATAGTCCGATAGAGGCTGGGTGCGACGATCACGGTCGCGCGTTCCGCGAGATAGTGGGCTCCGGGGCCCACTAGCGCTTCCCACGGAATGTTGGCTAGGAAATCATCCGGCTCGAACACAATTGTTCTGCCTGGCACAAGACGTTGTTCGACGGGTGCAATAAGCAAGCTGTAAAGCGCACGGGCAGTAGTACGCAGTGTGTCGATGTCGGAATTGGGATCTGAGCAGAGCCGTTGGAAGCGGATCACCAGATCCAGCACGGGCGACAAGGAAGTCGGAATCCATCGGGACGAAACCCCGCGATCGTCATAGACCCAAACAGCAATCCCATCGGGGAAAGTGCCATACGCAATAACTGTCTCGTCACGGAGAAGAGGCAGCCGAGCCGCGACGACGGTGGGCGAAGGCAAGGGCGGAGCGTAGTCGGGATCGGGGGGATCATTTATGCGTGGAACTCGCGCTACCTGTGGGAATGTGTGCTCGGCGGCTCTCAACTCCGCACCTCGGTACCATTCCCATAGCTCAAGAGCTGAACTGGCGTCGCCTTGCCGGAGTTTCCATTCCACAACGTCTCTGTACGCGTTTCGAGTTTGTTCGGCCCACTCGCGCCGGTTGTTCTCTGAGGGGTAAGAGTCAAGAGCCCACTCGGCTAGAAAAATGGCTGACCGAAGTGCGGTTTCTGAAGAGACTGAGTCGGAGCGCCGCATTGCGATGTCCGCTTGTGCCGTGTAGAACACAATCTCAGGGTCAAAGCTGGGCGCTCTGTCAATAGCTGGCTTGATGGACTGGAGTCGCGCAGCAGCTTGTCCTAGGTCACCCTGGCGGATTTCGGCCTGAGCCAGCCAGACTTCAGCATCCATATGATCGCGGGCGGTAGCAGCGGTTTGGGGCGAGGCGGCAAATAATGCGCTGGCTTTAGAGAATTCGGTCGCGGCTAGAGTCGGCATGTTCGCAACATAGGCTGCGCTTCCATACCAGCGGTGAGCCATTGCACGCAGCAAAACGTCCGGATGCCGATCAATCAATGTGGTGGCTTCTCGCCACAGCACGACTTGGAGGTTAGGGAGCCGCAGACCATCGGCGGCTGAATCCAAATCGTAATAGAGGTTGTATCCTTTCATGACGTCAACACGGGTCGACCAGAAAAGCCCCAATCCTTTCGATACCGACAAGAAAGCAGTCTTCGATTCTCCAAGCGAAGCGTGAGATAGAGCTTGAAATCCCAAAGCGCGCAAACGCAGACCAGGATATTTGTGATCTTCTGCTTTCTTTAGTCCTTTGCCGATTGCAGCTTGGTATGTTCCAAGGTCACCGACAGCATTGGCACAGTTCGACCGCTCCAAGTTCATCTGCGCGTCAATCCATGCGTAGCTGCTGCGATCAAGCCGCTGCGCCATTTTGCCCAGTACGGCTAAACACCGCGGACCCTCCCAGAGCAAGTGGTCTGAATAGACCTCCTCCGCTTGCGCCCGCAATTCTCCGGCGGCATTCGCCGCTGCTCTAAGCATGACAGCCGCTGTGCGTGCCGACTTTTGGCCCTCGGAGTAGTCCCCCCTTTCATTGGCTCGAAGAGAGGCCGCCAGAGCCTTAAGGCCGGAAGGAAATTGCCCCGACGTTCGCCCGTTGAGCAAGTCTGCCAACCATGTGTCGCCGTGGTTCTCGCGGCCAATGTCGGCCAACTCTGAAAGGGCGGAACGAGCTTCAAGTGAAGGCTGCCCAGAAGGCGTGGGAAATGCCTGCGGCAGCCAATCAGTTATTGCAACGCGAAGGTACTGCTCAATGCGCCCATCAATCTTCTCTCGCGTCAAGGCATCGTTCGCATTTGCTGCCGTAATCTCCGCCGGACTCAACAGCGGTTCAGCCTGACTCTTCTCGTGCTGTTGAAGTTTCTCTTTGAGTGCGGTCAATCTTCGGCGGGCGTCGTCTGACCACTCGCCTTGCCGATCGACGCGCAGATAATGTTCCCAATCGTCCATTTCCTGGCTATAAAGAAACAAACGATCACAGGCGAGAGCGTGATTAAACAGAGCGACGGGATCGTCGGGCGACTTGGCCAGCGCTTTGCCTAACGATTCAACGGCGTTACCGTAGTCAATTGGCTGGTTGGCGGATTCAGCACGCACGAAATATGCCGATCCTAGGTCGGTGAGCAGAGCAGGCGAATCAGGCTGCGTCTCCAGCGCAAGCTGCAGCGACTTGATCGCCGATTCGTAGTTACCATCAAGCAGATCCGCGCGGGCGCGGGCTTCAAGCCATGCCGGATCGTTAGGACTCTTCCTCAGGTTCTCGCCGATCAACAATTCGGCCTTCAATAGAGAGGGGGGCTTGTCGAAATTCGATCCGCCGACGCCTCGCTCGGCTTGCACAGGGGTGTATTTCGCGCCAGGAATTCGTACTTCCAGTGTTCGGTGCTCGCTGTAGGCCTGCGCGAGCAATTGTTCGGCGGAGGGAGGGCGCAATGTCCGTACGCCAATCCACGCAACGATGGCGGCGGCAATCGCCGCAAATGCGTACGCCGGAGTTGGCCAAACGAACATTGCCCGCCACCAAAGAACTTTCTTCCGACCTTGTGCGGTGCCGCGTAGCGTTGAGGCCATATTGCGCTGCCATTCGGGACGCGCACTGCTCAGCGACGCTAGCAACGTCTCTTCGCTAGTTGTCACTTCCTCTGAGAGCGCCTCCGCTGCATTCTTTAGCAGAGGCCCGCAATGTCCGCATTGGGCCGCGTGTTTCATTAATTCTCTCGTCTTTGCTTCCGGTAGCAGCCCAGCTGCCACGTCGAGCCACTCAGTGTCGGTAAGGCAATCAGGCCCCGCTGGTACATTGCTGTGCACGCCCACGCCCAAAATCTCGCTCTGCACAGACTTGTGCATCTGCACCTTCCGGCTGCAGTCCTGGCAAGACTCAACGTGGCGCCGGGCCTCTCCCAGATCCTGCTCCGAGAGTCTCCCGGTATCTGTGACACTTGCCGTGTCCGACGAAACGAGCTCATCAATTTCGTCGCTGTCGAGATGTTGATCGAATGGCCGTGTCAAACCAGCTTCTCCTGTCAATACGATTCTGCCGGGCGAAATCCTTTTTTGCCGGGCTGTGGTGATTCAGAGGTTTGAGATCGCAGACCCACAATTTGCTCGCGGACCAGGCGCGTCAGGCGGAGAATGGCGCTTTCCACGCCCTTAGCACTCAATCCCACCGTAGGTAGCTCTGCTATAGCCTTAGCGCTCATCCCTTGTTGGTAGTGAAGCCAAAAAATGAGACGGTCCCGCTCTTTGTCGGGGCCTTCAGAACAGGCTTCGAGACAGCTGTCGATTTCTCTTAGAAGGACGTCGAGTTCCATCGCGGCCTGACCACCCAAATCCCTGCTTTGCGCCTGAGGATCAAAGTCGTCTTGAAGCTGAACAGTCTCTCTCGACCCACGCTTCTGAGAATGGAGTGACTTGAGGTGGTCGTGTGCAACATTGATGGCGATTTTCTTTATATAGCCAAGAACAGCATCAGGATGCTGAACGGTGAAGTCTAGCAACGATCGGCATTTGTCAGCGCAAAGTTTGAGGTAGGTCTCCTGGACTAAGTCGTCGACAATTTGTTGTGGGATGCCGCCCCATGGGTAAACAATTCGAAGAACGGAAAGACTGATCGCGCGATGAAAGCGGACGACGAACTCCTCCCATGCCGCGCCGTCATTGGATTCGGCGCAGGTCCGGATCAATTCTTCGGCGGACATCGACGAAGGGTGCGTCAAACGACAACCCCACAATGTGCCGAATCTTACACGAAATAGAGGGCTCTTGCGGACCAATCGCAGTTGATCTGTATGACCTCCTGGTTGGCCACTTTCTTGACTACCTCGGAACCATTCAAAAGGATTTTGCTTTCAATTGTCGTTTCCTGATTTAAGTGCGACTGATCAGTTAGAAGTCGTGCACTTACATTTTGGCCGCGGACTAGGCATCCGAAAGTGCCGCGTTGAGTATCTTGTCGCCAACTCAGAAGCTAATGCTACAGCAACAATTGACAGAAAGGATTTGACATGACTCGCTTTAATCGCTCGCTAAGACATCGGGCTCTTCTGCTTATTTGCGCGTTTGCGCTGAGCGTGGTCAATGCGCTGCCAGTAACCGCTCAAGACAAGTCCACCACTCCCGCGACCACCGCCGTAACAGATGCGGCTCAAAAGGGATTCAAACTATCGCAGGCCAGCAGCACTGACGTGACTGGCAATATCTCGGTCGATGCGACGTTAATACCGGCCAGCATCGCCAAGACCGTGTTCGGTAAGGAGGTGTCGAACAATTACGCCGTCATCGAACTTACCGTCTCCAATCGTAGCTCCGACGATGCGTTTATCGTTCACACGATCTTCATCGATTACAGTCAGTGGCTGCTGAGCGGCAGTTCTCCATTTGGGCAGAACGCCCTGTGTCCTGAGGGAGCACAAAAGAAGAAAGCGGACGGCGCGAATGGAAAACCGTCATCTGAAGAAAAAACAGCGAACGACGCCTCGTCCCTGAACCAAAATGCGCAGAATCAAACTTCTCAGAATTGCAGGGGCAACCGTCTGCAACCCTGGCAACAGCAGACCTTCGCAAATCAAATCAGCAGCGTTGAAACCAGGATCGTTCGCGGACAGTTGCTGGACAGGCAGCCATGGACGACCCGAAATTGGGTCTTGCGATCGCTGCAAGCCGCCGGTTCGATTGCCACCAGTTTCACTTTCGTGACCAGCAGTCAATCGTGGATCCGCGGCATCGGAGCATTTAACGGGGCCGGTATCCCCGCCTACCAGTCGATTTGGCCGGATGCGACCGTGGGTCAAATGAACCGAATCAGCGACGTCGGGTTCCAGGTTAACAAGGTCATCGCCAAACAGAGCTCTGACATTATCGTTGCGTTCTTTCCCATCGATCGATTCCTCACGCCGGATCTGAAGTCTCTTTTCATATCATCTCCGGCTGCTTTCTTTGCGCCGATTGCCGCGATGATCGATCCCCAAACGCAACCCAAGTTGGCGCGTTACGTAGACTTCATCTTCCACGATAAAGAGACGGGCCAGCTTACAAATCTGGTGAGCCGCCTGCCGCAGATTACTAACCCAAGTTCCGATGTGTGCCAACCGTTCAAAAACAGCACTACGCCAGACAACGCCGCTCCGCCCACCAGGGCTTCCACCCTTGCGGATGCCTGTTCGACCGCGGAACTGCTGGACCGGATGAGCCTGAACACGGTTCGCGTTGTTGTCGGCGGCACTATGACAGTTGACGTGAACAACGTGCCTCCGCAGATCGCAGGCGTAGACATTGAGCCTCCCTCCGGGGAGACGACTTCTTCTATGTGGACCTTAGAAACAGGCGCAAAGAGCGCTACTCTGAGCGGGACCATCCATGGGAGGTTTCTCGGCAGCGCAACTCCGACGCTCGTCAGTCCGCCATCTGGAATCACCATTAAAAGGGTCGCAGATGGATCAAGCGATACCGCGCTGCAATTTACGTTAACTCTCACTTCTAGTCTGCCGCAAGATACCAAACAACTCGCTTTCCAGGTGTCGAAATCATCTTCGACTGGCTCGACCATTAAGAGTGCGACTTACAACTACCAAATCGAGGGGACTGCGCAAACGAATTCACCTCAAGTCGGCAATGGGGGAGCACCAAACCCGGCTACCAATCTCTCGTCGCCTTCGGCTCCAGAGAAGCCCGTCGAGCCGGTAAAGAAGTAGATCGCACGGTCGGCATCGCATACCAGCAAAATGGACGATTTTCTAGGAGTTCGCAGATGGATGACGGGTCAACAGGAATGAGCGAGTCCAAGAATATGGCAATCCCTTCTGAGGACAGGTTGCCGCGCGTTGCGGTCATTGGCGTACACGGCGTGGCCCACCACGACCCAGGAGCAACTGCCAACGCGATGGCGGATCTACTGCTTTCTCTGCCCGCCGAGGATCATGATGCGCCTCGGTACTTCCCTTCGTTCCAGTCTGTGGGTATCCAGGTGCCGCTGCAGCCTTTGGCCGTGTACCCTCCAGCAGAAGAGGACAAGCCGCATACAAGATTCGGTCAAAGCCTCGAATTTCTCCAGGAGGAAAGTGCCAGTTTCGCACGTACGACACGAGGATATGCGGCCGGGGCTCCGGAAGGCGCAACCAGCGGTTTCGCCGGACACGAGTTCATGAGGCGTATGTTGTACCGGTATCTTGGAGGGGCCGACGGCGATGCCTATGTCACCACACGTCTGGAAGGGAAACGCGAAGCGCAGGCACTCGGTGGGGCGGCGCACGTTCACATCTATGAAGTGTTATGGGCAGACTTGGCGCGTCCTACCAACGGCTTCCTTAGTTTTTTTCTCGCGCTCTTCCAACTCATATTTCACCTCGGAAGCTTGAGTCGTCTGGCGATTGACACGGGTGCTTCCCGAAACAACAGTTTGCTGTGGACTGTCTACCGTCGGACACAGCGTTATGCCGTGCGGATGCTGCAAATTCCGATTCCTCTGCTGAAGCTCGTATTGCTGATCGCTCTATACTCCTGCATTCCTGCCCTGGTTCCCTCCATAAAAGAGAAGTCATGGTTCCCGGTCGCCGTCGGAGCGATAGGCGGTGTCGTAACCTGCTTTCTGCTCCTGCTCGGAAGTCGCAAGATGGTTCGTTCCGGCATTATCCGCTGGGCAATGCAACCGGTCGTGGCCGCCTTCGTCGGGGCTGCGGTTGGCAGTGTGGTGTTCATTCATCGCGAGCGTTTGTGCGCGCCGATGGCGTCCCTTGAAGGGTGGCTTAGTGGCGTCTTGTTGCTGTGGTTTGTGTTCACCTACTACGGGGAGGTCCGCAAGGGCGTTGCAGGAATCGGTTGGTCGATTTACGGCGTCTCTTTCTTAACGTTTCTCGGTTATCTCGTGTACACATGGCTTCATGCTCCTGCTTTCGCTTCTCCACCCGCTAACTGGGTGCCGCAGGCCACCCTCTGGGCGGCCGAGTGGATCATTGCGGCGCTGCGCGCTTCCTGGATCATTCTGGTGCTGCTCGCGTTGCTCGCCCTGGTGCTCGGAGCATTTGCCTGGCGCTCGGTCCCTGATGCGGATGACCGCGCCAAGGCGCGGGCCGCTGTTCGCACCAGTCGCTTCGCGCTAGCGATCCCAAGCCTGATGTTTTTGTTGATAACGACCTTGATATGGGCGAATTTGTTCGCACTTGCGAGAAAGGTTCAGGATCCGTTCTTGCAGGCGGAAAACATGTCGCTACCACCCGGCGGAGAATGGCTCCCGGAATTCCTTGTTCCGAACCCGAGCGAACCTCCAGAAAGAGCCGAGAAACCGGATTGCTCACCAGGCAAGAATTGCGCCTACGCTCGAGTCGAGCGACACGATGCGCCCCCAACCGACTGCGATCCCAAAGAGGCCGGGTGTAAGTCTGAGATCGAACAAGTCAAGTTCTTCGATCCGGCCAAAGAGGACTATCTCGAGGGTGTGCTGTCTTGGAGTGTCACTCCGGGCTTTCCGATTCTCTTGGCTCTTGCTGCTTCGGGATTTTTCTTAATGGTTTGGTGGGCATTGCCGAGCATTCTCACCGAAAAATTCCCGCTGCGAGACGAAAAAGTGCCGCCGCGCAACTCGACCAATGCCCAGTGCATGAGATTGGGTAGTTGGATTTCTCGAGGTCTCGACAGCATTTCGCTCGTCACATTCCTGATCTGGTGCGCAATTTTTGTCGCTCCGCTGTATTGTTTCTATTTCCATCCGTCGCTAGTTCTTACAAACCTGAAAGCGGCTACCGCCTGGATTGTTGCGTACTTTATTGGCGCCACCCTGGCAGCCGGAGCCCTTGCCGCCCTTGTGAAATATTCAAGTCCAGTGCTCGGGGCAGTTCTCGACGTCGATACTTACTTACGCACGTCGCCTATAGACGCGACGCCGCGCGCTAAGATTGTCGAACGATATGTCTCGTTGTTGCGATATCTGGTGCGCTACCGCGACCCGATTGACGGGCGCGGATACGACTCAGTGGTAATCGTGGCGCACAGCCTGGGCAGTCTTATCTCGGCAGATCTGTTGCGCTTCCTCCATGCCGAAGGCGACGATGCTCTGGCACCGTTGGGATTGGCGGGAGAGTTTGAGCAGAGCCAAGGCAGCATTCCCCTCAAGATGTTAACCATGGGCAACCCGACTCGCCAACTGCTGAATCGGTTCTTTCCTTATCTGTACGACTGGGTCCGAGAAAATCCGGACAACGGCATGCAGCCTCTTCCTGTTCCGACCGCTATTTCGTCGGCTGATCCGCCTCCAAGGATCCCCCCCGGCGCTTTACCCGATCCGGCCGAACTCGGGCTCGCCGCATGGGTAAACGTCTATCGAAGCGGGGATTACGTTGGCAGGTCTTTGTGGTTAACCGAGTGGTACCGTCGAACGATCGGCGGAGACAATGCGGGTGGATATCCCGAACCGCCCTATGTTGCTAGTTCTGGGGGACGCTCGGAAGCGTGCATCGGCGCGGGCGCACACACACACTACTGGGATGACACCGCCCCAGACGTGGCCGAGCAACTGAATGCCCTCATATGAGGCGACTCGTGACTTTATGGGCAAGACAGCAGCGATTGCAAATGTAAGTCATTCAATTGAGGCGGTATAATTCCGCAAGATTATGGCTATCTTCTCTAACGGAAAGCGCCTGGGACGCTATGTAATTCTTAATGCCCTTGGATCGGGTGGAATGGGCGAAGTGTATCATGCGCGTGACCGCAGCCTTGACCGACCGGTTGCGCTGAAGATACTCTCTCCGGACCTTTCTTCCAGTCCTGTACTTAAGGCTCGTTTTGAGCGCGAAGCCAAGATTATTTCTACTATCCATCATCCCAACATCTGTTCCCTCTACGACATCTGCTACGAAGAGGACATTGAGTTCCTGGTGATGGAGTTCCTGGAAGGAGAACTGCTTTCCGAGCGACTAAAGAAAGGACCCTTGCCGTCGGGCGAGGCGATAAGTGTTGCGTTGGAGGTCACAGATGCACTCGACAGCGCGCACCGTCGAGGCATAATCCACCGTGATCTAAAACCTGGCAACATCATGTTGACCCGTTCGGGGACGAAGGTCATGGATTTTGGACTCGTCCAGACGCTTTCTGAGCCTGCCCTAGGGGAGAGGCTAACATCAGCGGGCTCGATCGTTGGCTCCATAGAGAACATGTCTCCCGAACAAATCCGAGGCGGAGCATTCGATGCTCGCTCCGACATCTTTGCCTTCGGCACCGTTCTATACGAGATGCTGGGTGGGAAACCGGCTTTCATGGGACCGAGCGCAGACAGCGTTGTCAGCGCGATTCTGAAAGAAGAGCCTTCGCCGCTGAAAATTGCCCCCGGATTGGAGCGGATCGTGAGGCAGTCTCTAGAAAAGAACCCGGATCGACGGTTCCAGACAGCCGGCGATCTCCGGACTGCACTGATCCAGGCCGAAAGAACCTTTGGAAGGGGTGAGCCCGGAGGAACGCTGCGCCCCCCTGGAAACTCCGGGTCAGATCTCCCTGACCGGCGCGCGAATTTCTGGATTTCCGAGAGAGCGGTTGACTCGACGGTGCCTCTGATCAAAGGCGAGTTGTACGCTGGCAATTTCCGCATAGGGTCGCCCGTTCCGGCAAGTCTCATTCCGGACGAACAAGCCAACATTCCCAACTCTGACGTGCCTCCCGAGGGGCTGCAGACTTCGTGGGTTGTTGCAACTTCCAACATTCAATTCGAGTCCATCGACGCTTCAACGGTGGTCAGGCAAGACATCGAGGCAGGGGGTACAAATGCGAGCGTTCGATTCTCGCTCACGATTCCCGGTTCTGGCGAGAGCAAAACCATCCGGTTTCGACTCCGTCCTCTTACCTTGGATGCCAACTTCATTGCCTACGTGTACGTCGGCAATGAGTTGTATCGCGAGTTTCACGTCAAGCTTCTTGTAGAGGAAGCCCCATCAAAAGCAACCATGCTGACCGCTCCCTCCGTTGTTACGACAGAGGACATTCTGATCACAACTCCTGGACACTTAGGCCTCAGGACGACGCACGAGTGGACTACTCCGCCGGGAGAACTGACGGTGACGGTTTCGGGAAGAAACAATGCCGCTGTCCGCGGGAGTTGGGGCGCGACGTGCTTGAAGATGACTACTTCATGAATACCGAGCGTTCGTTCATCTCCGGCAGCATTATGAATGTGAGGAGAGCGGCGGAGGATTTCAGAAGCGAATACAGCGACGACCTCGACGACATCGACCAGGCAGACCTCTGCTCTAGGCTTAGCCAGCCGTTTCGGCCGCACTACGATTGGGCCAATATCGGAAGCTATGCTGACGAAAGGCATCGACGGCGATGGGACACTATCGCCAGCAGCAAAGAACTATTTGATTTTGCCTACCATGGTCGACAACTCTATGACACCATTTTCCCGCCTGGTAAAGAGCTACGAGTTTGGCTCGACAAGGCGCCGCCCGGGTTGCGCATCAATATTATTTGGCGCCCCACCACCGGGGCGGAGTGGATGCCGCATGTGCCGTGGGGGCTCATCTATGCGGGCGAAGTGAAACATGGCGTTCCAGTGAATCCGACGGCGTTCTGGGGCCTTCGCTACCGCCTCGGCTATTCGGCTTATCCTCCGGGTGCTCCGTCGAAGGCGCTAGGCACTCTTGAAAACGCCTGGAGCGCCAATTTTCTGTACTACGGCGAAGACATTGGAGACGCAACCGCAAACGAAAGCAGATGGCAAAAGAATAGTTGGTCGGCCTGGCAGAACCAGTTCATCGTGCCTACAGGGACCAAGCCAGACCGACGGGGAGAGATTATGGATGAACTCTCCATGCCGACGAAGGTGCCGACATCGGTGGTCTACATCTTTTGCCAGTGTTCCGTGGGATCCGGAAACATGCCAGTTCTGCAGTTCGGCTCAGAAGGGGAACCGGTTCGACGTACTCGACGCGGCAAACAATTTTCACGCGCGGTTACACAATTGGCATGACACATTGAGTGCTGATCAGCGCGAACGCATGTTGATTATTGCGGGCGTGGGCTATAAGACATTATTTCGGCTGGAATCCAAATCGAGGGCATTGGGATTGTGGGAATCGATGACCAAGATTACGGACCGAGTCAAGGGTGATCCTCATCGCGAGGGCGACGGGCGCGTGCCCCTTGCCTCGGCAACACTTGAGAGGGTTTCGATGCGCTTCGTCAAGGGAGTGCACGGTGGCCTTACCAACATTCCCGAAGTGTACTCCGCTGTATTCGACTGGTTGAATGGTCAGCCGCTGAACCTTCCGGATAGTGTAAACAAAGCCCTCGCTGGGCACCTTGCGCCGGGAAGCGGAAGCGAAGCGCCACATTTAGATGGCACTGCCCGCACCGTGCAAGACGATCCCGGCTATTGGGACTTATCTATGCCAGATCTCCCCCTGCTGGAGGAACTGAACAACGCTCTTGATACGACCGGCATGGCAGCGTTCCACCGCGTGCGCCTGCTATAGAGATTTCGGAGCGGTACGGCGGAATTGCCGGGCTCGGCAAGCGGCCAAAAAAGCGAAGGTTCTTAAGGAGCAAGTTCATCAAGTGCAAGGTCGCATCGGGTCACTTGGATTTGGATTTGGTACGATGAGACAGAAGCTCCGAGCGGCCGATGACGGTTCGCGGGTTTTTGAGTTTCGGGGGGTCAGAGATTCCCTCGAAAGCTGCGGACGACTTCCACGGGCTGAGGCCGTACATCCGGGAATCGCGCAAAACACTCACTCCCTCACTCCAGGCGGCCAGCATCCGCTTTCCCGTGTCCTTGAAACCTGCCAGTCCCTGCATTAAGTCACGAACGGCAGGGGCCGTGTCGGCTACCGCATCACTGATGCGCTCCAGGATTTGCCTCTGCTCGCGTTGAGAAATGCCAAAGGTGGAAGCAATAAAGGTGCCCAGAGTCTTTCCGGGCAACCACGTCTTCCTCCCCATGAAGCTGATTCCCGGAGGGTTGTTCTGGTAACCCTCGTAGACGGAAGTCGTGAAGAAGTCGTACGCGGGTGCGAGGTGTGCATCCGTCCGTGACGTATATAGCAATGCCAGATTCTTCGAATGGCAGTCCGCGTTCCGGAGAGCGTACGTCAACAGCAGAAGTGTGGTCAGCTTCTGGAAGGTTTCGCGCTGATCTCCGCCCGGCACATAGGTCCGAACCGCCTTCGCGATTCGCTCCCATGTGGTTTCGTACTTCGCTGAAGGCCGAAGTCCGAGCAGGGCACAAAAATCTTCCAATGCGCGGAATGGCTTCCCGTTCTCATCGACGTCGAACCGGCGCACCACCAGGACATTGCCGTCCTCGGAGAGTTGGGTTTTCGCGCTTTCGACAACCCTCGCTGCCACCTGCATGCACAAGTGTTCGTTGGCAGTCGCGAACGGAAGCTTGCTGGATGATCCTTTGATGATGTGGTCGTGGACCAGCAATGAAGCCTTCTTGTGCGGTCCCAGGCCGCTCGTCTTCTTTTGTGCGGTGTCCAGAAACTTCGGCAGGACGCCGGAAACGCCACTCTTCGCATGTTCTCGAACCAACTGCGAAAATGCCACCTCCGAGTTGTCCCCTTTCAGCAGTTTGGCAACTTCGACCGGTTTTGCCGGCTCATCGAGTGCCGCCCCAGGTGGAGCGACTTGTAGTCTTCCCACCATGTTTCGACCGATAACGGAGAGGAGCGCAACCGGGCTCGCACCGATATGGGGTCCGAATTCTTCCTGCAGGACCTGCAGCAGGTAGCCCTCTGGAAGGTTCATCTGGAAGATGGGGTGAAGTTGGTCGTCCCATGGGTACGATTCGGTGCGGACGGGCATCGTCAAAGAGACGAGGTTCTCGAGCGCCACGTCTGGAACGTAGGCCATTACGCTCTTGAAGTCGCCGACCTGTTCGAGAATGCCAACATGACGACCGAGGACATGGACGTTGAGCTTCAAGCACCACCCCGTTCGCGCCGCAGTTCATCGAGGGTGCCTGAGACTCCAACCTCGGTGAAAGCCATTTCAAGGCCGAGTACCGCGAGAACCGCCAGTAGCTTTCGGGAGCCGAACTCCGAGACCTGCCCCCGCTCAAAGCGCACCAGGGATTCCCGGGTGATTCCGGAGCGTAAGGCGACGTCGCTCTGGTTCAGTCCAAGAGCCTTTCGCCGGGCTGAGACCGCTTCGCCGAGTTCTGCCAGCGTCTGCATAATGTGAGTTATACATCACTTTCAAAGTTATTTCAATAGTTATGTGATGTATGTATCACTTAGCCAGAAACCTGGGATAGATCGCGCCGAAATCGACAATCCCCCTTGGTGGGCTGCTTTTTTGGCTGAATACGCGACATGATTTTGTTCCGCTTGCTCGTCTCCGAGAAGCAGCAGAGCTTCCGCGGAGCATCCATTTCGTGCAAATTCCGTCATCTTGAAAGGGGCGTACTGGTCTGACTGGTCGAGCGTTACGGTCAGCAGCCGCATATCCGATACTCAGAAATCCAACAATTTCTTATTAAAGAACTCTTGATCCGGCCCCTTTGTGTTCCTTCGGACCCCCTTCTACGCCGGTCGCAGACAGCCCAAAACCGTTCGATCACTCGTGAAGGCCCGGCAAGTGCACAAACCTGGGAGATCACGCCATCACTGCGCCCTTTGGCTCCGCGCCGTCCTTTGACTGAGTTTCGGGACCGACGTAAAAGGCCTTAATTGGTGCAGTCCGGAGGCAGCCTTTGTCAGCCCAAGGGAAGCCATCGCAAGTCGTGATTCCAATGCGCACCTCAGGGACTCTGCCGACCGCCGCGAGTCAAGAACCCCCTTATGTCGACGCGAAACCTGTCGATCACTCGGCCCGCGCACTCGAACCTCCGATGAGAGTGAAGGAGGCGGCAAAATTCCTTGGAGTGAGCCCGCAGACTGTGTATCTTTGGGTTGAACGAAAGCAGATTCCCCATCTCCGCGTAATGGGTCGGAACATCCGGTTCCTCAAATCGGATCTCGAGTTATTCCGCGCGTCATTCAGACAGGAGATGGTGAATGCGTAAACCACAGAAACACGACGGGGTTGTCTATCCACGCAAGGATGGCAAGATCTTATGGATTCGCTACAGGGATCGCAACGGGAAGCGCTGTAGAGAGTCCACCCATACCGAGGACTGGCATGAAGCCAACAGAAAACTTCGAGAGCGGCTGCTAGCCAGGGACGGCAACCTGTTGGAGGTAGTTCGCAAAGGAGAGGCACTGGATTTCGGAGAGTGGGTGGATTCTTTTCTCGAGAACTATTCGAGACCACCCTTACGAGCCCATAAAACCCACGAAGCCAACATGCGGTGTGCAACCCATCTGAAAGCTGCGTTCCCGGGCAGAAAACTGGTGGATGTCACGGCCGACGCGATCGAAGACTATTTGCGCCATCGTCTTCGGCAGCGAGTCCGGGTTAAGGTGGCTCGTGGTTTCCGGGAGAAGGGATTACTCAAGTCAACCACGGTGCATCAGGAATTTCGGGTGCTCCGTCGCATGTTGAATGCGGCGGTCCGCAAGAAGTTGCTTGCGGCCAACCCCTGTTCGGGCGTCGAATTCCCGGTCGCCGTGAAAGGATTGTTCCGGCCGCACTACGTTACCTGGTCGGAGCAGCAACGGATAGAATTTCATGGTCCCGAGTACATGAAAAACGCCGTGCAGATCATTACGGAGACTGGATTGCGAGTCTACAAGGAACTGACTCCGATGAAAAAGGATCAAGTGGACCTTCAGAACGCGGTCGTCTGGATCCCGGACTCGAAGACTCCGAACGGTACCGCCGAAGTGCCCCTCACTCCGTTGGCCATCGAAGCCTTTCGTCGCCAGATGACCATCGCGGGGGATAGTCCGTTTTTGTTTCCGAGCGATCTGAATCGGAGCGGGCACCAGACCACGTTCAAGACGGTCTGGCACAAGACTCTTCGGCGCGCCAAGGTTCCCTACTTCCGAATCTACGACCTTCGTTCCACGTATGCCACGCGGCTAAGTGCCGGAGGCGTAGCCGACGAATGGGTGACTCAAATGCTTCGCCAGGGAGACGCGCAAGTCTTCAAAAAGTATTCGCAGATGAAGTTGCAGATGAAGCGCGAAGCTCTGGAAAAGCTCAACCGCCGGGCGAGCGAAATGGTGCCGGCGAGTGGTGAATCGATTGGCACGGTCACGGTGCAGTGAGCGGATTTGGCACGGTTTTGGCACGGTCGAGGCCGGAAATCATGATCCGGAGTGGTCACGAAGTTGGAAAGTGCTTTAGAATCAATTCTGCTAGTCATGTCGGGGCGTAGCGCAGCCTGGTAGCGCACCTGCCTTGGGCGCAGGGGGTCAGGAGTTCAAATCTCCTCGCCCCGACCAACAATTTCTTCTGCAACCGGAACTGACCCGTAGAGCACTCATAGCGCGTCCAGACGAACTCTGGACCAATGTCGGTCTTGGAGGCGACCGCCTCGCGTGTATAAGATGAGTTCCAATTCTCTCCTCGGCTTGGAGAATTCCAGCTAGCGATACGCTTCCGGTGGCAGGCCCGTGATGCGAATTCCGGCGTGGCCTTTGTGGCGGATGTTGAGGCCGATGAGCAGCGCGGTAATCTGCTCGACGATGCGGGCGTTTTCCAGCTTGCCGCCATCGAGAGCGCGGACGCCGGGAATCTTGGCTGCCAGTTCGCGGGCGATTTGACCCGCGTTCGGATCGTCGCTGCAGACGATCACGTCGCAGTCGAGAGGTTCGTCTCCGTTAAGCAGGTCGGCGGACACGTTATGAAATGCGGCCACTACGCTTACTCCCTTGGGCACAAGTTCGGCGGCCTGCTGCGCGGCCGAGCCTTGCCAGACCCCGAGCGTACGCGAGGCGCGTCCTCCCACGCCGGCGGCGAGCGGCACGGTCGCGTCGATGAGAATGCTGCCGGGCCGAATCGCTGGCTTGAGTTGCTTGAGCAGCGCCGCCTGGCCTTCAAAGGGCACGGTGAGAACCAGAACGCCGGTTGCGGCGCAGGCGGCGGAGTTCTCCATGCCGGAGACGCGGGCCTGATCTCCCGCTCTTTGCTTGACCTTGGCCGCGGTTTCTTGCGCGCGCTGCGCGTCTCGCGATCCGATGACGATGGTCTCTCCGGCACGTGCCCAGCGCAGAGCCAGGCCCCCGCCAGCGGGGCCGGTGCCGCCGAGGACGGCGATGGAGCGGCCAAGCGAATCGCTCATGCGAATTCCAGCTCAAGCGCTTCTTCCGCGGTGAAATCGTCCAGAGGCAGCTTGATGTTGATGCGCGTGTAGGTCGTGTTGCGCTCGGCAGGGATGCGGCCGATCTCCAGAATCAGCGACTGAAAATCTTCGGGGCTGGTGTACTGGCCGGCGGTGGCTCCGGCTTCGCGCGAAATGTTTTCTTCCATCAGCGTGCCGCCGTAATCGTTGGCCCCGGCATGAAGGCAGAGTTGCGAGAGCCGGCGGTTCAGCTTCACCCAAGAAACTTGAATGTTGTTGATAGATCCGGCCAGCAGGACTCGTGCCAACGCGTGAACTTTGAGATGCTCGGCCAGCGTGGGACCGGAGCGGGCCAGTCCCTGCTGGAAGAGCAGCGTGTTCTGGTGCACAAAGCCGAGCGGAACGAATTCCGTGAAGCCTCCGGTTTCGTCCTGGATTTCGCGCAGCAGCAGCATCTGACGCACCCAGTGTGCGGGAGTTTCCATGTGTCCGTACATCATGGTCGAGGTGGTGCGGATGCCGCAGCGGTGCGCGGTGCGGATAACATCGATCCATTGCTCGGTGGCGAGCTTGTTGCGCGAGAGCACGGTACGGACTTCATCGTCGAGAATTTCTGCGGCGGTGCCGGGAAGCGTGCCCAGGCCGTTGTCGCGCAGCATCGAGAGATAATCGGCCAGCGGCATACCTGTGAGTTCGACGCCGTAGACGATCTCCATGGGCGAGAAAGCGTGGATGTGCATGGGGGGGACGGCGTTCTTCACGGCGCGCAGAATGTCGCGATAGTAGAACGGAGGCAGCCCATGCGGAAGGCCGCCCTGAATGCACACTTCGGTGGCGCCGAGTTGCCAGGCTTCGACGGCCTTTTGCGCGAGTTGCTCAAAACTAAGAAAGTAAGAATCGGATTCGCGGGGGCCACGGCTGAAGGCGCAGAATTTGCATCCCACGAAACAAACGTTGGTGAAATTAATGTTGCGATTGACCACGTAGGTCACGAGGTTGCCGGCAAGTTCGGCGCGGAGCAAATTGGCGGCGCTGAGCAAACCGAGAAGGTCGTTGCCCTCGGCGTCGGCGAGCGCGAATGAATCTTCCAGAGAAAGTGTGGCACCATTTTGCATTTCGAGAGTTCGTTCCAGAGCGGAGCGCACTTCGGGCGAAACTCGCGGAGCGATATCAGACCAGTCGAGGGAAGGAAAGTTTTCCAGTTCCGAGGATGAGAGTTCGCGGGGCACGAGTTCCTCCGACCTCGGGGGCTAAAGCCCCCGGTGAAAATGGAGCGTTGTTTCTCACCGCCGAAAGCGCTGCGCCACCCAAAAGCAAAAGCGCTGGCAAATTCGAAAGTAACGCCGAAACCTAGTTTAGCGGAATAAGTCAGACGCTGCAGGGCGAAGCAGGTCGCGGGTGCGGCTGGGTCCGGGTTCGTAGTGGAAGCCGCGAACAATACAAGCTGGCGTGCGGTTGAGTTTGCCGCAGACCAGTCCTGCGGCCGCGGCGAGTTCGTCGGCGACGGCTTCGAGGCTGGCGTGCAGTTTGTAGCCGTGCGGATCGCGGCGGTTGCGGTCGTCGCGCAACGGTTTCATGCCGGCGATGCCGATGCAGAAATCGACCAAGCCTTCGCGCCAGGGGCGGCCAAAACTATCCGTGATGAGGATCGGGATGACGAGGCCGGTGCGTTTCTTGAGTTCGCGATAAAGCTGACGCGCGGAGCGGTCGGGATCTTGGGGGAGCAGGACGGCGCGGCGTCCGCCATCCACGTTGGAGACGTCCACGCCGCTGTTGGCGCAGAGGAAGCCGTGGTGAGTTTCGGTGATGAGCACGCCGTTCTTGCGGCGAACCACCGAGCGGCTTTCGCGCAGGGCGAGTTCGATCACGCGGGCGTCGAGGCCGTATTTTTTCGCCCAGGCGCGAGAATCAGCGGAAGGTTCGATCATTGTGAGATCGACCAGGCGGCCTTCGGACTTGGAGACGATTTTGTGTTTGATAACCAAGATGTCGCCGGATTGAAAGGAACCGCGATTCCGGCGGAGGGATTCGAGCAGATGGTATGCGATCGAATCGCCGGGTTGGATTTCGTCCGCTATTGGCAGTGGGATGAGGCGCATCTCGCCGGCGCGGAGAGGCTTCGCCTGTATCTTGATCTTGCGGCGCTTCGCGGATTTGTTTCCCGAGCCGGGAGGTTTGCTCATAGATCAGTTGATCCGATTGCGGGCAAACGGTCTGCCAGGGTCCATTTGCGCATCAGGCGCTGGGCGCGAGTTTCGCCGGGAAGCGAGATAAGCGCCTGCAGGTCCGAAGAATTGTCGACATCGACAGCGATTCCCGGCAACTGGAGAACGACGCAAGGCTTGCCGGTGGCCTGAGCGACGGCGTGGTGCGGTTTGAAGCTGTCGTTGCCGAAACGCAGCGGGAAAAGATCGGCCGGGCGGCGGAAGGCGGCGTTAGTGCCGCGTCCGTCGGCGGCGGGGACCAGTACGGAGCCTTCTGCCGGAGCATTCTCGATAATCGCATCGAGTTCGCTGGCTTCGATCAACGGGATGTCGGCGGGAATAACAAGCGTGCTCTCGACGCCGCGCGCTACGCAGATCGCAGTCGCCATCTCGATCGCGCCGGTTTCGCCAGGATTTACGGGATCGGGGATGACTTCAAAGTTATACTTCCGCGCCAGTTCGACCGCGAAGGAATCGCTTGTGACAATGGCGACGGCAGGATGGCCTCGCCATCCGGCAAGGGCTGCGAGCACATCATGCAGCATGGCCTGCGCGAGTTCGGTGCGGGCCGACTGATCGAGCACGGCGGCGAGCCGCTGCTTGGCTTGGGCGAGATCTTTGACGGGGACAAGAATCACGGCTGATGGCTAATTATCGCAGATCGGATTTACGGCAGATCGAATCATGGCTAATCGTTTACGGAGCCAAAAGGCGCGGCGGCGCGCGCGGCAGGCTTGTCCGAGAGCAGGCCGGCGGCGGCGAAAGACAGAACGGTCTTGGCCAGAGCCATCTTGTCCTCCGCGCTACGCATGATGGTTTGCGTGCACTGTACGCGGAGTCCGTTGCCGCGCAGCGTTTCGGCAGCGCCGGCGTCGCGAGTGTCGGCGATGAGCACATCGAGGAAATCTTCGTAGGCCCGGGCAATGCCGGCGATGGAACAAGGCAATCCCTCGGCTGCCATGAGAATGCCCGCGGGACCCGCCACGGCCGCGTTGGCGACAATCGGACTCACGGCGATTACCTTGCCCTGCGCGCGGCACAAGGCCTCGCGAATGCCCGGCACGGCAAGAATTGGTCCGATGCTGGTGACGGGGTTGCTGGGCGCGATCAGCACGGCGTGAGCAGAAACAATCGCGTCAATGACACCGGGAGCGGGTTCGGCATCGGAAGCGCCGGCGAAGCGGACGGAATTCACAGGATCCTGATACCAGCGCTGCACGAAGTATTCTTCAAAACTCAACTCGCCGATGGGAGTATCCACTCGCGTCTCCACGCGCGAGTCGCTCATGGGCAGGATGTGAGCTTTCACGGCGAGCTTGTCGCAAATGACGCTCGTGGCTTCGGAAAGTGTCTTGCCTTCCGCCAGCAGGCGCGAGCGCAGAAGATGCACGGCGAGATCGCGGTCGCCGGTGTGAAACCAGGTGGGCTCGCCCAGTTGTCCCATGGCCTGCAGACAGAGGAAGGTATCGCCTTTCACGCCCCAGCCCCGTTCGCGGCTCAGCAGGCCGGAGAGCACGTAGGTGATGGAATCGATGTCGGGCGAAACGTAAAGGCCCCACCACATCAGATCGTCGCCGGTGTTGACGACCAGCGTGATTTCTTCCGGTGGCATGACTTGCCGCAGGCCGTCGACGAACTTTGCGCCGCCTGTGCCCCCGGTGAGGACGCAGATCATGCCGACCTCCGGGCCAAACCCTGCGGATCAACCGCCGCGAGCAGCTTTTCCGAGAGAAGTCCGGAGCGGGACATGGCCGCGGACACAAACTCGGGATAGACCGGCAAGCGCTGGCGCAACTGGAATCCTTTGGCCTCGGTGCGCAGACGAAGTTGCTCGAGATGCGGCCAGGGTTTTTCCGGATTGATGTAGTCGGGCGTCAGCGGCGAAATTCCTCCCCAATCGTTGATGCCAGCGTCCAGCAACTCCTCATAATACGGCGCATTGAGGTTGGGAGGCGCCTGAATATTGACGCCGGGCAGTAACAAGCGAGCTACCGCCACCGCGCGCAGCATGTCTCCGCGGCTGGGCTCAGGCCATTCGGCCATCGGAATCGCTGGCTTGACGCGGAAGTTTTGCACGATCACTTCCTGGATGTGGCCGTAGCGGTCGTGCAGATCGCGAATGGCGAGCAGGGTATCGACCCGGTCTTCGGGTGTTTCGCCAATGCCGATCAGCAGGCCGGTGGTAAAGGGAACTCTCCGCTTACCAGCTTCTTCAATGGTACGCAGGCGCTTGGCCGGAACTTTGTCGGGAGCTTTATCGTGGGCCGCACCGGGACGCAGCAGCGCATGGTTGGTGGTTTCGAGCATCAGGCCCATGCTGGGAGAAACAGCGGCGAGGCGCTCGATCCATTCGGCACTCAACAGCCCCGGATTGGGATGCGGCAGCAGGCTGGTTTCGCGCAGAACCAGTTCGCACATGGCTTCAAGATAATGCAGCGTGGATTTGTAGCCGAGATGGCGGAGAGTCTCGCGCATCTCGGAAAAGAGGAGTTCGGGTTTGTCGCCCAGGCTGAAAAGGGCCTCGGTGCAGCCGAGTTTTTCTCCTGCGCGGGCGACGGCGAGAACTTCGTCGGGAGTCATGGTGTGCGCGCCGGGGTCGCCTGGATCGCGGCGAAACGTGCAGTAGCCGCAATAGTCGCGGCAAAGATTGGTGAGCGGCAGGAAGACCTTGCGGGAGTAGGTGGCAACGCCGGGCTTGAAGCGCTCTTTCGCAGCGCGAGCAGCGGCGAGCAGTTCGGGAAGATCCTCGTCGGGGCAGCGGATCAGGCTCAAGGCGGCGTCGCGAGCGATGGGCGAACCGAGGGTGAGTTCCGCGAGCAGGGAACCGCACTGGTGGTCGTGTTCGGAACCAAGGGCCGCGTTAGTCGTGATCAGAGGCACCGTACTCCGTCGCAGTTTGCGGATGATGGAAATGATACATGAGGCGCGCGGGCGCTGCGACGCGGATGGCTGCCGAAAGACGTGTTAATGTAGGCGCTAGCGGTGGCCGGCGACGGCAGCACCCGCCGGTCGCGCTTTGCAAGGAGCAACATGTCCGAACTCAATCAGCGATGGCTTCTGATCTATTCCGCGGTCTTGACTTGCATTTTTGCTCTCGTGCTGTTGAGCGGGGCAGGGGCATCGAAAAAGCCGGCCTTCGACGAGATTACTGTTCACCGCATCAACCTGGTCGAGCCCGATGGAACACTGCGCATGGTAATTTCAGATCACGCGAAGTTGCCCGGAATCATTGTGCGTGGCAAGGAGGAACCGTTCGCGCGTCCGCAGGCGGGGATGCTCTTCTACAATGATGAGGGATCCGAGAACGGAGGACTCATCTTTGGAGGCCGCCGAAACGAGAAGGGCGAAGTCGTCGACTCCGGCGGCAGCCTTTCGTTCGACAAGTACGACGCAAACCAGATCGTGCAGTTAGCCGGCGTTGACGACAAGGAAGACCATTTTGCGGGTCTGAGCGTCACAGATAGTCCGCACGGAAATGAGACTCATCGTCGCGTTTGGGTGGGGCGGGGTGAAGACGGCACTGCGATCATGGCTCTCATGGATGACAAAGGCAAGAAGCGGATTGTGATGGAGGTTGCAGCGGACGGCACTTCGCGACTCTCCTTCCTTGATGCCGACGGCAGAGTCCTTAATCAGTTGACGCCTTCGAAGCCAAATTAAATTGATAAATGGCAAGCCCTATCACACCCAGAGAGCTCAATGGGCGCCATAAAGTAACGAAATGAGTTCGAGTCATCAAAGCAAACCCGGAGCGCTCAGTCCCGCGGACTTCCGTCACGCAATGGGATGCTTCGCAACGGGAGTGACCATCATTACGATTGACCTCGGCGGCGAAGTCCACGGTATGACGGCCAATGCGTTTGCTTCGGTGTCGCTTGACCCGATGCTGGCGCTGGTGTGCGTGGACCAAGAGGCGCACACGCGCGAGCATCTGCACGCCAAGAAGCGCTTCGGAATCAATGTGCTGGCGGAGAATCAGCGGGCGATTTCCGAATACTATGCACGGCCCGTGCACACTCACGAGCATGCCGAGGAAGAAGCAGGCGCCCGCTTTGACCGCACCGCGCACGGGACGCCGGTATTGCATGGCGCGCTGGCGTACCTAGAGTGTCGCCTGCATTCGGCCGAGGATGCCGGAGATCACACGATCTTCATTGCCGAGGTGGAGGAAGTGGTGGTGCGCGAGGGTGAGCCGCTGCTGTTTTTTCGGGGAAAGTACCGGCGGATGGGGCAAAAAACCGAAAACGAGTAAGGCCCGGAGCTTCTTGAGGGGGGCTACCGGGCCTTGAGGGACTCGCAGACGTTTGTGAATGTTCGTATGGAAGCGGTGCGGAGGTAAAGGTCAGATGTCACACTACAGTTGTGACGGATGTCACAGACAAACGCAGCGGACGTATGGTAGCGGCGTGCCTCTTTTTGCCGGGCCAAACATCAAATATAACGCTGGAATATGACGCTGGGACTAGAGCGCTCGTCAGGTTTTTGAACCGCCCAGCCGTTGGTCTGAGGCAATAAGAAATTGAGACAAGATCGAGGTAACAAATCCATGGCAGAGAAGATCGCAAAGAGTGAAGTGGAATGGAAGAAGCAGCTTACGCCGGAGCAGTATCACGTGACGCGAGAAGCGGGAACTGAGCCCGCCTTCACCGGCAAGTACTGGAAGACGAAGGAAGCGGGCACCTATCACTGCTCTTGCTGTGGGGAGCCGCTATTCGATTCCAAGACCAAGTTTGATTCCGGAACAGGCTGGCCCAGCTTTTACAAGCCCATTGAGCAGGGCAACGTTGTCGAGCACACCGATTCCACCTACGGGATGAGGCGCGTCGAAGCGCGTTGCGCGAAGTGCGATGCGCACCTGGGGCATGTGTTTGAAGATGGTCCGGTGCCAACCGGACTACGCTATTGCATGAATTCCGCTGCGCTGGAATTGAAGCCGGAAGAGAGCAAGTCGGGCAGCGAAAAAGAGAAGAACTAGAGAAACGTGTCCTTCGCGGTAGGGATGGTTTGACCGCGAAAGGCACGTCATCTTACGAAGGGAAGTTCTGGTTTCCAGCCGTTGCGGCCGAAGCTTTCGGAGCCTCGTGTACAGCTAGTTTGGAAACCTCGGGTGCCGGCTTGGAAATCGCCTCGTCCTTTGTCTTCTCCACTTTAGACTCGCCGCTACGCACCTCGATGCCGCCTTTGAGCACGGCGCCATCTTCTACGCTGATGCGCCGGGTGGAAACGTCTCCCGTGACCGAGCCTTCGCTGCGAATATCGACCCGATCGCTGCACTCAACATTTCCATTTACCTTGCCCATGATCACGACTTCGCGAGCGGTGATATTGGCCTGCACCGTGCCGTTGCGTCCGACCGTCACCCGGCTTTCGGGCAGGTTGATCTTGCCTTCGACGCGGCCATCCACGTAGAGCGATTCGGAGCCGCTGATTTCGCCCTTGATGACCAGCGTACGGCCGATGGTGGCCTGCTCGAGAGGCGCGCTTACGGTCTTCACCGGTGCGAAGTTCGGGCTGGACGATGACGATTTCTGATTGAAAGCATTCTCGGTTGACTGCAGCATCGGTGCGACCCTTCCTTGTTTCCGCACGGCGCGTCTCAGGCGCCCCCAGGCGGTTGGTCTGGATTTTGGCCTTCGGTGAGTTCTTGTCCCTTCGGCCAATCTGACTATCGCACAGGGGTAAGTGATCTACCGAGATTACGGAAGAACCTGTACGGCTGCGGCAGGTACATTTGTCAATCGGATTCTTGCAAGGCTTGGGAGAGGTCTTCCCATTCGCGGGTGAGCGATGCGAGCGCGGCCTTGTGCCGGTCGAGTGTCTGGGATTGGCGCTGACTCTGATCGGCGCTGACGAAATTCTGCAAACCGGTTTCGCACTGCGCGACCGTGCCTTCGATGAGGCTGATTTCTTCTTCCAACTCGCGTACCCGGTCCTGCATCTGTTTGCGCTTGATGGGATTGAGGCGCTTGATTTTGGGCGCCGCAGTGGCGTCCCCGTCGGTCAGCTGCGCGTTCGCAGCGCTGTTGGAGGAAGCGGCAATGGGAGATTCACCTCGCTTGGTCGAAGCAGCGATCGTCTCCGCTAATCTTGCGCTTCCGCCCTGCTTGCGCCAGAGATAGTCTTCGTAGTTTCCGGGGAAAACCTCGACTTTCCCGTCGCCGACTTCGAAGACTCGCGTGGCCAGCCGGTCGATGAAATAGCGGTCGTGCGAGACGAAGACAACGGTGCCGGTGTACGCCATAAGCGCATTGAGCAGGACGTCCTTGGCGCGAAGATCCAGGTGATTGGTGGGCTCGTCGAGCAGCAGGAAATTCGCCGGATGCAACAGCAGTCGCAGCAAGGCGTAGCGGCCGCGTTCGCCGCCGGAGAGCACGTCGATTTTCTTGAAAACATCGTCTTCCTGAAAGAGAAAACAGCCGAGCAGGTTGCGCAGCTCAGTCTGCGAAGATCCCGGTGAAATCTCGCCGAGATCGTCCAGAATACGCGCATCGGGATTGAGTTCCTTGTACTGATCCTGCGCAAAGTAGTCGGCCTGCGCGTTGTGGCCGAGTCGAAATTCGCCGTGGGTTAGCGGCTCAGAACCGGCGAGGAGCTTGATTAAAGTCGATTTGCCTGCGCCATTGACGCCCACCAGCGCAATGCGGTCGCCGCGCTCGATCATGAAACTCACGTCGCGGAATACTTCTTTCTCGGCGCCGTTTTTTCCTGCGTAAGCCTTGGCCACGGAGTTGAACTCAGCCACGATGCGGCCACTCGGCTTCGGCTGCGGAAAAGAAAAGTGGATGGTCTTCTCTTCCGGCGGAATTTCGATCCGCTCCATCTTTTCCAGTTCCTTGATGCGGCTCTGCACCTGCTTGGCTTTGGTGGCCTGGTAGCGGAAGCGGTTGATGAATACTTCGAGTTGGTCGATACGCTCGCGCTGGTTGCGGTAGGCGGCCTGCAACTGCTCGTTGCGCTGAGTTTTCTGCATCAGAAACTTGTCGTAGTTGCCGGTGTAGAACCACAACCGCTTGTTCCAGATTTCGGCGATCTTATTGACCGTTACGTCGAGGAAGTAGCGATCGTGCGAGATGAGCACCAGGGCGTACGGATAGTTGTGGAGGTATTCTTCCAGCCAGTTGCGGGCTTCCAGGTCGAGATGGTTGGTCGGCTCGTCGAGCAGCAGCAGATTTGGCTGCTGCAGCAGCAGTTTGGCCAGCGCCAGCCGCATCTGCCAGCCGCCGGAGAATTCTTCGGTTTGCCGGTGCCAGTCTTCCTTGCGAAAGCCCAACCCCACTAGAACGCGTCCCACTTCAGCTTCGATCGAGTAGCCATCGCGGGTGCGGAATTCGTGCTCCACCCGGTGGTAGCGGTCCGCCACGTCGGCATATTCCGCACTGGTATGGTCGAGTTCGGCGATGCGGTGGGTGAGAGTTTCCAGTTCTTGTTCCATCGCGCGCAGTTGGTCGAATACCGACACGCACTCGGCAAACACGGTGCGGCCGGAAAGTGAGAGACCATCTTGCGGCAAGTAGCCAGCCGATGTGCCCTTGGCCACAGTGAGCGCGCCGCAATCAAGCGTGTCCTGCCCGGACAGGACTCTCATGAGCGTGGTCTTGCCAGTACCATTCGCGCCGACCAGGCCGACGCGGTCATGCGGCGTGATAAGCCAATCGGCATCTTCGAACAACAGTTTGTGGCCGAAGCGCTTGCCTGCGGCGGAGAGCTGAATCATGAGACTGAATTTATGGTCTCACAGAACTAGTTGCGAGTACCGAGTCGTCAGTACTGGGTCTTACACGCGCGAGGTCGGGCAGCGGATCTCTGATAAGTCGAGGTGGTCGTCTCTCGTGGGGCGATAGCTTTGCCGCGGGCTTGCATATGCGCGGCTGCACGCGTTCGGCAAGAGTTTTTCGTTTCAGGGCCACATCGACGCGGCAAGAGGATCCTTCGCGTCAACAGCGGGGCGCGGCTGCACAACAGCCTGCGATTCAGGGGTTGCGCGCGGTGCGGTCGCGTGGCCATTGCGCGCTCCCGGAAATTTGCCCCAGGGTTCGCGATGGAAATGAATGCGCTCCAAGGCGCGGTCCACCACGGCCTGCAGTTCGTGGGCGTACTTCACCTCGCGGCCTTTCGCTAAGCGGCGCTTCGCTTCTTTCGGGCTCACCCACGTGGGATGGCGCATGTCTTCATCGGGACGCCGCATCTGATGCACTTCCATGAGAAACGCCTTGACTACAAACTCCTGCACGCCGCCGGACTGCCAGAAAACTCCTTTGGAGTGCATGTAGAGGTGGAAGTGTCGGGGTTCAATGGCGCCCAGCGCGCCCGCTTCTTCGACGGCTTCCCGCTCCGCGGCCTGGCTGTGCGAAAGGCGCGCGTCCGGCGAACCCTTGGGGAAGGTCCACTTATTGCCACGACTGGTGTTCACCAGCAGGAACTCGACATCGGTGCCGCGGCGGCGATAGCAGATGGCGGCGACTTGCAACGGCAGTTGCTTGGCGATCCGCGCTGATCCCATGTCGATGGCTCCCTTTATAACCTTATCCGCAATATATTTCACCAGTGTTAATGTGCAACAAAAAATGTGCATGGTGGACGGTTACGAAAGGGGTGACCATCTGCGGGGCTGGCAATGTTCAAGATCAATCTGGGCGAAAGTCGGATGCGTGAGCCGCCGCACTCCGCCGAATGTCGGCAAGGCAGTCTGAATCCATCGAGAGCCTTAGTATCGACGTGGTTCACTCGCCATTGGGAAAGGCTGATCGGTCCCGGGCGGCTCACTCCACCGCCTGCGCCGTCATCTCTGAGGGCTCGCCGCCGGCCACGGCCTGGGCTACGATCAGCCGCCGCGCTTCCACGCGAATCTTCGGCAGTTGCAATCCGAACCAGCCCGCGGCCGCCACCGACGCTAACCCTCCGATCACTATGGTACGTGGCGCGCCCAGGCGATCGGCCAGCGTGCCCCCCAGGAGCGCGCCAATCGGAGCCATGCCCATGAACATCATGGAATACACGGCCATCACCCGCCCGCGCAGCGCGTCCGGCACCATCACCTGAATCAACGTATTCGACGAAGCCATTTGCAGCATCATGCAATAGCCCACCGGCAGCAGCAGAATCACCGAAAGCCAGAACGAATGCGACAGCGCAAATAGCGCGAGACTCGCTCCGAATCCTGCGCAACACCACGCCACCCAACTTCCCAGGCCTTTCACCCCGGATCGGAACGCCAGGGTCAGCGCGCCCAACAGAGCTCCCACGCCGGTGGCGCCCATCAGGATGCCCAGTCCCTGCGCTCCACCGTGCAGAATCTGGTCGGCGAAAATCGGCATCAGCACCACGTACGGCATTCCCACCAGACTGACCAGCCCCAGCAGCAACAGCAGCGCCCGGATCGGCGAGGTACGGCTGACGAAGCGAAATCCTTCCATCATGTGCTCCAGCGGCGAAGCCATCGCCGCGCGCTTCGGGCTGTGCACCCTCATCATCAGCAATCCTATAATCACCGCGATGTAGCTCACCGCGTTGGCGAAGAAGCACCAGCCTTCGCCAATCTTTGCCACCAGAATCCCGGCGACGGCCGGACCGATCACCCTCGCGCCATTGAACATGGAGGAGTTCAGCGCGATCGCGTTCATCAGATCTTCTCTGCCCACCATGTCGACCAGAAACGACTGCCGTCCGGGAATGTCGAACGCATTCACCACTCCCAGCAAACTCGCCAGCACAAACACATGCCAGACTTGAATTTTTCCCAGCAGCGTCAGCCCCGCCAAAATGAAGGCCAGCAGCATCGAGGCCACTTGCGTCGCGATCACGATGTGGCGGCGGTTGACGCGATCGGCGGTGATCCCGCCCAGCGGCGCAAACAGAAACACGGGAATCTGGCTGGCGAATCCCACCGACCCCAGCAGCAGCCCCGAGCCCGTCATCCGGTAGACGAGCCACGACTGGGCCACGCTTTGCATCCACGTGCCGATGAGCGAGATCAGTTGTCCGCTGAAAAAAAGCTGGAAGTTGCGATGCCGCAGCGCCCTGCCGGCAGCCTGCCAGCGGGATCCCGCGCTGGGAGCCGCCTCCGGGCTGTTGCCGGATGCCTTGTCCTGGATGGGGCTTATCGCGTCGGCCACTTAACTATCTTTGGGTGAACACTCTTTCGATGACACCACGGGGCGCCACGGATCAGTATAACTTGGACGCGATTGTCTTGCCTTCCGCAGCCATTGCTTCCGTTTTCCACAGCCTAAGCTCGTTGCTGCAGGATGTTATCGCGATTGTGCATGCCGATTGCCACTTTTGTCCCGTTTTGCTTCTTTCTGTCCTCCACGTCACCAACTTCTAACTTCCCACAGAGGCAAAGCTGCGCTACAGTTCCATTAGCTCTTGCGCATCTCGCAGAAGCGACGCGACCATGACCGCTCCTCCTATTGGTGTTGAACGCCGCATGGGCCAGCGTTTCGCCTTTAATCTTCCCGTCTCGCTACGCCAGATCTCGACTGCGGCGGAAGGACTCGGCTTTACCCAGGATCTCAGTTCCCGCGGAGCTTTTTTCTTCACCGACCTGGCGCTCGATGAAGGCGACGAAATCGAGCTCACGCTGAAGATGCCGTCGGAGATCACACTCGGAGAAAGCATGCGGGTTTGCTGTCGCGGCCGGGTTCTGCGCGTAGTCAGGCCTGTAAATCAAAACCCATCTGCGGCGATCGCCGATTCCGGCACGGCCGCAAAACCCAGATCCGAAGCCGAAGGCTCCGAGACCGAGGGTTCCGAAACCAAGGGTTCCGAAACCAAGATTGGCGTCGCGGTTTGTTTGCTGGGCTACGAGTACCTGCCCGAAACCGAAGAGGCATCGTCCACGTTCCGCCGCATCTCGGCGCTGCACAGCCAGCGCGAACAGGATCGGCCCGTTCCCGCCATCGCCGTTCACCCCACAGTAAGTTAGCTCGTCCAGTTTTGGCGATACATGGTTAGCGTCTCCGCGCAGCGGTAATCGCACCCACTGCGGGCCGCTGTGTGCCTTATACTGCCACGTTGCCTTTCGGCACTGTGCATGGCGGCGTCGAACCCATCCCGGCTTGCCTACATCGATTGGATGCGGGGACTGGCCTGCGTCCTGATGTTTCAGACGCATTGCTACGATTCGTGGCTCGGGGGCGCGGCACGCCAAAGCAAATTTTTCATGTATTCGCAACTGGGAGGGACTTTTCCTGCGCCCCTGTTTCTGTTTCTGGCAGGAATCTCATTCGCGTTGGTAACTGAAAAACTCTGGCAGAAAAATCTGCCTCCAACGCAGATCGCCCGCGCCACGATTCGCCGCGGAGGCGAAATCTTCGTCTTCGGCCTGCTGTTCCGTCTGCAGGAATATCTCATTGCCTGGGGCTGGGCGCCGGCCAGCGATCTTCTGCGCGTGGATGTGCTCAATACCATCGGCCTTTCCATGATGCTTATGGGAGTGCTCTGCTGGCTGGTGCTGTCGATTCATCGTGGGGCACAGACACGGCTGGTCCTGGTGCTGGCGTCCGCGGGCACGGCTCTGTTGATTTCTCTGCTCACGCCGCCGCTATGGACGACCTGGCGTCCGCGCTGGCTGCCCTGGCCCATTGAGTCCTACATCAATGGCGTGCACAACCTGGGCACGCCGCAAGCGTGGTTATTCCCGATTTTTCCCTGGACTGCTTTCGCCTTCGCCGGACTCGCCGCGGGATTTATCGTGCAGAGTCCGTGGACGCGCAAGCGCGAGGCTCTGGTCTTCATTCTCGCGGGCGTGGGTGGTGGCGTTTTGATTGAAACCGCCCGCTGGTTCGATGCCCAACCGCGGCAATTCTATGCTGTCTACGATTATTGGCACACCAGCCCGGATTTTTTTCTGATCCGCGTGGGTATGTTGCTCGTGATTCTGACGGCAAGTTATGCTTGGTGCCGCTGGGGCCTGGGACAATGGGGATTCAGTCCTCTGATTCAACTGGGCCAGGCTTCGCTGCTGGTCTACTGGGTCCACTTCGAATTCGTATACGGACGCCTCTCCATTGAGCCCAAGCGGGCGGTCGGCGTTCGCGGCGCGTCCCTGGGTTTGCTGGCCATCTGCCTCGCCATGCTCGCGCTGGCGTTCCTGCGGACACGCCTCAAAGGACGCGGAGCCGAAATCACAGCCTGGATGCGCCGTCCCGCGCGCGCGGCGTAAGAAGGAGCGATCCGTTAGCCAATCTGCCTGGCAAACTCCACGACCTCGCGCTCGGCCCAACGGCCATCGTAGCGTGAGCCGTAGTCGCTGGCCGCCTCATTGCGCTCCCCCAGAAACGCGCAGTGGCCGCCGTCGGCGGTTTCGAGATAAGTGATGTTGGGATTGGAGAGAATTTTTCGCCGCGTTTCCGGCAGCACCCGGATGAACGGATCGTTGGCGGCATGGATGATCAAAGCTGGCATCGCAATCTGGCCGATAACGTTGGCGGCGGCGGCGCGGGCGTAATAGTCTTCGGCGCCAGTAAAACCGCAGTAGTAGGCGGTTACGCGGTCGTCGAACTCCCGCAGAGTGGACACTCCACGCAGGCGCGAGGCGTCGAAATCTGTGGGAAACAGCCGGGCCTTGCGCCGAAAACGCCGAAAAAGCTGCAGCAGAAAATAGTATTCGTAGAGCCGGTTCGCGGGCTCATGCAGGGCATCCGCAGACGCAGCCAAATCCATCGCCGGACAAACCGCCGCCACTCCCCGGAACTGCGCCGGCCCCTCGCTTCCCCACTCGCCTGCCAGCTTCAACACCAGGTTCCCGCCCATGGAAAACCCGGCCAGAACGAAACTGGAGACTCCATCGCGCTCCACGACGTGCCGCGCGACCGCCTCGATATCTCCAGAGCGGCTTGAGTTGTACAGCGTGGGCGCGCAATGATCCATGCCGCCGCAATTACGCTGGTTCATGAGCACCACATTCATGCCCGCGGCCAAACCGTTGCGCGCCACTCCCCGCATGTATTGCGAATCGGTGGACCCCTCCAGGCCATGCAGCACAATGATCGTCAGCGCATTCTGCCGGTCCTGCTGCCAGTAACAGTAACAGAGCACGGGAACGCCGGGCTCGACTGCAATGAGGCGTTTCTCAGCCTTCGGCAACTGAATTCGGCGGGGAAGAAAATAGGCGGCCAGCGTCTGCATGTGTCCGCCGCGCAACCAGGGATGGGAGCGGAACTCGCGTCGCGGCGTGGGTTGTGGCGGACGGCCATTATCCTCTGTATTCAACCGCGCCGCTGCATTCATCCGCACTGTGCCATCGGTTTGCGAAGTTTCCACCGCTGGATTGTAATATGATTGGTCGTGAGCAAGGACTCAACTCGCCGCCGGGAGTGCCATTTATCATGCCGATTTTCGAATACACCTGTCAGCAATGCCATCATGAATTTGAATCCCTGGTTTTCGGCCGCGATAAAGCCGCCTGTCCCAAGTGCCAAAGCAAGAAGCTGAGCCCCCGGCTGTCTGTGTTCGCGGTATCGGCCAAAGGAGCCTCTGGCAGCTCGGACAGCGCCTCGGCATCTGCTGGAGCATGCGGTTCATGCGGCGACCCGCGTGGCCCGGGTGCCTGCTCTATGGGCGACTTCGACTGAGCCGCGATTGCTGATTGGATCGCCGATTGGCGGTTGCCGATTCGCAGTCACGCATTCCCAGTGAATGGCCGCCGCCCCGCCCGCCCGCCAAAACTTTGGGCACCTCGGTGCTGTGACCCTCGTTACCTATGCTTCCCGCCTTGCTCCCCCTACGATTGCCATCAATCGAGAGGGGAGAACTCTATGGATCGGCGGCAGCAGAAGCGAGTCTTTGTCGACCTTCCGGTAGTGATCTGGGGCATGGACGCCTGTTCCCGTCCTTTCACACAACCCGCCAGCCTGCGCACTATTAGCGGCCGCGGCGCCACTTTGCAGTGCGTGGATGCGCGCCTGAGGCCAGGTGACGTTGTCGACGTTCAGTACCAGGGAACAAAAGGCCAATTTCGGATTGTCTGGTGCGGCAAGCTGGGCACCGAAATGGAGGGCGAAGTCGGCGTGGAAAATCTCTCGGCGGAGACCACACTTTGGGATATCGACCCGCTGCGCTGTGCGGCTTACGCGGGCCAAGGCTAGATTTTTCGGTTGTCAGACCGGCTTTCGCTCAAATGCCGGCCAAGAAAAAAGGGGAGGGCGGGAGGGCCGCGATCCGGTCCGACAACCGTATTGCAGTATCCAGCGGAACCCCAACAAACGCAAGCACAAAGCGCCAGGACTACTCCCAGAGCATTAGCCCATCGCACAAAAGAAATCGACGAACCGCAAGAAACTTCTATTTGTGTAGCTGAAGTTTCACACTCGCCGTTGCCCGCCGGTTGAAAGTCGAAGTCTTGTCATCCGCTCCACTAAGGCGATTCGCGCGGCCCGCATCAGTTCCGAATCGATGGCAGGTTCTCGCGGAATCAACTCGCTCTTCCTCGCCAGGTTGTAAACTCGCAGGGATGCAGGTGAAGATTCTGGGGTCGGCAGCCGGAGGCGGATTTCCCCAATGGAATTGCGCCTGCGCGAATTGCCGCGCGGTGAGAGCGGGAACCTTCCGTGGCAAACCACGCACGCAGACTCAAGCCGCCCTTACGCAAGATGGCCGCTCATGGTTCTTGTTAGGCGCATCGCCTGACCTGCGCTCTCAAATCGAAGCCACGCCTGAGTTGCACCCGCGCGACGGCTTGCGCCAGTCGCCCATCGCGGGCATAGTACTGGCCAATGCCGACGTCGACCACGCGCTCGGCTTGCTGCTGCTGCGCGAACTGCAGCCGCTTCGCATTTACGCCACGCCCTCGATTCAAAGCATTCTTCGCCAAGACAATTCCATGTTCGCCATGCTGCAGCGGGTTCCGAACCAGGCGGTTTGGACCGGCTTTCTTCCGGAAGCTGAATTCACGCTCAGCGACTCAAACAACCAAGACTCCACATTGCGCTGCCAGGCGATGTCGTTAGTCTCGCACTATCCCGCCTATGTCACGCAGGCCCGGCAGTTGCAACTCGCGCCCGCCGAATCTTCCCTGGGATTCATCATCCATTCGCCCTTGGGCGCTCGCCTGGCATACTTGCCCGCCGTACCGCAGGTGGATGACGCACTTTTGGAGCAACTGAACTGCGTCGATCTCCTGCTTTTTGACGGCACATTCTGGAGCGACGACGAACTGATCCGCGTGCAAGGCAGCGGCCAAACCGCGCGGCAAATGGGTCACATTCCCGTCGAAGAGACGCTCGTCCGTTTGGCGGGACTGCGCCGCCCGCGTAAAATATTTCTACACATCAATAACACCAATCCCATGCTGGACGAGGCCCGCCCGCAACATCGCCAGGTGCGCGACGCGGGCTGGGAGATCGCGGAGGATGGATGGCAGTTCGACCTGTAGAAACGCCGGCAGCGGCCGAACCCACGCACCTGCTCACCCTCGACGAACTATGCGCACGGTTGCAGGCGGTAGGTGAAGAACGCTATCACCACAAGCATCCTTTCCACCTGCTGATGCACGAAGGCAAACTCACCCGCGGACAGCTGCAAGCCTGGGCGCTCAACCGCTATTATTATCAAGCGATTATTCCTATAAAAGATTCGATCATCCTCTCCCGCGGCCCCGATCCTGCCTTTCGCCGCGCCTGGCGCAAGCGCGTAGTCGATCACGATGGCGACGCGGCCACTAATAATGACGGCGGCATCAAGCGTTGGCTGAAGCTGGCCGAAGCCACGGGCCTCGATCCGGAAATGGTTCGCGCCGGCAAAGGAATTCTTCCCGCCACCCGCTTCGCTGTCAATGAATACTTGAACATAGTTCGCACCCGTTCGCTGCTGGAAGCTGTCGCGTCTTCACTGACAGAATTGTTTTCCACCAAGCTGATCACCTTGCGCGTAGAAAAATTGCGCCAGTACTATCCCTGGCTTGCAGGAGGTCTGGACTATTTCGAAGCTAGACTTTATCAGGCGCCCGAGGATTCGCAGTTCGCCGTGAACTATGTTTACGACAACGCGAAGACGCGCGCCGAGCAGGAATTGGCGATCCAGGCCCTGCGCGACAAGTGCGACATTCTATGGGCCCAGCTCGACGCGCTCTACTTCGCCTACGTGCAGCCCGGATGGCCCCCGCCCGGCGCATTCCGCATCGAGGCCAGCTAGATGATCCCACTCGAAAACTTCGTCATTCCCACCGAAGCGAACCCCAAAACTCTGTCATTCCGACCGAAGCGCAGCGCAGCGAGCGAAGTGCAAGGACCTGCTTTTTGTTGGCACCTGCACCGCAGCTTCCGTTTCTCCATGCCGCGCATTTCCGGGAGACGACACTAATATGCCCCCTCCCGAAGATTCCAGCCAGCCACGCCTGGCCGCCGGCTGCCGCTGGGGTGCAGAGAACAAGACCGGTGCTGAACAGGAGCGCGTAATCCTGTTTCCCGAAGGCGCGATTCGCCTGCAGGGCACAGGCCGGCAGATACTCGAGCGCTGCGACGGCCAGCGCACCTTCGCCCAGATCATCGAAGAATTGCAGGCCCAATTCACCGTGGCCGATCCCGCCAAGATTCGCGCCGACATCAGCCAGTTCCTCGAGCAACTGCGCCACAAGCGGATAGTCGACTATTAGGGCAGTTTGGCTAGGTTGTGCAGGACGAGACGGCGAGGTCGGCTAGACCCAGCGAGCAAGTCGCCGTTGGAAAGCCTATCCTATCCGCGAGTTCTTGCCTCTACCACCGTGTGACCAGTCAGGCAAGAAGACAACGGAGCCGGCGTGCTGTGGTCAAAGAGAACGAGCATCGGGGGGTGACGCGGGTACTGGCTCAACAGGGAGCGGGGCCGGATCAAGACTGCGAGCGGCAAACTGTAAGACCTCGATTACCCGCTCTTTCGAGATGTCAAACCATTCCGTGATCTCATCTACCGTCGCGCCAGCTTCAAGGTTCTCGAACACGGTAGACACGGGCAGGCGCGTATCGCGAAACACCCACGCGCCACTCAACCTTCCCGGCACGCTTTCAACCGCGGGGCACTGCGACCAATCGAGAGCTGCCATGTTCTACGTCCTCTAATCCTAACTTTTACCACGGTTTGGCGACAGCGTCACGCAAAGGCCGCCACAGGTAGTGGCTCAATTTGAAAATCTTCAACGTTGCGCCCTCCGGCGTCATCCCGAAGCCCCGCGCTTTCACCAGCGGGGCGAGGGATCTCCCGTGCGCACACAGCCGCCCCTTTTCAAACTGAGCCACCACCGGAATCCACACCCCCACTGTGACATCCGACCTTGCCTTCCGCTCCAACTCGCGTCATTATGGTCAAGGCGGAGGAGGCACAGTCATCGCAGACCGCGATGGGTCTAACTCTCATGTTTTCTAGATTTTGCCCGTAAGTTACTGTGCCCCTTAGATCAATTCCGATTTTCCCGCTAAGTTGATGATTCCAATATACCGGGGAGAGGGAGGGTATACCCACTTTGCCATGAAAATCCCATTGTGAAACCGCGCCGCCAGCGCTGCGAAATAGCCCCTTAGCTTAGCCAGAAATCCACAAGCCTTTCACAAGCAACTGATGATTCCCAACCCGCTAGCTCTCATCGCCGAGATCACCCACCGCTGCCCGCTGCATTGCGTCTACTGCTCCAATCCGCTCGAGTTGGCCGCAGTAGCCTCGGAACTCTCGACCAATGATTGGCTGAACGTCTTTCAGCAGGCGGCCAAGCTGGGAATGTTGCACGCGCACTTCACCGGCGGCGAACCGCTGGCGCGACCGGATCTAACCGAACTCATTGCCGGCGCGCGAACCGCGGGACTCTACACCAACCTCATCACTTCAGGTATCGGCCTTGCCGAGCCGCGCTTGCAGGCGCTGGTTGCCGCCGGTCTCGATCACATCCAGCTCAGTTTCCAGGATTCCCAGGAGCATGCCGCGAACTGGATCGCCGGCGCGCGGGCGCACGCCCACAAGATCGAATTGTCGCAAATCATTCGCCGGCACAAGATTGCTTTCACCGTCAACCTGGTGGTTCACCGGCAGAATCTCGACCACCTGCAAGAGATGATCGCCTTCATCGAGCAACTGAATCCCGACCGCATGGAGATCGCCCACACGCAGTATTACGGCTGGGCGCTGAAGAACCGGGCTGCGCTTCTGCCCACGCGTGAGCAACTGGAAAAAGCCGTGGAGATCGTGGACGCCGCTCAAAACCGGTTGGCGGGCCGCATTCGTATTGATTCCGTAGTGCCCGATTATTACGCCCGCTATCCCAAGGCCTGCATGGGCGGATGGGGAAAGCAATTGCTGCTGATCAATCCGGCAGGAAAAGTCCTTCCATGCCACGCTGCGGAAGTCATTCCGGGACTGGAATTTGAGAACGTGCGCGACCACACGCTGGAATGGATCTGGCGGGAGTCTTCTTCATTCCGCCGCTTCCGCGGCGAAGAGTGGATGCCGGAGCCTTGCCGCAGTTGCGATCGCCGCGCGGAAGATTTCGGCGGGTGCCGCTGCCAGGCCCTGCTGCTCACCGGAGATGCAACCGCAACCGATCCCGCCTGTTCGCTCGCGCCCGCGCATCACCTGGTGGAAGCGGCGTTGCTCGAAGCGAATTCCAACTCCAACGTTCCTCAACCCAACGTTTCTCAGCCCACGCCGGCGTCGTCGTTCGTGCAGTTGCAGCAGAAAACCGCCGAACTCTGGAGCTATCGCACCAATCCCGAGTAGCGCCTCTACCAGCGCACGCCCAAAGTAATCGGGCGCACGTCGGTCTTGATATTGTTATGGGTGCCGTGCATGAGGCGGTATTCAGCATAGATTTCAACGTAATTGTGCACCTTGCGCGCGACTCCGCCGCCAACGTTGTATCCGAATTGATTCAGGTTGGACTTTAGAAAATCGCCGCTCAAAGGAACACTGGCATTGGAACACGCCCCCCACCATTCCCAGAAGCCATTGCAGGGCGCGCCGGGCAGGGTCGAGGAAGAATCCAGCATCCCGGAACGATGGTAAAACGCCGGACCGAACAGAACATATCCGCTATCTTTCTTGCTGACGGGAAGGTTGATGATGGGATCCAGAGCAAGAATGTAAGCGTGGCTGCTGGCTCCCGGGGCCTGCGCCAGGTTCAGCGCGGAACCGCCGCGCAACGGCAGATCGGCCCACATGAAATCGGCCTGCAGGCCAAAATACTTGTTGGCATTACGCGCCACGCCCGCCGCAGCCACGGCGCCGCCGCTTTTCGCATAGGTGTGTGTCGTGCCCGCCGTCAGACTGGCGCCACCGCCAACGTTGAAAGTCCAGTTGCGATAGTCCTTGGGGCGAACCCTGCGTTGCGAGCTCATTTCTGTTTCTTGGCTCTGCTGGCTGCTATCGGGCTGTGCAGCCGGAGCTTGAGTCGTCGGCGTCTGGGCTGCCGGTGCTTGCCCGCTTTGGCTCTGCCCATTGGTTTGCTGGGCCAAACCCTTACCCGCCATAACGATGGTCCAAGCTCCGACCAGGCAAACCAGAACCTTCAAGCGCAGAACACTCTCGAACTTACCAATCATCCATTCTCCTCCCGGGACCGGGCGTGAGCGGACCGAGCGCCCGGCATCGAGAGGCGCTGGCTGTTGCGATATCCGCTTATTATCTCTAGTCATTCCGCCGGCGCTGAGGCACTCTGCCGGGCTCGCGGCGGGAACGAATCATCTTATCAACTCTTTATCAACTCTGATGCCGATTCCGCGCTTTAAGCAGTCCGGAGTTGCGCTTTGCAGTTCACCGGAAATGCATCTCCACGTATGATGAACGGGAATCCTTTTTTCGCGAGACTCAACTTTGCCCAAGACTCGTCCGAAATCCGCAACTGGCACGCCCGCCGCAAGGAGACGTGATCACTCTTCCGCCTGCTGCGTGGCCCTCGTGGGCTTTGGAACCGTGGGGCGATCGGTGGCGAGGATTCTTTGCGACCGAAGTGATGAACGGCTCCGGCTCACGCACATTTGCAATCGCAACGTAGAGAAAAAGAAGCAGCCGTGGATTCCGGACGACGTCATCTGGACCGACGACTTTCAGACTGTACTTAACTCTGACACAAAAATCGTTATCGAGCTGATCGGCGGCCTACACCCGGCGGAAGACTTTGTCCGCGGCGCGTTGATCGCGGGGAAGTCGGTGGTCACGGCCAATAAGCAGCTCATCGCCCGCCATGGCCTCGATCTGCTGCAACTGGCCGGCAAGAATGGTTGCCGGCTGGAGTTCGGGGCGTCGGTGGCCGGCGGCGTTCCTGTATTGCCGGCGCTGCGCACCGGGCTGTGCGGAGACCGGTTGCACGGCATTGCCGGAATCCTGAACGGAACTTGCAACTACATCCTCAGCCGCATTGAGACGGCGCGAATTCCCTTCAGCGAGGCGCTTGAAGAAGCGCAGGCTCGCGGTTATGCGGAAGCTGATGCCTCCGAAGATCTCGACGGCGGAGACGCGCGGGCCAAGCTCGCGATCCTTGCGCTGGCCGGACTGCAAACCCGCGTTTCGCCAGAAAGTATTCGCGCCCGGACGATTCGGGCAGTCGATGCTGTCGATTTCGATTATGCGGCGGAGTTGGGATGCACGATCCGGCAGATTTCGCGCGCCGATTTGAAGGACTCGACGCTGCTTGCCGACGTGGGACCGAGCCTGGTTCTGACTTCATCCCCGTTTGGGCGGGTGCAGAAAAATCTCAACCTGGTTTTGACTTCGGGCAAGTATGGCGGCGACATGGCTTTTCTTGGCGCCGGCGCTGGAGGAGATCCGACTGCCGTGGCTGTGGTTTCGGATTTGTTGTTTGTGGCGGAGAATTTTTCCCGGAACGCGCTTTCCGGGAGCGCTCGCGCGCACTCGCCACAAACATTTTTGCAGCCGCAGATCAGCTGCGATTTTGAAACGCCATGGTATCTGCGCTTCCTGGTGCGGGACCGGCCGGGCATTATTGCTCGATTGGCGGAGATCTTATCGGCGCATGAACTGAATATCGATGCGGTTTTGCAGAAACCGGGATTCGATAAAGATGCGCTTCCGTTCGTGATTACGCTGGAGTCTTGCCGCGACTCACAGTTGCATCCGGCGCTGGAGAAAATGTCGGCGCTGGATTTCTGCATCAAGCCTTGTCTCTGTTTACCCATTCTGCGGTGATTCAGTTGTCAGTTGTCAGTTGTCAGTTGTCGACGGTGCTGCGCTTCCGGAATTGGATCTCGCGAAAATATTTCTTGGGTGGTGCGGTCCGTTGGCCGCTCGCGGGATCCATAAGGTTATATAAGTTTACTGTTTGGTAACCGGGGTACCCCTACCCCCTCGGTGTCTTAGAATCATCGAGTTAGCACCGGAATTGCAGGCAAAATACTCCGTCTAAAGGACTTAGCGCTAAAATCTCTCAAACAAAGGAGTTACGCGCTGACTCTCGTCGGATCGTACTCGTCCGTTTTCCCTCGATCTATTGCCTTTGCTGGGGCAATCATGGACGAAGGGAAGTCAGGGCGCAAGGTTGGATGTCACACGGTGCTGTGGATTTCTCTGAGGCTCGTGGAAGCACACTTGCGAAAAGCGCAAGGGTGGGCACCCAAGATTTCTATGAGGGGAAGGGTGGGCCGCCCGCTGACTGAGCTGAAAACTATGTGCCAGATGATATGCCAGATCGTTTAGCGTCAACTGTAGCAACGAAACCGCCCCAGTTTGTCCGGAGAGTTTGGTTCAGTTCGTCGCTGTAGCCAAACACCGCCCACGGTGCTCTTTCGGCTAAGAGGTTCAGAATGGCATCAACTTTCTTCTGCCCCGCTTGCATCTGGAGGGGTTTGCCGTAACGGTCGTACATAATCACTGCATAGGTTTTTCCAGTCGGAATAAAATTGTGATAGTGTTTCGTGACCTTTTTGTAGGCCCAAATGAGATTGGGGATGTGACACATTGCCAGTCCGAAAGTACTTGGCAACAACACCCATGATTGCGTCACCTTCGTCTTTCCGAATTTGACGATGTTTCCCCGAAGCTCCGTGTCGAACTGTTGTGACGTATCGGCGAGGGAACCATACCAAGTAGCTGCTTTAACGATGGGATGCGTTTCAGAAGCGTTCCTGCGCGTAATCACCTTCCTGATGAGCCACACGGCAAGTAGAACTACAGGGATGCAGATCGCGAGCGCGATATACCCATCACCACGGAATCCCGTCGCATCCAACATCAGCGGTAGAAACGCTTGGTTGGCGTTGGGATATTCCTTGAGCAGTGGGACCACGATCTCAGAGCGTACATCCGCGGAGAGTTCGCCAAGCGCACCCTGGAATACAGTTCCCTTTTCGCTGGGGCCGCTCTTAACGATCAGAAGCCGCTTCCCTAAGAGCAGAATGGAATACTTTGCCTTTACGGTCTCCCGCTGAACTGATCCGCCCTGTGTTTCCTGCTCGATCTCTTGCAACCCAGTTTCTGATGAGTCTTCTCCCCTGACCTTAACGAAATACCGCAACTGCTCGTCGGGGCGCTTGATACTGTCGAGCGACTCGGCGTTAGCCTCAAACGGTCCAGCGAAGAAGTTGAAGAGGTATCGCCATTCCGCAAAACCATAGCCAGCGACGGCGATGACGAGGAGCAAGCTAACCAAGGTAAGATTACGGTTCGTTCGTCGTATCTGTCGATCAAGAAAACTCCCGTGTAGCTGCGCGGAAATGGAACTCCATTCGGTGTCCATATTCACCATCCCCGTCTAGATTCCCGCCACCGCGGGTGCCTGCCCTTTGCGCTGTTTGGACTTTTTGTATGAGTCGGAACGAATTCAGGGTGTCCCATCCTTGCGCTTTTTGCAAGGGGTGGCATCGGCTAGGTGCAGAGGTCCTTCCTCGGGAGCCCTCGGCGAAGCCGAGGACTCCGCTTCGTCAGGATGACAATCCGCCGGGTGGTCTAGGTCTCGCCTCTTTTTGCGGGACTTGGGAGTGGGGCGGGAAGTGGGCATCCACTTTCTGCCGCCCTCCGGGGCTCCGCTTCGGGTTTCTAGTGGCCGCCGGTTGTCGGAGTGTCCTGTTTTGAAATTAGGACAGTACCGGTTCTCCGACTGCTTGACTATGTAAACCATTCAGTTCACACTTAGGCGTGGTCGGCGGCTTCCGGCATAAGGGGCTTGAAGAGCTTTATCTTACCGGCAAGACTCGCCGAATTGGCGCTGGCGAGGTCAGGAAGTGCGCGCGAATCCTGCAGTTGCTGGAAGTGGCGGCGGGGCCGGAGGATCTGAACATCGCCGGCTTTCGCTTTCATCGGCTGCATGGCAGCCAGAAACGCTGGTCGGTGCGGGTGACCGGAAACTATCGCATCAGCTTCGGCTGGCTGGGCGAGAGCGCCCTGGACATCGATTATGAAGACTACCACTAGGAACGGAATGATGAAGAGAAGGAACGGATTGCCGCCGATTCATCCGGGCGAGATCATTCGGGAAGACATTCTGCCGTCGGTTGGGCTGTCTGTGACGGGAGCGGCCAAGGCTTTGGGAGTGTCGCGGCAGATGCTGCACGGCATTTTGGCGGGGCGCAAGCCGCTCTCGGCGGTGATGTGCCTGCGAGTTGCGCGGCTGTTTGGAGGTTCGCCGGAAGTATGGATGCGCTTGCAGGCGGCCTATGAGCTAAAGAAGTGGGAGCAAAACAAGAAGGTGATGCAGCGCATTGCGCGGATTGTTCCGCTGAACGGGGTGGAAGAAGTCCGCGCATGAGCCGCAGGGCGGAGTCGAGATTGTTATCGGCCGGCGGCCACCAGTGGCTTCGGCCGCAACACTCGCCGCCATGTAACGAAGGCGCCCGCCTCTGCACTATTAGTTAGTGTCAGCGCAATGCCGCGCAGCGAAACATCAAGGCGCGTCCGCCGCTGCACAAAAAAGCTTCAAGAGGAGAATACAATGTCAAATAAATTAGCTGGCCGTCTACTCTTTCTGTGTCTGTGCGTTTCCGGTTTTGCCGTTCTGGCTCAGTCGCAGACGACCCACCCGACGCTTAACATCACGCAAGTGGAATTCACCCTGCCTCCTGGCGGATCGCAAACCTTCACACTGCCGAACGTGCCCGGCGCGATACGCATCGAGATTAGTTCTCCCTCATCCAACCACGGTACGCAAGAGCCGAGTGAGCTCATGTGGGCGCTGGTCAACTGGGACAACGGCCCCGAGGGCTCCGAGCAAATCACCTGGATTGGAACGAACAGCGATGGGACCACCTTGGGATCCAATTCGGTGCAAAGCACCACGATAGCAAGCATCTTCGGGGCACCTACCACGCTGACGGTATCCGACGCCGCTACGGGAACGCTGGAGGTAACGCGGAGCAGTGCCGGAACGATCATAAACGGTAACTACATCGTTAGGATGTACTACTAAAGGGCGGGGCCACATCAGCGTCGGAGTTAAAGAGTCCTCGGCGGGGCCGAGGACTCCGCTTCTTCAGGATGACAATCCGTAGACCATCCACGGCAGAAGGACTAAAGAAAAATGGCTCGCCGCGGGATGATCACTACGGCGAGCCTTGCGTCGAACCGTTAATTCCAGAAAGGATTGTCGAGGCCCGTGGGCGCGAGGGCGCTGTCTGAGGTGGCCTCGGTATCGTGCTCATCTGATATTTTCTCGTCGATGAAGCGAGACGGGATTGCCACGATTTCGTCTTGGTGATGGGGTGGCATCGGAGAACCGGGATATTCGGACTTCATGGGAGCATCTCCTAACATTTTTTAGTCTTCCCTATTGAACCATTCTGGGCACTCTTCCCAAGACGCAAAATTTGCATCGCTCGCATCGAAAAATCTGCAACGTGGCGACTCGTCTTAATTCTCGCTCCAGGAGCTCGCTTCGCATGCCGCTGAAAATCACGGCTTGCGGGGATGCCTGCGAGAACTGCTAGGATATCTGCCTGAGATAGATCAGGCTCCTCTTCAAGGAAGACATTCATGCAATACCGCAAACTCGGCCGTACTGGTTTTGAAGTCAGCGACATCGCCCACGGGTTGTGGGGAATGAGCGGCTGGAGCGGCTCCGACGATCGGGAATCGCTGGCTGCGCTGCAGCTCTCCGTCGATCTGGGCTGCAATTTTTTCGACACGGCCTGGGCTTATGGCGACGGCAAAAGCGACGGCCTGCTGGGAGAAATTCTGACGCGAAATTCGCAGAAGCGCCTTTATGCGGCGTCGAAGATTCCTCCGGCCAACGGAAAATGGCCGGCGTTGCCGGAATACAAGTACAGCCGCGTTTTTTCGCCGGCGCACGTTTTCAAACACGCCGATAAGATTCGCAAGAAGCTTCGTGTCGAATGCATCGACCTGCTGCAGTTCCACGTCTGGGACGACAGTTGGACCGACGAACCGGAATTCCGCTCGACGGTCGAAAAATTAAAAGCGGACGGCTGGATTCGCTATTTCGGCCTTAGCCTCAATCGCTGGCAGCCGGAAAACGGTATCCGAGCTTTGCGCACCGGCCTGGTGGACGTGGTGCAGGTGATCTACAACATTTTCGATCAGTCGCCCGAGAGTGAGCTTTTCCCTGCCTGCCAGGAACTCAACGTGGGCGTCATCGCCCGAGTTCCGCTTGATGAAGGCAGCCTGGGCGGCAAATTGACTTTGGAAACCCTTTTCCCTCGGGGCGATTGGCGCCGAGGATATTTCGGCCCCGACAACCTCCCCAAGACCGTCAAACGCGTCGACCGGCTCAAAGAAATTCTGCCCGCGGGAATGAGTCTGCCGGAAATGGCGCTGCGTTTTGTCCTGTCTCATCCGGCGGTAAGCACCACCATCGCGGGCATGAGGAAGCTCGATCATGTGCGCCAGAACATGGCTCTCAGCGACGCCGGCCCGCTGGATTCTTCGCTTCTGGCAGAATTGAAGAATCATCGCTGGGAGCGCACGCCGCAGCATTGGTCGGATTAGCTACGAGCTTGAGAATCTGACAGTCCAACCCGACTTCTCGTCCTACGACCGCTGGTAGTAACTCGTTCGCACAAGCTAGTCTCGCGTGGCAACCAATTTTGTAATTTTGCAATTTCCAATTACTCAATTGCCCGATTCCCGCGAGGAGAGTCTTGCACAGAAAAACGGTCCGGCTGGCAGTGTTTTCGATCTTATGCAGCGTGATTATGCAGGCGCAGAATCCGCGAGGATCGCTGCGCGGCATCGTAGAAGATGCCACCGGCGCCCGCGTTTCCGGCGCGAAAATTGAAGTCTCGGCCATTGCATTGTCCGCGGTGCGCAAAGCTTCCAGCGATGACCGCGGAGAATTCCGTGTGGATGACCTGGTGCCTGGCGCCTACCGGGTGCGGGTTACGGCCGCAGGATTTAGCGAAGCCAGCGCCGATGTCTCTATTGCCGTCAGCACGGTACGCGATGTCACGGTTACGCTGAAACCTTCCGGAGCGCAGGAACAAATCAACGTACAGGCGCAGGCCTCTTCCATTACTACGCAGTCGATCGACCTGGCCAGCGCGGTGCATCAGGGAGTAATTTCCAGCCAGGATCTTGAAACTTTGCCGCTGGCGGCGCGCAGCTTTGCCAACATTGCTTACTTGACCCCGGGCACCGAGCCGGTGGAACCCTCCGATCCTACGAAGGCGCGCATCACGGCAGTCTCAACCGGAGGAAGCTCGGGCCTGAACAACGAACTCTCGGTCGACGGCGGCGACAACTCCGACGACTGGATTGGCGGCTTTTTGCAGAATTTTTCTCCCGACGTAGTTCAGGAATTCGCGGTGCGCACGGCGCAGGAAGACGCCGACACCGGAAGCACCACTGCCGGATCGGTGGTGATCACGACTAAACGCGGGACCAACGAATGGCACGGCAGCGGCGCTTTCTACGAGCGGGCGGCTGCGCTGAATGCGCGTTTCCCTATCGAGAATCCGGCGCAGACCTGCGCCGACGGCGTCTGCGTGAACAATCCCAAGCAGCCGTTCTCGCGCCAGAACTATGTTGCGACACTCGGCGGACCGCTGAAGAGGGACAAGATCTGGCTCTTCTCATCGATCGAATATGTCCACGAAAACGCCAGCATCGCCTATAGTCCGAACAGCACGACCCAGTTCGATGCGCTCGCGCAACTGGCGTCGGAGGGCCTGATCGACGTAAATGGAACCACGGTCAGCTCCATTGCCGTGCCGCAGAACGTTCCCATCCCCTTCCGCGATTACATTGGTTCGCTGCGTTTTGACTGGGCGCAATCCTCGAAGTCGGCATGGTTCCTGCGGAGCTCAGAAGACAATTACCTCACCCACAACGCGCTGGTGCAGCAGGCCACGCTGCCTTCGACCGGCCTGACCACGCACAACAACTACTGGAACACAGTCATCAGCAACACCTACGCGTTCGATCCGAGATGGCTCGGCACGTTTGTGTTCGACGCCAGCGAATTGCACCTCACCCAAGCCCGCAACTCGACTCTGGGCTTTGCCCTGGCGTTTCCCTTCAGCTCGACATCGCAGACGATTTCAGGATTCGAAACCTTCGGCGACAATCAGTTCGCCACGCCTATCACCTTTTTCCCTGACCTGCGCAACCAGGAGAAATATCAGCTCCGCTATGACGTAAGCCATGCCACCGGCGACCACTCCGTGAAGTTCGGGGTCAACTTCATCCATGAGCCGGTGCTCAGCGGCGCGTTTCCGGGAAACGCGGAAACCCTGGTCAGTTTTCCGCAGAACCCGACTTATTACGTGAATCAGCCTGCCTCGGTATTCCTCAACGACCTGGCGGCGGGCACGTCGACCACACCCGCAAGCGATGGCAGCTTCTCGCAAAGCGTGCAGCGGCTCGCGCTCTACGCGGAAGATTCCTGGCGCGTGACCCGGCATCTCACAGTGAATTATGGACTGCGCTGGCAAACAACTTTCGGCTTGTTCGTGGGATCAGGGCGCAGCCAGGCCGAGAATCCGGAGTACATCACGCTGCAAGCGCTGCAGATTCCGGTGAGCGTGCCGCACGACGATCGCGCGCAGTTTGGCCCTCGCCTCGGCATTGCATATTCTCCCGGAGATAGCGGCAAAACCGTGATCCGCGCAGGTTTTGGGATGTTCTACAACGACCTAGCGCAGAACGGCTGGGCAACCGCGTTTCAGGCGGTGAATGCGGCACCCGGATCGTGCGTCGATCCAGTACAGAATCCGACTGGAACAGAAAATGCGGGCTGCGTTCCCGGCGATGCTTCCGGTGGGGCAGGAAACCTGATTGACGGGCGCTACAGAACGCCCTACGCCATCCACACCAGCGGCGGGGTTCAACATGCCTTCAACCAGCACTGGACGTTGAGCGCCGACTACACGCACGAAGAGGGCAATCACGGCTATCGAGCCTACAGCTACACGGGCGGCACGAATCTGTTCACGCCGCTCCTGTCACCCACGGATCCGAACCAGGCGACTTACGTTCCCGACCTGAATCTTTTCAAGTCTGACAACCGCTCCACTTACAACTCGCTGATGCTGCATTTGCAGGGCAACGTTTCCCGCCGCTTCAACCTGACGGCAAACTACACGCTCTCGAAAGCAAAAACCTGGGGATGCCTGCTCGGCGAACTCTTTGACTATGTGAACGGCGTTTGCGATCCGCTGAATCCCTTCGGGCCAGGAGATTACGGGCCGTCGGGCGAAGACGTCACCGATCGCTTCGTTCTCGCTGGAACTCTCCACATTCCCGGCGGCATCGAACTGACCACCATCACGCAGGCCGAGAGCGCGCGGCCGTTCACCCTCACTAACGAGTCGAACACCGGGCGCATCTCGGTGAACGGAGTGCCTGAGAGCCTGGACGAGCTTCGCGGAACACCCTATATCCAGGCGGATTTGCGCGTGAGCCGTCCTTTCAAGATCGGCGAGCGCTGGGAAGTTCTGCCCTTTGCCGAGTTCTTCAATCTCTTCAACCGCAACAATCCCGGCGCAAATTACGTCACCGCCATCGGCGACCTTCCCGTGCCGGCCGCGCAGGCCGCAACCGGCAACATCACCGATATCTGTACCAATGCGGCTTGCACCACGATGCAACCCATTACCAGCATCAATCAGTTGCGCCTCGCCGGCGGCGCGTTAGGAGATTTCTTCGGCCCCGGCACAACTGTCGGGATTCCCTTCGCGGCGCAATTGGGGGTGCGGGTTACGTTCTGAGACAATCCGCGAGCGATTGGGAACGCTCGGGAACGATTGAATGTTCTAAGCGGCGGCGGCGCTACCGCACCAGCCACTCGGTCGCAGCATGGATCTGCATCAGGAGTTCGGTATAGGTCAGAGAGATTCCCGCGACCAGCGCCAGCGTTGCCGCCAGAGCGTACCACCGGGCCAATCCTTGGGGCACGGTTTTCGGAGCTTCGCTCCAGGCGATCAGCCGCTCGACTCGCGCATTCACCGATTCCGCCGGGCTGTGCACCAGAGCGGTGGTGAGCGCGACCGGAGCTGCGTTATAGCAAACCAGACGCGACACTTTAACCAGGGCCGCTGCCAGATCCAGAGCTTCGTTGGCGCTTGAGACCGCGGCATCGTCGGCGGCCATCTCCGTGGCTTCGTTCCATGCCGCTTCCAGTTCCACCATGCCCGGAAAGGCCACAAAACGCAGCAGCAGCTTTTTCAGGTTGTCGCGACGGCGCACATGCGCCACTTCATGCCGCAGCGCGCTCTGCAACTCCTTGGGCGCGAGGACGAACGCGGCTGCGTCCGACAGAAACATTCTGGGCCGGAGGATGCCGGCGACGGTAAGTGGCGGAGCCGCTGCGGCAATGCGCAGTAACGGAATTGATCCATCGTAGGCATCGAGATGCGCATGGCTCGTCCAAGTCGCGATTGGCTTTGCCGCCTGAATCAGCGCAATCAATGAATTCGCCGTACCCACAGCGACCAGCAAAAATCCGCACAACGCCAAGACCAGGAGGGTGCCGCTCAATGGCTCATCGATGGCGCGAGGCTCCAGCAGCAGGAAAGAAGGCAGAGCAAGCCCCAGGGTGATCGCCGTGGCCGTCACCAGCGGGGCCATGCGCACGGCAAAGAGCAGGCTGGCACGGCGCTTCGCCGAATGCTCGCCGCCGAGAGCGCGCACGCCGCGCCATACGCCGCACACGGCCACCGACAAAGTGCCGTAAAGCAAAACGAAAACCGAAAAGGCCACGGCACCACCGCGCACCGCAAACATTATCGCTTCTCCTGGCGGCGCGATTGGTTTCCGGAAAGCGGGTCATTGGTCCGCGACTCGTTCGCCTGGAAGTCATCGTTCCGAGGGCCGCTATCCTGCCGGCCGTTATCCTGCCGGTCGTTATCCTGATCCTGCAACGCGCGGCGCTTGGTTTCCACTAGCTTGCCCAGATCCTCGAGCAGCTGCGCGTCGCGTTCGCCCAGGATTTCCACCAGGAAGGAAAGCGGCAACAACGGCGCCGGACTCGCATCCAGCAACTGGCGAAAGGCTTCGCCCGCCACTTCCCGGTGCAATTCTTCGCGCGTGAAGCGTGGAGCGTAGCGGTATGCCCGGCCTTCCGCTTCGCGGGTCAGCAGGTTCTTCTTGAACATGCGATCCAGCGTGGTCATGATCGTGGTGTAAGCCAAATCGTCATGGCCGCGCTCCACCATTTCGCGGACCGTGGCATTTCCGCACACCCAAAGGGCGTCAAGCAGACGCTGCTCCAGCGGCCCAAGTTGCTGTCCCGAAGACCCGCGGACACGATGGAAGATGCGATTCATGCGTTCTTAACCGGCTGGCGGAATTCTACCTCAGGAGGGTTCCCGGCGCGAAGCAATTCGCATGCGGAATCCAGGGCGTGAGAGGGTAGTAGTGACGCTAGATCGAAGGGAAATCTTTGGGGTGGGAAACGGGAATCGAACCCGCAACCGTCGGAGCCACAGTCCGGTGCTCTGCCAGTTGAGCTATTCCCACCACCACGCTGATTATAGCAACTGGGCTTGGCTGGCGTCAGAGGATGTGAGACGCGGCCTGCCTTCCCGAAGGCTGTGCATAACTTTACGTTTTCTTGTGACCGATGTCCTAGTCATCCACAGGGAGCCTGGCTAAGGTAAAAGTGCAGGCGCGGATATTGCGCTGCGTAGTTCGTTAACCGGCAATGGTTGGCGGCCTCCTAACAGGAAGATCCTCGTGATCAGAAAGACTTTAGCAATCTTGTTGCTGTTATGGTGGCTGCTGCCGCTGACGGCGCACGCAGCTGTCACTGAAATCCGCAGGGATTTTCTGAACGAGACCTCGCTGCTCCCGGCCACGCCAATCATGGCTGCACCCTCGGTGAATGGCAGCTACATGATCTGCGTAACCGTGGGCGACGTGGAGAAGACTGTGCCCACTGCCATCTTGCGCTGGATCGACGAGAATGGCCAGTTCCGCAGTTTTACCTACCCCACCGTGAACGGCGTTCCCAACGGCTGCAATCTGATCCGCAATGGAGCGGACACCGCCGCGACCCTCGAAACCGATGGAACTTATGCCGGTTCGTATAATCTTTTTGCCTTCGGGCTTGGTTTTTGGTTAGCCGGAACCCAGTCCCAGGGCGGGATGAAAGAACCGCTCGACTACGCGGTCACCGGAGCTAACAGCGGACACGAGTTCTCTTTTCCCGGATTCCCCTGGCTGTTCTCGGTAGTCGCCGGCAGCAATTGCAAGTGGCAATTGTCCGCCGGGTGGTCGGGTGTAATTTCCGGCGCAGGGTCGCAGATCTCTACCGCATATGGTGGCGGCAGCGGCGGGTTTACCAGCCTGACCGCCGGCTGCGGCTATACCCTGATCGCGGTTCAGTTCGGCAGCCCTGCGCTGGGACCGGGCCCGCTCACCGATTACGAGTACACCCTGCTCAACTGGACGGACGCTACTTATCCCAAGCTCGAGACGGTTTTCACCACGGGCAGCGGCGGCGCAAATGTTCTGCTGGCCACCAACATTGCGGAACGGCCGAACAACGGCATCATCAGCGAGGGATTGCTTGCCTACTGGAACAACCAAACCTCGGTGCCATGCGCAGCCGCTGTTGTCGGCGGTCCATCGGGAGCGCCCGGCAGTTGCGTTTCTCCCGCTTACATCGAGCCCGAAAGCCCTTTGCAGTTCCTGACCTACAACACTCCCGGACAGGAATGGGGAACTTCGCCGACATACAGCGCAGAAGTGGATGTGATCCAGTTTTAAGGACGTGCTTACGCGGACCTGAAGGAAAAGAGCGGTGACAACCTCTATCCTCGGCCCACGCCCACATATTCGAACCCGAGTGCGCGCAGGCGAGTGGAATCCAGCAGGTTTTTCGTATCCACAATGATGGGCTTTTTCAGCAGGTGACGGATACGGTCGAAATCGAGCGCGCGAAATTCGGGCCAGCCCGTGCCTACTACAAGCGCATCCATGCCTTCGGCTGCGGCATAGGCGGACTCGCAGTAGCGCACCGAACCGTTCAGCCGCGTCTTAGCCTCAGGAATAGCCACCGGATCGTAAGCCCGTACGCGCGCACCCTTGGAGACCAGCCTTTCCGCCAACCGCATCGACGACGATCCCGCCACCGAATTCGTGTTCGGCTTGAAGGCGAGCCCAAGAATACCCACATCTTTGTTTTCCACGGAATTCAGCGCCAGCGCGATCTTATCGACCAGCCGCTCCGCCAGCGTATGGTTCACATCGCGTGCCGCACTCAATACTTTCAGCGAGACCCCGTTCGACTGCGCCAATTCCGCCAGCGAATCCAGGTCAGACTCGGCAAAAACACCACCCATGCCGGCCCCAGGCTGCAGGCAGCGGGGCGCAATCTTCTTGTCCAGGCCCAGCGCCAGCGAGAGGCTGACCGCATCGGCTCCAACGCGCTCGCACAACGCCGCCACTTCATTGATGAAAGAAATCTTGGTGGCGACAAAGGCAGTCGCGGCTTCCCGCACTAGCTCTGCAGTGGCCTGGTTGGTTACGATCACAGGCACGCCGCGCATCACCAGGGGATGAAAAATCTGCTTGAGCACTTGCACCGCTTCGCTGGAACCGGAGCCCAGAATCAGCCGGTCGGGCCAGTTAAAATCTTCCACCGCGCAACCGTCGGTGAAGAACATGGGTTGCGACACAATCGTCCCGCGCACTCCCGCATCTTTGAGGGTGGTTTCCAGGGCTACGGCTGTGCCCACCGCTACTGGCGTCACGATGGTCAGGATCGGAGGCTTGGGCGCGAGGCGCGCAATGCGCATCACCACGTCCGTCAGATTGTCGGCGCTGTCTTCCGCCAGAAAAATGACCTGCGTTTTCCGCGCAAACGATTCGATGTCAGTGGAATACACCAGGCGCCCGGCGCGGACGTTCCGGCGAATAATCTCTTTCAGATTCTTTTCAAAGAACGGAATATTGCCCTGGGCCATCTCCACCATGCGGGTGCGGTCGGGATGGCAGCAGGAAACCGGCGTACCAAAATCTGCCAGGCACGCGGAAATCACCGTCCCCAGGTAACCCGAACCATACACCCCGATCTGCATGCGCGGCCTCCCCGCTGATGTCCCGAAAACCCGCGCGCGAAGCGGCTTTTGGCGCGGTGTGGAATTCTTCTACTCCTTTATCTACAGGGCCGGGAGCGGGTTCGCAATGCACGGGAGGGAGATGTACCAGGGGCCATACAAGCTCAGCCGGGGTAACGTAATGAGAGGTAACTTCTGGAACTAGCGCGAAACCAGATTTAACGAGAAACCAGATTTCCGCCCAGCGGCACAGGGGCCAGGTCCACCCAGCAGTTCTGCGCATCTTCGCGCACGAAGGTCAGCCGATTCAGCGGGACGCGCCGGCTGCCGGCGTAGGCAGCCCATCGCTTGCGGGCTAAAGCCAGGGCTTCCTGAATAGGTTGAACCGCCGCCAGTTTGACGATGGTAAGGTGCGGCATGTAGGGCCACTCTTCGCAGAAGGCCAGGGACTGCGTATTGAGCCGGTCGTGCAACTCGCACATGCGCGAGGCCGCCTGCGCGACTTTGATGTATATCGTAGGCGTCGCCGGGATGAATGTCTCCACATCGCCCAGACCCACTTCGAAGGGTTCGGTGTCTGCGCAGATTTTTTCCAGCATCTGCCGCGCCGCGCTCTCGGTTCCCTGCAGCAGGCGGGGCGGCAAGATGGTGAGATGCGCAGCCAGATGCGGCAGATCCGGATGCAGTTCCTGCCGCAGCGTCTCGACGAACTCCCCGGCCGGATTTTTCAGATACGCTACCAGCGCGTAACGCATACTCTGCATTCTAGAGAAAAATTATAGCGCGCTTCCGTCATTTGTATTTTTTCTCGGTACTCTGTACTCGCAGCGACGGTACTGATGCTGTTCTATTGTCCGGCGCGGAGGGGCGACAGGTTTGGCCGGCCGAGAATTTTCTTGGTATCGGTTTTGTCTTGCGCGTAAACCAGGTCGAGCCCGCCTTCGGAAGTTGCCGACGCTTCGGCCAAGGCGGCGGCCAACGCACGGAATGAGCGGCTGATTTCCTGATTCTCCTGCAGAACAACGGGCGCTCCCTGATCGATGGCGGGTGAGACTGCCTGAAACGCGTTGGGAATCTTCCACAGCACTTTGCACTTGGTGGATTGCTCGATGTCCTGGTCGCTAAAGCCGGGAATCTTCTTGTAGCGATTCAGCACCATGCGCAGACGATCGCGTCCGGTGCCTTCTTCGAGGAAGGCGTGGATGCGGCTCGCGCTCCACAGCGAGACCACGTCCGTTTGCGCGACCAGCAGCACGGCGTTGGACAGGTCGGAGAGCAGGCGCGTGGTGGGATCGAGGCGGCTGGAGGCATCGACCACGATGTAGCGATAGTGATTCACCAGCAAATCGAAGAGGCGGGCCAGTTCGGCAGGCGTGGGCACAGATTGGTACGGTTGCTGCGGACCGGCGAGCAGATGCAGTCCGTCTTTGGCCAGGGTCATCAGGCCATCGAGCAGCGAGGCGTCGAGACGGTGCAAGTTTTCGAGCGCGTCGGGCACTCCGAAACTGGGGCGCAGATTGAGATGCAGTTGGGCGTGGCCCACGGGAGCAAAGTCCACCAGCACAACGCTGCCGTGGGACTGTTGCAGGGCGAGCGCGGTGTTGACCGCGGCGGTGGTGGCCCCGGCGCCTCCCTTAGCGCTGAGAAATGTGAAGATGCGGGCTTTGCCCGCGCCGCCGCGGGCGCGAGTGCGCGTGGCACTGAAACGCGTGAGCGCCTCGCTGAGAGCCTCTGGACCTGAATTCTGGTCCAGGTATTCACCGGCGCCGGCGCGCATTGCGGCTACGATCATGGCCGGCTGGTGCATTGAACCATTGGCAAAAATGGCGATCTGCAGCGTGTTCGCGCGAACCAATTCGATGACGTTGACGGCGCGCTGCGGATTCTCCGGGGAGATATCGACCAGCACGACTTCGGCGTGCAAGTCCTGAATTTGCCGCAGGATGGGATCGGCGGAACTGTTGGGAAAGCCAACGTGGCTGAAGACGACGCGGACCAGGCGCGTCGCTTCGAGACGGCTTTGCAACGTGGATAGGTGTTCGCGGTCCTCGGTGAGGAGGGCTACGGCAATGCCATGCATGGCGCGGTCCTCGTTGATTTTGCCCGGCGTCTGCATGTTAGAAAGAGAAGGTACCCTCCGCCAAGTGACCTAGGTAACCAGCCAGAATCGCGCGTGCACGCGATGGTGCGCGATCTGTTCGATGCATGAACAACAAGACAGCCCCAGAAAATGCGGGGTACGGCGCAGAACACTGCGAGGGGAAAAGTAGCGCAGAAGCCTGCGAGGCCAACCGCCCTGATATACACCATTGTAAGGCACCGGCCGACGGTTGAAAAGAACCCAAAGGTGCGGGAGGAACGCCCGGCCCAGCTTGCGTATCGCCGATCTTTACAAGCTACTGTGCAGCACCGTCTCGGTCCGGCTTCCATCCGAGTTCAGTGCAAATCTGAAGACCGTTCCGCAGCTGTTACCGCCATCGCAGGAAAGATCGCCGCCAAGCAATGTCGTGCCGTCGAGATTCCCAGAAGCGTTGACGATCAGTCTACTGGAAGGGTACGATCCGTCGGCACCGGAGAACGTATGCAGCCCGATAGTTGCGGGCCGCTGCAATTCCCGCAGGTGCGCTGGCAAACACGAACGGCGGCGATAAGGCTGGGCAATACCAACGTTTTGGGCTTGAGTCTTCCTGGTGTCAGGGGGGAGAGACTCCTTCAACGACGTGCCAGACTGAGAGGGAGGGAAGAGCTTAGAAACCTTTACGTCACTAGCCGCTCGTCTCGCAAGACGAAAATTGTTGCAACCTCCACCACGTTGCAAAACGAACCAGCGTCACGTTCTTCCTCGTGAGGACAAGCGCATTGGGTTTCTTGCCTTGGCAGTTTTGGGCAGACTTTGGACACAGTCGCACCCAAAACGGTGCAGCCTGACGGCACGCTCCCTGCAACTCGGCGCCCATATAACTGATGTATTCTTGGTGGGTTGGACGACATGCAAATTTTCTAAGGGCGCGTAGCTCAAACGGATAGAGCACCGGATTTCTAATCCGGTGGTTGCAGGTTCGATTCCTGCCGCGCCTACCAGGCTGTTCCTCTCTGAACGTGCGGATCGACTGCTCTTCTTGCATTGCCATGGGTGTCCGGGGCGCGCTAAGATTGTTCGTACACATCTTCTCCGCTACATCCCTTTGATTCAGTTTGGAGTTCAACCCGCGGGCAGGGAGGTGTGCGAACCCTGGGTACGGCGCATCCGTGCGCCAAGGCGAATTCTTCTGAGATGGAGCTGGCTTTGAAACGAGGCAAAGGTGCGGTGATCGTCGGCGCCCAGTGGGGCGACGAGGGCAAGGGAAAAATCGTCGACGTGCTCTCGGAGAGCTTCTCCGTGGTGGCCCGTTACGCTGGCGGTCATAATGCCGGCCACACTGTCATCATCAACGGCAAGAAGTTTATTCTGCAGCTTGTTCCCTGCGGCGTGCTCCGCCCGGGTTGCCGCAGCGTGATCGGCAATGGCGTGGTGCTCGACCCTATTGCGTTGCTCAAGGAAGTGGGCGGGTTGCGCGAGGCCGGCGTGCAAGTGGACGGAAGTCTTTTCATTTCGAACCGCGCGCATGTAATTTTGCCCTACCATCGCATGATTGAACTGGCGGCCGAGAACGCACCCGGACGCGTGAAGATTGGTACAACCTCGCGAGGCATAGGACCGGCTTACGAAGATAAAATGGGCCGCCGCGGTCTGCGTGTGGCCGATCTGCTCGACTTGCCACTGTTGAAGACACATGTCGAAAACGCGGTGCGCGAGAAGAACATGATCGCTCACGCGCTGTTCAACTCTGAACCGCTCGATGCCGACAAGATGTACGCCGAATATGCCCAGGCCGCCGAGAAAATCGCGCCCTTCGTATGCGATACGGCCGTGCTGCTGAATCAGGCACTGGCCCAGGGAGAATCCATCCTGTTTGAAGGCGCGCAAGGAACGATGCTCGATATCGACCACGGCACCTATCCTTTTGTAACATCCTCTAGCGCGACCTCGGGCGGCGCCGTCATCGGCACCGGCGTCGCTCCTACTGCGATCAGCGCGGTCATAGGCGTAACCAAAGCTTACTGCACGCGAGTTGGTGAAGGCCCATTTCCCAGCGAAGAAAAAGGCGACCTCGGCCAGCAGTTGCGGCAGCGCGGCAACGAATTTGGCGCCGTTACGGGGCGTCCGCGGCGCACGGGCTGGCTCGATTTGCCGCTCTTGCGCTACGCTGGCATGATTAACGGCATCTCGTGGCTGGTGGTGACCAAGCTCGATGTGCTCGATGAGCTGGCGGAAATCCCGGTGTGCGTCGGCTACCGGATTGACGGCAAGAAAACAATGGAAGCCCCGGCCCAGGCCAGTGGCTATGAGAAGATCGAATGCATTTATCAGAAACTGCCGGGCTGGCGGAGTTCTACGCAGGGCATCACGAAGTTCGACCAACTACCCCGCCAGGCTCGCGATTATATGTCGTTTCTGGAAAAAGAAACCGAGGCGAAGCTCGGCATGGTCTCGACCGGTCCCGACCGCGACCATACCATCTTCCTGCCCGAATTTATTGCTGAGTGGAAGACAGCGGCGGCGGGAAAGAGCTAAAATCGGTTCCCATCAGTCCGCCACGCAAGGAGAGGAAGATGGTAGTTCTGGCAGTGACGTGGATCGCGAAAGCCACGCACGAAACCGAAGTAGCCGCGGTATTTGCCAAGCTTACCGAAGAGTCCCGCAAGGAGCCCGGCTGTGTGATGTATCAGGTTCACCGGCACAAGACCGAGCCGCGCCGCTTCTTTATCTACGAGCAGTATAAAGATGATGCCGCGCTGGAAGCCCACCGCGCCACTCCACATTTTCTGCAATACGCGCGCAAGGAGCTTCCCAAGCTCGGCGACCGAGTGGAAGGCCATCTCTTCGAGCCGCTCGGCTAGATTGTGTGGCGCGGGCGCCCTCGCCCGCGTTTGTGGCGCGCAGGATGCGGCTCGAAGCCTGCTGCTACTTGTTCTTGTCGCTCATCAACTCCCCGCCAGACGCGTAGCTCTCCTTCGACACTTCATGAAAAGCCACAACGATTCCCTCGCGGTGAGCTCCGGCCTCTTCCACCAAAGCATCGGTGATGCGCTGGGCGAGTTTGCGCTTCTGCTCGGCCGTGCGTCCCTGCAGCATCGTGATTTGAACCATTGGCATAAGAGCAGTTCTCGGTTGTCAGTTCCCAGTAAACAACTCTCGGCCCCGTAGGTTTTACTGAGAACTGAGAACTAATTAAGCCAATTCGTATCCCGCGAAGAAAAAGCTCAACTCAAATCGCGCCGTATCCTCCGCGTCGGAGCCGTGAATCGCGTTGTGTTCGATGCTCGTCGCCCACTTCTTGCGGATGGTTCCCTCTTCAGCGTTTGCGGGGTTCGTCGCACCCATCAGCTTGCGCAGGTCGGCGATGGCGTTTTCCTTTTCCAGCGCCAAGGCAACAATGGGCCCGCTCGACATGAAATCGGTTAACGAGTTGTAAAACGGTCTGCTGGCGTGGACGGCGTAAAACTGCTCGGCCTGATGCTTGGAGATTTGCAGCATCTTCATGCCCAGAATGCAGAAACCGTTTTTCTCGAATTGTTCAATGATGTCGCCCACGCCGTTCCTACGCACGGCGTCGGGTTTCACGATGGTAAGTGTCCGTTGCAGAGTCTTCATAGTTGGCAGTTACTCGTTGTCCTTAGTCATCGACTTACTGTCTTTCTCAGTACTCGCTACTCGCTACTCGGTACCCGGTACTAAACTCTAACTCCCAGCGCCGCGGCCAGCGTCTCGCCCATCGCCGCCGGCGATTTCGCCACGCGAATCCCGCACGCTTCCATGGTTCTGATTTTTTCCTCAGCGGTCCCTTTGCCTCCGGAAATAATCGCGCCCGCGTGTCCCATGCGGCGTCCCGGAGGCGCAGTCTGTCCCGCGATAAAGCCAACCACCGGCTTCTTCATGTGCGTCTTCACAAACTCGGCCGCAGTTTCTTCGGCGTTGCCTCCAATCTCTCCGATCATGATCACAGCTTCCGTCTCGGCGTCGCGATTGAAAAGGTCCAGGGCGTCCACGAAGTTCGTCCCAATAATAGGATCTCCGCCGATGCCGATGGCCGTCGATTGCCCGATGCCGCGCTGCGTGAGCTGATGCACCGCTTCATAAGTCAAAGTGCCGGAGCGCGAAACGATGCCGACCGAACCTTCCTTGTGAATCGATCCCGGCATAATTCCGATCTTGCACTTGCCCGGCGAAATGATGCCCGGACAATTCGGACCGATCAGCCGCGAGCGCCGGTCCTGCAAGAACTCCCACGCCTTCACCATGTCCAGCGTCGGAATGCCCTCGGTGATGCAAACGATAAGATCAAGTTCGGCGTCGGCCGCTTCCATGATCGCATCAGCCGCGAACGGCGGCGGCACGAAAATCACTGTAGCATCGGCCCCGGTCTTGTCGGCGGCTTCACGCACCGTGTTGAAGATGGGCCAGCCCTCGTGCGTGGCGCCGCCTTTGCCGGGCGTGACTCCTCCAACAATCTGCGTCCCATAAGCCGCGCAGGCCTTCGCATGAAAAGTGCCTTCGCGTCCGGTCAAGCCCTGCACCAGCACGCGCGTTTTCTTATCAACCAGAATTGCCATAAAAAATATCCCGTCACTTCTAGCGCTAAATCGTCTAATTCGCTAAGACGCGCCCTGCGCCGCCGCAACCACTTTATCAGCCGCGTCCTTCATGGTTTCCGCGACCATGAAGTTGAATCCCGATTCCATCAGAATTTTCTTCCCTTCAATCACATTCGTGCCCTCAAGCCGCAGCACAATAGGAAGCTTAATATTGGTTTTCTTCGCGGCTTCCACCACCCCACTCGCCAGAGTGTCCACGCGTAGGATGCCGCCAAAAATGTTGATGAGCACGGCTTTCACGTTCCTGTCGCTGAGCAGAATCTCGAACGCATGTGCAACCTGTTCCGCATTGGCGCCGCCGCCTACATCAAGAAAGTTCGCGGGCATTCCGCCAGCGTACTTAATAATGTCCATCGTGGCCATGGCCAGCCCCGCGCCATTCACCATGCAGCCCACGTTGCCGTCGAGCTTGATGTAGTTCAGGCTGTACTTCGAAGCTTCCACTTCCAGCGGATCTTCCTCGGTAATGTCGCGCAGTTCGCGAATATCAGGGTGCCGGAACAGTGCGTTGTCATCGAACGTCAGCTTGGCATCGAGCGCGAACAGTCGGCCATCAGTCGTGGTGATGAAAGGGTTGATTTCCACCAGCGAAGCATCGGTATCGAGAAACGCCTTGTACAAGCTGCTCAGAAAATGCACCGCAGGAGTAATCTGCTGCGGCTTCAATCCAAGTTCAAACGCGATCTTGCGCGCCTGAAACGCCTCCAAGCCCATGCCCGGATCGATGTATTGCTTCAAGATGGCGTCGGGATTTTCCTCCGCAACGTGCTCGATCTCCATCCCGCCCGCAGCCGATGCCATGAATACAGGCTTGCCCTCGGCGCGGTCCACGAGAATTCCCAGATACAATTCTTTTTCAATCGGCAGAGTCTCTTCAATCAGCAACCGTCGCACGATGCGGCCTTCCGGCCCGGTCTGGTGCGTCACCAGTTTCATGCCCAGCATCTTGCCGGCGAGTTCTCCGGCTTCGTTGGCAGACTTGGCGATCTTCACGCCTCCGCCCTTGCCGCGTCCGCCCGCGTGAATCTGTGCTTTCACCACCACGCCCGTCGCTCCGGCGCTGAACAACTCTTTGGCGGCAGAATCAGCTTCTTCGCGCGAGGTCGCCATTGTCCCACGCGGCACAGTCACACCATACTTCTTAAGAATCGCTTTCCCCTGGTACTCATGGATTTTCATAATGATTTATTTCCGCTTAACAAATCGGCGGGAACCTGCTCGCGGCTTTCGACTGAGGGCAGCAAACCTTTAATTTTATAGAAGGGCGGCGGATTAGAGCAAACGGGAGCATCAACAGCGTGAGTACTCCGCTTGCGGAGATGCCTTGGAAGATGCTCATGTGGGGTGCCTATGTGGGAACAGCCGCCCTCGGCTGTCCGCTCGAGCGCAGCTCGACGGCTAGAGTTCGAGGGTTATCAGATTCAAGAGTTCACCGGCGCTCACAACCTGGGTAACTCCAAGTTGGTTCCTCGGAAAATCTTTCTTATTGCCTGTAACTATGAAATCTGCCCGTGCCGTTAGCGCGCAGGCCATGAACTCGTCATCCTTGGGGTCGGGAGAAATACCGGAAAGCCGGGCAGGGCGCACAAGCTCGCCCTGGAGCTGAAGCAGGTCGATGAGCGCGGTGATTTCATCCTGCGAAAAGGCAAACTTGGGCCGCGCCAGCACCTCCGAGTATTCCTTCAGCACGGCGCGAGAAAAGCAAGGCCGCACCAGCCCCTGCTTGACGGCCAGCAGCAGCAGGGCTTCATTGCCGGAAGGCGAGATCAGGGCCGATACGAGGACATTCGTATCAATCACAGCCCGAATCATTTTTTCTTCTTGCGCCTGTACGCCTTAATCTCGGCGTCGATCTCCCTCGGAGTCAGCTTGTCCAGGCCACGTCGCCTTGCGTCTGCCCAGGCTTTCTCCAGCCACTTCGGCGGCGGCGCGACGGTCTTGATGAAATCCTCGACGCTCATGATGACCACGGCGGGCTCTCCCCGCCGGTCTATGACAAACCGCTCGTTGTTCTCGACGGCGCGGTTCATAATCTGTCCGAACTGCGTGCGGGCAACATGGGCATCAACCCGGCGTTCCATTAAGCATCTCCAATCAATTGATTCATCAATGCATCAATCTATCATGAAATCATCGCCTCGTCGAGAGGGAGGACACTTACACCACACTTCTTCGTGCAAACTGCATAATGCCATCGGCGGGGGCATCCGTCCGTCGAAGGGAATGCCGCACACAAGCTTGCCAAGCAGCACTGAGCGTCGACGAGTGCCACGAGGCCCATTTGCCGACGCTTTCTCTTCGCCCTACGATTTTCCTGCCGACATTTCGGCACTCGCCTAACCCCATCCAGCCCAACCGCTTGCCGCCGACCGGCTATAGCTTCAAGATGTTTTTCCGAGATTTCCGAGTTTTTCACAGTGTTCCGGTAGAATCGCACCAATGTTCCCATGGGAACATTGGCGTGATGTTCCCATGGGAACACTTTGTACGTACATATGATCCTCGACGCCCTCCATCGCATCGCCAACCACGGCCAGTCGCTGGCGCGCGCGGAGGCTCGCGAAGCGATGGCCGAAGTGCTCGCAGGAAAATGCACCGACGCGCAGATCGCCGCGCTGCTCGTGGCCTTGCGCATGAAAGGCGAGACCGTGGAAGAAATTGTCGGCTTCGCCGAAGCCATCCGCGCTGCGGCTGCTCCTTTTCCGAACCTGGACGCAAACGCGCTGGGCAAACGCGCCGAGGCCGAAGCGATCGCAGTGAGCGGCACGAGCCGCGACGCGCTCGCCGATTCGTCTCTGATCGACACCAGCGGCACCGGCGGCGATGCCAGCGGAACCTTCAATATTTCGACGGCCACTGCGTTCGTTACCGCAGGCGCAGGCGTGCGCGTGGCCAAGCACGGCAACCGCAGCATCAGTTCGAAATGCGGATCGGCCGACGTGATGGAAGCCCTGGGAGTGAACATCCAATTATCGCCGGAGCGCGCCGCGCAATGCCTGCGCGAAGTTGGCATCTGCTTTTTGTACGCGCCGAATCTGCATCCCGCGATGAAGCAGGTGCAAGCGGTGCGCCGCGAATTGCGTCTGCGCACCATGTTCAACCTGCTCGGTCCGCTGACCAATCCGGTGCGAGCGTCGGGCCAAGTCGTGGGCGTGTATTCCATCGAACTGGTCGAGAAGTTGGCCGAGGTGCTCAGCATGTTGGGAGTGCATCGCGCGCTCGTCGTGCATGGACTCGACGGGTTGGATGAGATCACGATCACCGGCCCGACGCGCATCGCCGAAGCGCGCGACGGAACAATTCGCACGTACGAAGTTACGCCAGAAGAATTTGGCGTGCCGCGCGCGACGCTGGCGGAAATCTCCGGCGGCGATGCGAGCGACAATGCCGCCATCATTCGCGCAATGCTCAGCGGAAAAAAGTCGCCGCATCGCGATGTGGTTCTGCTGAACTCAGCGGCAGCGCTAGTCGCGGCCGCGCGCGCCAATCACTTGGCGGAGGCGATTCCGCTGGCGGCGCAGTCAATTGATTCCGGAGCGGCTGCTGCCAAATTGGAGGCTTTGGTTCGCTTCACGTGCACGTAAGCTTAGTATTGTTCCGCAATTGCCAACGCACAATCCACCACGGAGGCACGGAGACACGGAGGAAAAGAGAAACGCTCAATACGCAGGGACGGGCAGAGTCGAGGCAGGTTACGGTTTGGCGTTCATGTTTTCTCAGTGTCTCTGTGTCTCCGTGGTGAAATTCTATTTTCCTTCCGCTTCAATCTTGAATGTGTTGTTCGTCATGTCGCTTTCGGGGACGCTGCCGTCGTTGACAACAATCTCCAGCGGCGGCGACGGAACTTCAACGCGAATTACGCCCTTGTCTTTGCCTCGCATTTCCAAACGCTTTGTCAGTTCGCCGCCGGCGAACTTCACCGTGACGGGCACTTCAGCTCCCGCGCTGCCAAGATTGTCGACGGTGATGGTGACGAGATAAACATCGGTCATGGTGTTACGCGGGAACGCCGATTCGATCTTGAAGTCCGGCAGTCCGCGGTCGCGGTAGACCCAGTCGTGGAAGAACCATTCCAGATCGCGTTGCGTCTGCGCCTGGATCAAGCGCGGCATGTAAGAAGGTTCTTTGTCCTGCTCCGGATGGTAGGCAGCCAACGCCTTCTTCAGCGCAGCTTCGCCGATCATGTCGCGCAGCATCCACCAAACGCACATGGCCTTGCTGCGATACAACTCTTCGCTGGTGGTATTCACCAGCGAACGGTTTACCTCGTCTTCGGATCTGGGAACTGTTGTCTGCTTTTCTGCTTCGCTGAACGCCGAGCGATGCAATCCCATGTAATCGAGCGCTGCCTGGCGTCCCTTGAGTTGTTCGAGATAGAGAGCCTGCGCGAAGTGAGCGAGGCCTTCATCGATCCAGGGCCGGGGCGAAGAAAAAGCGGCATGCGTGAGTTGGTGCGCGGCCATCATGCCAGCAAGTTTGGGATCGGTGCTGGTCAACGGAGTCAATAACATGCCGCCGGTCTCAAAAGGCGCGGCATCTGCATCGGGAAGATCTGCTGTCTCCGCCTTGGCGCGAGCTGCACCGAACCATTCGGCGATGAAAGAGGCGGCTTTCTCCGCCGCATCCGCATAGCTTTCGCCCGCGGCCGCGTGCGCAGGGAGACTATAAACAGTGATTGCGGGCCGGTCGGCGACGCCGTAGGAAGCGATCACAAACGCCGGGACGGAAAAGCCCAGTGCCGAGTAAGAACATTGCGCAAACGGATACTTCGGACTGCCGCCTCGTATGACGCCTTGCAGTTCCTTGCCGCCACATAGCGTGACGGGCGGACTGGCGTCGCTCGGTAAAGGCGAATAGACAAAGCTGACTTTCACGCTCGCCCCGGCCTCGCGCGCCTTCCATCTGCCCAGAACCTCGAAAAGGCTGTTGCCTTCAGAAAGACTTGCATCCTCAGTCGCCATCGGATACCAAGCCACGTATCCCGCGCCACGAACCGCAGTGAATTGCGAACTGATCTGGTCCCAGTCGGAACTTTTCGCTTGCGCTTCGGGCGTGCCGATGCGCGTGAGCCGTGTCACGTCGAGCACGATTACGCCTTCGTAAGCGATCTCCAGTTCGATGGTTGCCTTGGGCGCGATCGCCTCGGGCAGAGTGACGATGGCTTCCGAAAGCGCGCCCGTGTGATCGATGTCAGAGTTGTAAGGTTGCGAGACGAACTGCAGCGGCTTGTCACCTGCTTTGATGGACCGCCAATCGAGAGACGAAGAGATTTGCAGCACCGCGATCTTCTGCGGAGTTTGCGAATCATTGCGAAGAGTGATCTTGCCTCTCACCCCGAGGCGCTGCTGTTCTGGTTCCACGCGGACATTCAGGTCATAGCTGGTGAAAGTGAACGCCTCGCGGTCGAGTGAAAATGCATTCACCACAGAGGCACAGAGGACACAAAGGAATCCAAGGCCATAAAAGCACGACCTCATTTTGCACCCGACTTCATCCCTGAAGACGTGTCTTTGTCTTGTGCCAGCTTTTGTGGGCGGCGCTGGCGCACAATTTCATACATCACAATCGCCCCTGCGACCGACACGTTCAGCGACGGAACTTTCCCCAGCATCGGAATCGAAACCAGGAAGTCGCATTTTTTCTTTACCAGGTCGTGCAGGCCCTTGCCTTCCGCGCCCAGAACCAGCGCGCAATCCATGTTGTAGTCAAGTGAGTCGTAAGTTTGTTTCCCACGCTCGTCGAGGCCAACCGTCCAAATGTTGCGCTCTTTCAGTTCTTCCACCGTGCGGGCGATGTTTGTGACCTTGGCGATGGGCAAGTGTTCGCTGGCTCCGGCGGAGGCTTTCGTGACAGTTCCCGTAACAGCCGCAGCGCGGCGCTCGGGGATCACTACGCCGTCTGCGCCCGCGGCGTCGGCCGTGCGCAGGATCGCGCCCAGGTTGTGCGGATCTTCCACGCCATCGAGCACCACCACCAGCGAGTACTCGCCGCGCTTTGCGCCCACCACATCGTCGAGATCGCTGTATTGCTTTGCCGAGGTGACCGCGACTACTCCCTGATGCGCGGCGTTGCCGGCCATGCGGTCGAGTTCTGTGCGCTGCAGAAAACGCACCGGCACGCTCAGGCGGCGGCAGTCTTCAATCATGCGCTGCAAGCGGATGTCATGACGTTCTTTGGCCATGCCGACCCACTCGAAAGCCCGTCCGCGAGCTTTCAGCGCTTCGGTGACCGCGTTGATGCCGTAGATATAGTGCATGGAGTATTCAGTGTACCGTGCCCACGACACTCTCGGCGGCTATGCGATTTGTCATTCTGAGCGAAGCGAAAGCTTGCCCTGAGCGAGGGCGAAGGGAACCTGTGCACTCTGCCTGAGTCGAGAGAATGCATGGGTCCTTCGCTTCGCTCAGGATGACAAATGCCTTTGGGTCTCAGTGTGCAGCAGGTGGACGATCTCTGACGGCTCGGGACGCTCGGTGTAGTCGTTCCGTCGCGGTCGAGAATGTAGGTGGCCGGGATCGGCAGCTCCCAGCTGTCGTCGCCGTTGGCGAAAGGCAGATTGACGAAGGCGCGACGATAAACCGCCTGCTGCAAGTCCGGGACACGATAGCTTAGAGCAAACTGGCGGGCGACTTGGTTGCCCGCGTCGGAGAGCAACGGAAAATGCAGCTTGTGCTGATCGCGCATGAAGAACGATTGCTTCACCGTTTGCGGTGAGATGGCGATGAGCGCGGCTCCAGCCTGTTCAATCTGCGGAACGGTCAGATTCATCGCTTCCATCTGGCCGACGCAGAACGGACACCAGCGCCCGCGGATGAAACAGAGCACGAGGCGTCCCTTGGCGAGCAGATCGGATGAAGAAACGCTCTTGCCATCGTGATCCGGCAACTCGAACTGCGGAGCCTTCGCGCCGACGGGCAGAATGTTCGCGGCCAGGTGTCGTTGCTTCAGCTCGGCGACGGCCTGCGCATGAATCGCCTGCGTCTCCGCCGGAACGTATTTTGCGATCAGGGCCTTGCGTTCGGCAAGGATTTCGCGGAGAGGGCGACTATCCGTGCTCTGGCCGGTTTCTTCGAGGGATCGCCATTTCATGAGGGTATCCGAGTCGGACGTGCGGGGGTGAATATAAAAAAGGCGGCTGAGCGGGATTCGTATCCCGGCGAGCTGCTAGGGCAGCTCTCCCAGTCGCAAACAATATTATATCGTCGGGCCGGCCTTCAGCACGGACTGCTTGCACTGTGGCCGCGTCCGACCCGAGCGCGAGACGCCTCGGGACAGCCGGCAAGATGCCGGCGCTACCGTCCGCTGGGCGCGGGGGCACGGCGTCTACATCCCCGGCAACTTCATTCCCGCCAGCCGGCGCGCGAAACTGGGCTTGCCCATATTCTTGAACATTTTTTTCATCTGCGCGTACTGGCGGAGCAGGTTGTTTACTTCCTGCACGGTGGTTCCCGAGCCGCGCGCGATGCGCTTGCGGCGGCTGCCGTTGATCACCTCGTGATGATTGCGCTCGTGAGTGGTCATGGAGTTGATGATGGCTTCGACGCGATTGATTTGTTTTTCGTCGACGCTGTCGGCGGCTTTTTGCAGGCCGGAGAACGGACCCACGCTGGGCAACATGCCCATGAGGCTCTTGACCGATCCCATCTTTTTGACCTGGCGCAATTGATCGCGAAAGTCTTCGAGCGAGAAGCCGTCGCCGCTGAGAGCTTTGCTGGCGATTTCCTGCGCTTTCTTTTTGTCGATTTGCGATTCGGCGCGCTCGATGAGCGAGAGAATATCGCCCATGCCGAGAATGCGCGACACGATGCGGTCGGGATGAAACGGCTCGAGCGCATCGTATTTTTCGCCGACGCCCATGAACTTGATGGGCTGGCCGGTAACCTGGCGAATGGAGAGCGCAGCGCCGCCGCGGGCGTCGCCATCCATCTTGGTGAGGATGACGCCGGTGAGCGAAAGCTTCTTGTGAAATTCCGCGGCGGAGTTGACGGCGTCTTGCCCGGTCATGGCGTCGGCGACGAATAGAATTTCCGAAGGATTCAGCAGCTTCTTGAGCGACTGCATTTCGCTCATCAGTTCGTCGTCAATGTGCAGGCGGCCGGCGGTGTCGACGATGAGCACGTCGCAGCCGGAAACGATAGCCTCGCGGCGAGCTTCTTTCACCAGCCGCTCGACTGCTTGCGTGAGTTGCGCGGGCGTGTTCGCGTCACCGACTTCGCCTTGATAAAGATGAGCCTTCACGGCCTCGGCGACAATTTTCAACTGTTCGCGCGCGGCGGGACGGTACACGTCCACCGAAACCAGCAGCGGACGATGTCCGCCGTTCTTGAACCAGTGCGCGAGCTTGCCCGAGGTGGTGGTCTTGCCGGAACCTTGCAGCCCGGCCATGAGCACAACCGTCGGAGGCTGCGATGCGAACTTCATGCGCGCCGTATCTTTGCCGAGAATCTCGACCAGTTCGTCGCGCACGATCTTGATGACCTGCTCGCCCGGCGAAAGCGCGGTCAGCACTTCCTGGCCCACGGCTTTGGCCTGTATGCGGTCGATCAGTTCTTTCACCACTTTGAAGTTGACGTCGGCCTCGAGCAGCGCCAGGCGGATTTCGCGCAGCGCCTCGGCGATATTTTCTTCGGACAGCTTGGCCTGTCCGCGGAGGGACTTGAACGCGCGCTGGAGTTTTTCTTGAAGATTCTCGAACATAAGGGTAAGTGGCTATTTTAGCAGCCGGGACTGTGTAGTATGGGTTGTGCCTTTGCAACATATTGCCGGAAACCTCTGGGGAAACTTATGGCAACTGCGACTCTCGCCCAACCGGACCAACCTGGCCTTCGCGCGATTGCGCCTGCGTGGCATACGGCCGTAATTCTGCTCGTCGTATTCGGACTTTCTTTGCTTGGCGCACGGCAACACGGCTTGCCATCCATCGGCCACGGGCGTGCCGCGGCCTATCTCTCGGTGATCGCTGTCGAATGGGTTCTAACGGCCTTTATCTGGATTGGTATCCGGGGCCGGGGCATGAGGCTTGGTGAATTGATCGGTGGAAGCTGGCCCAGCGTGAGAGCGGTGCTGCGCGACCTGGGTATCGCTGTTTTGTTTCTGATTGCTTCCCATTTGGTTTTGGCACTTCTCGGTTATCTGCTGAAGGTGACTCCAAGTCCGGGTGTGCGGAGCCTTTTCCCCGACGGACCAACGGAGGTTGTGCTCTACCTAATGCTGTCGTTGACGGCTGGCATTTGTGAAGAGATTATTTTTCGTGGCTACCTGCAAAGGCAGTTCGCGGCCCTGACCAAGAGCACGGCAGCAGGACTGATGCTCCAAGGCGTGGCTTTTGGCCTGGCGCATGGCTATCAGGGCACGAAGTACATGTGCGTCATTGCTGTTTACGGTTGTTTATTTGGCCTGTTGGTCTACTGGCGGCGCAGCCTTCGGCCAGGCATGACGGCCCACTTCGTGCAAGACGCAATAGGGGGCCTTGTCGGCAGACATTTTCTGAAATAACATGGCGGGCTGGGAAAATAGTCTGGGATTGTTTCGCCGCCATCGGAGTGTTGCCTTTGCGATTCTCCACACCTATCCAACCTTGGGCCTCAGCATGGCGAATCGCTCGGTGGTCCGCGTGTACTGAATGCCGCCCATGCGTCCGATGAGATCGAGCGAATTACGATCCAGCTTGCCGTCTTTGAGATGAGCGTCGTTCATGTGAATCGCGACAATCTCGCCGATCACGAGGCTGCCGCTGGTGGGCGCGGGAGAGAAGTCGAGAATCTGATGCAGCTTGCACTCGAAGCTGACTGGAGACTCGGCGACCTTGGGCGGACGCACGAGCTTCGACGGCTCCGGAGTAACCTTCGCCGCCTCGAATTCGTTCACCGATGCGTCGAATTCGCCGCTGGTCAGGTTCATCGCCTCGGCCAGTTCGTAGGTGACGATATTGACCACAAATTCTTTGGTCTCGCGAATATTTCGCAAGGTGTCCTTGGTTTCGCCTGGGCTGGCTTCCGGCGGTTTGGGAGGCCGCATTCCCGGCGAAAACCCCAGCAACGGAGGATCGACGCACACAACGTTGAAAAAGGAAAACGGGGCGAGATTAAGTTGTCCCGACGCGCTAAGCGTGGAGACCCACGCGATGGGCCGCGGCGCCACGGAATTGAGCAGGATGCCGTAAAGGTCGCTATGAGAAAGATCCGACGGGCTGACGATCATTGGTCGAGTATATCTTTCGATAGGCTCACTCCTGCGCTGTGAAGACTTCTTTCGCCGCAATCACCGTATTGCAATGAATCGTCACCGTGTCTTCCACATTCAGTGCGTAGCCGCCGGCGAAGGTCACCATCACGGGAATGTCCCGCGCACGAGCTACGCGGAACACAAGCTCGTCGCGCTTCTTCAATCCGTTGATCGTTAACGAAAGTCCTCCTAGTTGGTCTTCGCAATACGGGTCGGCGCCCGCGATATAGCACAGCAGATCGGGTTCGAATTGCCGCAGGCCGGAACTGAGCGCGTTGTCGAGCCAGGCCAGGTAGTCGTCGTCACCGATGCCATCGGGCAGATCGACATCAATGGAGGACGGCGGCTTCCACATCGGATAGTTGTTGTGCTGGTGAAGCGAAATGGTGAAGACGTCGCCGGCATGAGCGCCCCGCATCTTCGCCGCTGTTTTGGCGGCGTGCGGCGAGGTCGACATGGAGCCAGCAACCGAAGGCAGAGGCTCGCTTGCCGTGCGCGTGCCGGCAAAAATCGCCGCTGTGCCGTTGCCCTGATGCACATCGCAATCGATGGTCATCGCGGTGCGGATTTTGCCGTCGCGCTGCAGCCGCCGGATCGCCACGGCCACGTCATGAATCATGCAGAATCCCTCGCCGTGGTCGGGGAAGGCGTGATGAAAACCGCCGCCAATGTTGACGGCTACGCGATCCGATAAGGCCTGCCGCGCCGCCAGTATCGATCCGCCGGCCGCCAGCCAGAACGCTCGAGCCAGTTCCGGCGAGAAAGGGACTTCAAGTTCCATCTGCTCACGCGGGCTGAGCGTGCCGGTCTTCAGCTTGTGTACATACTCTGGCGTGTGCACCAGCAGAATGTCTTGATCCGTAGCAGGTTCGGGCTCTGGGAAGTCTTTGGCCTCAGCAGTGCCATTTGCCAGCAGCCGGTCGCGGACGCACCGGTATTTCTCGGCAGGGAAGACATGGGCGCCGATGGGCAGGTAGTAGCCGTTGCTGTAGATGAGTTTGAAGGGAAGCATGGCGTACGATTCAATGATACTGCCGCTTGCCGAGTCCGTGACGCCCAACGCGCCTGTCATGCTGAGCGGAGTGAGATGGTTCGGGGAGCGAACCATCTCCCGGAGTCGAAGCATCCCATGCCACCCGACTCAAGGCAAAGGCGCCGGCGGGAGTTTTCGTCGCGCACGCCCGAACTGAACAAGGCGAGCGTGTCAGAGAGAAAGTCTTTCGCGGTCCGTCGTCACTGCCTTGCTACAGGGATCCTTCGACTGCGCACGACCCTGCGCTTCGCGCAGCCTCATGCTTCGCTCAGGATGACAGAGCCGTATAGGACCGAAGGATGGCTAGCGTTTCTTCCCCGACGTCACCGCCGGAGCCACCATCGGCCTTCTCACTGGCACAATCGCGCCCTTCGCCGGATCGGCGGCGGCGTTGGCTCGGGTGACCACTTCCTGCTGGATATACTGCACGAACTCCTGTATCTGCCGTTGCATCTCTTCCATGCGTTCGCGCATTTGCAGGATGATGGCCATACCGCTGATGTTCACACCCAGGTCGCGCGCCAGCGAGAGAATGAACTCCAGCCGTTGCAGGTCTTCATCAGTGTAGAGGCGAGTGTTGCCCTCGGTCCGCGAAGGCTTAAGCAGTCCCTCGCGCTCATAAAGGCGTAGAGTCTGGGGATGGATGCCATACATCTCGGCCACCGACGAGATCATGTACGCGCCCTTGGATTTTCGCTTGCTCATAGATTGCCTCGTTGATTTTAGAGCAGGATCAGTTTTGTTCCTAGTTTCAGGATGCACAATCCCGCCAAACCCCAACCCCATTCGCGCATCGAACTCGTGGAGGCTCAATATGGACAATGATAACGCTGTCAGCGTGGTGGAAGATCTCATCGAAACCTGCAAAGACGGACAAAAGGGCTATCAGGATGCCGCTTCCCACGTGAAGCGGAGTGACCTGAAAACGTATTTCAACGAGCAGAGCCTGGAGCGGGCTCGGTTTGCCGGGGAACTGGAAACAGAGCTTATCCGGTTGGGTAAACCGGACAAGAAGGTTTCCGGGTCTGTCTCGGGAGCGCTCCGCCGCGCCTGGATTGATACGAAAGTCAGCCTCGGCGGCGGCGATAGGACCATTCTTGAATCGGTTGAGGCGGGCGAAGACAACGCCAAGGAAAGCTACCAAAAGGCAATGAGTGGCAAGTTGCCGGGGGACGTGGCTGAGATCGTCCGGCGGCAGGCGGCCAGCGTGCAAAAAGCGCATGACAAGGTAAAGAGCTTGCGAGATACGGCGGCCGCCGCATAGTCTTCTGGCCACGCCAAATCACCAATGAAGGGCCGGGATTTTTCCGGCCCTCTTTTATTTCTTGGGAAAAATCAGGCTGCTGGTTCAGGCTTCTGCTCCGCTGGAGCCCATCCTCGCGGCTTCAGCGCGTGGTTGACCGCGTACGCCACGAAGCCCGCCGCGATCAGGATCATGCCGAAGGCGAACGAACTCATGTTCCAAACCTGCTCATGCTCGCTGCGGATGATGGAAAAGCCCAGCAGCAGCATGGGCGGGATTCCGATCGCGATCGCCCCAAACAATCCGCCAGGAACCCGGAACGGGCGCGCCAAATCCGGCTCGCGGAAGCGCAAGACCGCCAGCGCTACGAATTCCAGCAGCAGGCTGAAACCGTACAGAAGAATGTCGAGTGTCACCAGACGGGCAAAGCCCAGGCCGAGGCACATCGCCCAGCCAATGGCGAGAGCGACAATTGCAACCCAGGGAGCGCGCGATTTCTTCTGCAGCTTGCCGAAGATACTGGGCAACATGCCGTCCTGCGCCATCGCCAGCGGCAGACGCGAGTAGCTCATCACCAGGGCGTTGAACATGCCAAAGGCGCTGATCATGCCGCCGAGCACCACGCCGATGCGCAGCAGCGGCCCGCCCAGCAAGCCGGCAATGTCCGCCCAGGATCCCGTCTCCCAGGCTGTGGGCGTAAGCCCCGTCATCCACATGGCGGCGAAGGGAAGCACATAGCTCAAGGCCACAATCGCCACCGCCACCAGCATCGCCCGCGGATACGTCCGCTGCGGTTTCTCGACCTCCGTCGCAATGGTCGAGGCGTTGTCCCATCCCATATAGTTCCACATGCAGATGAGCAGGCCGCCGAGGATGTCCACGGTCGAGGTCGTCGGCTTGGTTACGGCATTGGCCAGCGCGCCGATCTTGAACGGCGCCAACACTATGATGGCCACGAACGGCGCCGACAAAGCGAAAAACAACCAAAGCGAAGTCAGCGAAACCACTTTCACTCCCGCAATATTGAAAATCGCGCACGCAATTACCACTGCCAGCGCAACCCACCAGGCTCGGTTCGCCACCGTGAACCACGGAAACATGCGAGTCAGGTAGAGAACAAACAGCGTGGGGTAAATCGCCATATCGAAAATCGAAGCCACCAGCGAGAGCCACGCTTCCTGAAATCCCCAGAAGTTGCCGAGGGCGCGGCGCACCCAGGCGTAGTAGCCGCCTTCGTAAGGCAGCGCGCTCGAAAGCTCGCCGATCATGAAAGCCGTGGGCAGGCTCCACAGCAGCGGCGTGAGCAGCAAGAACAGAATGGCGCGTCCGTAGCCGGCGCCGTGCACGATTTCTTCCGTGCCATAGGTTCCGCCCGACACCATAAAGAAGGTGGCGGCGACCAGAGGCCACAGGGTGAGCCGAACGAACTTTTTCCGGTTGGGTACGGCGGCGAGGGGTTGGGGATTCTCTCGTTGAAGGGTGCTAGCGGTTGCCAATTTCGATGTCTTCCTCCTCAGGCGACTCACTCTCAGCTACTCCGCAGCGCGGCTGGTCGTGCCTTTGAAAGCGTTCGTTCGAAAGCGTGCTCGAGCTTTCTGGTTTGGTTAGATTCCAGAAATCGCGCTGGAGTTAGTTCGCAGTGTAGAGATTACGGGATTTTTCCAGCGATGCAAGAGAATTCTGGAAATTTTTTGCAAAATTTTGTCTAGCAGGCAGGTACGGAGGTAACGGCAGGAAACTCCCTTGACCGCGCTTGTCGCGGGGCATCGCCGGGGTACAGCGATCTCGACAATCCTATTGCCGTTTGCGGTAAGGACCGTCTATCATGCCGCCACCGCTTTGGAGGCGGCTCGATGAAACTATCGTTTCTCGCTTTTGCTCTCACCGCGGCTGCGCTGTTAGTTGCGCAGCCATCCCAGGCGCAAAATGCCTTCACGCCAGATCAAATCAAGTTCGGCCCAGCGCCGCCGTTTCTGCCCGCGGGCGCACAGCTAGCCGTGCTCGAAGGCGATCCCATGGCTTCATCCGGCGATTTCACCATCCGTCTCAAATTGCCGGACGGCTATAGAGTCGCTCCCCACACTCATCCCAACCGGGAGAATGTGACCGTGCTCTCGGGCACTCTCAAAGTCGGCATGGGCGACCAATTCGACGCCAGCAAGATGATGAGTTTCGGCGCAGGCAGCTTCGCCTATCTCGATCCCACCATGCACCACTACGCCGCGGCTTCCGGAGCGACCGTGATCCAGATCCACGGCATGTCGCCGGCGAAGTTCAACTACATCAACCCCGCCGACGATCCCAGCGGGAAGAAGTGAACTGAAAAGGGCTCGGCATCAGCCGAGCCCTCTGTACTCCTCTTAATCGTTCCCAAATAAGCGAGCCGTCACACTTTCTTCCAGAGTTCTTCCCGCGGGTCTTCGGGATTCAGCTTGGCCAGTTCCCGCAGCAGCTCTTTGGTGCGCTCGTCGCGGGGCATCGGCACGGTCACGGTGATCTCGACGATCTCATCCCCGCGCACTGCCTCATTGGTGGCCAGGGGCACTCCCTTTTCCCGCAACCGCAATTTCTGCCCCGATTGCGTTCCCGGAGGAATCTTCAGCAGCGCGCGGCCGTCGATAGTCGGGACTTCAATCTTCGCTCCTAGCGCCGCTTCGGTGGCGCTCACTGGCACGGTAAGATAAATATCGTCGCCATCGCGGCGAAAAACCGGATGTTCCCCGGTCCGTATGATCACATACAGATCGCCCGCGGCGCCCTCGCGCAATCCGGCATTTCCCTTGCCTGGCACGCGGATGCGCTGCCCATCGCGAGTTCCCGCCTTGATGCGCACTTCCAGCGGCTCGCTGCGCGATACCACGCCCTCGCCGTGGCAGGTGGGACACGGCGAAAGGTTCTTGCCCGTCCCATGGCAGCGCGGACACGGCACATTAAACTTCATGCGCCCGCCCGTCTGCGTAATCTGTCCCGTCCCATCGCACTCAGGACATTTTCCCGCCGCCTCGATAAACCCCTTGCCGCGACACTGTCCACAGGTATCGTGCCGCGCGATATTCAGGCGCATGACCCCGCCGCGAATCGCCGTCCAGAACGGCACATTCACCTGATACTCCAGGTCCGTGCCCGGCTCCGGTCCAGCCTCGGTCGCAGCTCTGCGCCCGCCGCCAAACATGCCGGAAAAAATATCGCGGAAGCCACCGCCTCCGCTTCCACTTCGAGTTCCCCGGCCGGCATTGTCCATCAGATCCGAAAAATCGAACCCGCCGAAATCGAACTGCGCGCTCTGGCCTCCACCTTGACCCTCGCCGCCAGAAAATCCTCCCGGGAACCCTCCGGAAAACCCACCCGTTCCACTGCCCGCGCGCGCATAAGCCTCGGCCGCCGCCGGATCGATGTTGTCCGAGTAGAAACCGACCGCGTCGTAGATTTTGCGCTTCTTGGGATCGCTGAGAACGTCGTTGGCCTCGGAAAGCGTCTTGAACTTCTCTTCCGCCCCTTTGTCCCCAGGATTGACGTCAGGATGGTATTTCCGCGCCAACTTGCGAAACGCTTTGCGGATCTCTTCCGCCGAGGCAGACTTCTTCACGCCGAGAATTTCGTAGTAGTCCTTCTTGGTGGTGGTTGCCATTTAGAGCAGTCTGTCATCCTGAGCGGAGTTTCCGTTCGCGAAGCGAAGGGAAACGAAGTCGAAGGATCCCTTACCTGCTTGCGCTAGTACGGACGCGTCAGGGAGTTCTCTCATCGGCCTTTGATCGCTTCCCCCGCAAATGCCATCTGCCCGCCCCACGTCTCCGCCAAATCCGCCCATCGCGGATTCTTCGACTCAATGAGAGCAACTTTCTTCGCCCGGCTCCAGCCCTTCAACTGCTTCTCGCGACCGATGGCCTTATGAACATCGTCAAAGCTCTCGTAATATACCAGTCGGTCGCAATGATACTCGCTGGCAAACCCTTCAACCTCGCCCCGCTTGTGTTCTAGCGCCCGACGATAAATGCTGTTCGTCATTCCGATGTAGAGCGTGCCCGAGCGGCTGCACATGATGTAAGCGAAATACTCGTGATCCTTCACGCCAACTCCATAAGCTTGTCATCCTGAGCGAAGTTTCCCTTCGCGAAGCGAAGGGAAACGCAGTCGAAGGACCCATACCCCTTATTCCCAACACGAACGCATCCGGGAGTTCCCACCGCGTACTCAGCGTCGTGAGAACTCCTTGACCGGTCTCCCTCACTGCACGCTTGCAAGGGGTCCTTCGACTCCGTGGCTGCTTCGCTTCGCGAAGCATCCACTCCGCTCAGGATGACAGTCTGATCTTTGATTGCGCATCCTCAGTGGGCTTAGCCACCGGCCGGGGTTTTCGCCTCTTGGTAACTGAGCGCGGCGATGCCCCGAGCTCGGCGGCCTCGTCCTCGTAAAAGTAGAACAAGTCCTCGTCGCTGGGGATGTCCGGCTGCCCGTTACGCTCGGCTTGGATGCGCTGCATTTCGGAGATGAGCCAAACGAAGTCATCGTAATAACTTAAGTCCTCCAGCTGTTCGTACTCGATCAGCCTTCTCGCGTCGTAGTAAAGGGGGGTAGCCCAGTAGGCAAACGAGTGCCACACATCATAAACATCAAGGTGCTTCCGCCTGACGAGCAAGCCGATGTGCTCAAAGAAATTTAGGAGCACGTAGGCTTCAGAGGGCGGATCGTCCACGTCAATCGCGCTCAAACGACCGCCCTGGATACGGGACTTCGCTAGTGCTTTCCGGAACTTGAGGAAGTGCTCGGACTCGAAATAAAACACCTGCTTCTCTAGACTGTCTACGCGAGCGACATCACGTTGTGTCGCAAGTTGCTTCCAGGCAAATGCGATCGCGCCCAGACCAGTCAATACCAGCGCGACAGACGAAAGAGCGACTACTGCTTCCCAGCTAAAACCAAAGGAATGCGCAGGCGCCACGACGACGCTATCTGGAATGACGAAGTGGGTCAACCAAACCATTCTGCGCCCCTTCAGAGTTACTTCTTCTCCTCTACATCCACATACTCAGCGTCGATCACGCCTTCATCTTTCTTCTGACCGCTGCCGTTCGTGCCCGCCGCTGCGCCCGCCCCGTCCGTCGGATCGCCGCCGCCCGGCCCCGCGCCAGCACCCGGTCCGCCAGCCTTCGCTCCCGCTGCCTTGTACATTTCCTCGGCCAGCTTATGTGAAGCTTTGGTAAGGTTCTCGCGAGCTTTATCCATCTGCGTTTTATCGTTCGACTCCAGCGCCTTCTTGGCGTCGGCCACGGCGTTCTCTACGTCTCCTCGCTCCGAGCCTGAGATCTTGTCGCCATTCTCGCGCAGCATCTTCTCCACTCCATACAACATGCTGTCGAGTTGGTTCCGCGTCTCGATCTCGTCTCGCTTGGCCTTGTCTTCAGCCGAGTGCGCGGTGGCTTCCTTGGCCATGTTCTCCACTTCTTCCTTCGACAGTCCCGAAGACGATGTAATCGTAATCTTCTGGTCCTTCTGCGTGGCCGTATCTTTCGCAGTCACGTTCAGGATGCCGTTGGCGTCAATGTCGAACGTCACTTCAATCTGCGGCACGCCCCGCGGAGCCGGCGGTATCCCGGTCAAGTGGAACTTGCCCAAAGTCCGGTTCTGCGCCGACATAGGCCGCTCACCCTGCAGCACGTGCACTTCAACCGACGTCTGACTGTCGGCCGCCGTCGAAAACGTCTCCGTCTTCTTCGTCGGAATAGTCGTGTTGCGCGGAATCATCGGCGTAGCCACGCCGCCCAGCGTTTCAATCGCCAGCGTCAGCGGAGTCACATCCAGCAGCAGCAGGTCTTTCACTTCGCCGCCCAGCACGCCGCCCTGAATCGCCGCTCCCACCGCCACAACTTCATCCGGGTTCACACCCTTGTGGCCTTCCTTGCCAAACAGTTCTTTCACCAGCGCCTGAATGCGCGGCATGCGCGTCTGTCCGCCCACCAGCACCACTTCGTTGATCTTGCTCGCGTCGATGCCGGCATCTTTCATGCACTGCTTGCACGGTCCCGCCGAGCGCTGAATGATGTCTTCCACCATCGATTCCAGCTTCGCCCGCGTCAGCTTCTTCACCAAATGCTTCGGACCGCCGGCATCCGCCGTAATAAACGGCAGGTTGATCTCAGTCTCCATCGTGGTCGAAAGCTCGATCTTCGCCCGCTCGGCCGCATCGCGCAGTCGCTGCAGCGCCATCTCGTTGCCCTTGCCGCGCAGGTCGAGCCCTTCGTCTTTCTTGAATTCGTCAATCAACCAGTCCACCAGCCGCTGGTCGAGATTGTCGCCGCCCAGGTGCGTGTCGCCGTTGGTGGCCTTCACTTCAATCACGCCCTCGCCCACTTCCAGAATCGAAATGTCGAAAGTTCCGCCGCCGAAGTCGTACACCGCAATCGTCTCGTCTTTGCTCTTGTCGAGACCGTAGGCCAGCGCCGCCGCCGTCGGCTCATTGATAATGCGCTTCACTTCCAGCCCGGCAATCTGCCCGGCATCTTTCGTGGCCTGCCGCTGCGCGTCGTTAAAGTAAGCCGGCACGGTGATCACCGCCTCGGTCACTTTCTCGCCGAGATAGTCCTCCGCCGCCTTCTTCAGCTTCTGCAAAATCAGCGCCGAAATCTGCGGAGGCGTGTATTCCTTGCCCTGCGCCAGCACCGCCACATGGTCGCCCGACTGCACCACTTTATAGGGCACCATCTTGATCTCTTCGGCGACTTCGTTGTAGCGCCGCCCCATAAAGCGCTTGATCGAATAAACCGTGTTCTCTGGATTGGTGATCGCCTGCCGCTTCGCCACCTGCCCCACCAACCGCTCTCCAGTCTTGGTAAACCCAACCACGGACGGAGTAGTCCGCCCTCCTTCTTCATTGGCAATCACTTTAGGCTCGCCGCCCTCCATCACGGCCACGCAAGAATTGGTAGTCCCAAGGTCAATTCCGATAATCTTTGCCATACCAGTCTCCTCTTGATGCAAATAAGTGCTTTATAATCAGTGCATTTATGATTGCCAACAACCCCATGCTAAGACCTGAGTGGGATGTTGTCAAGGTTTAGATGCGGTGTTACAGTGTCGGGATGCAGCGGTTCCTAATCGGGGAAAGGTGGGAAGCTGGGCCATGGAAGAGGGGGAAGAGGAGTTGGCCAATAAAGAGTCGACTCGGCGCGAGGAACTTGAGGCTGCACACGACTACCGGAGACAGCTCCAAGAACGATCGGCAGAGGGGTACGAAGTAGCTGGCAAAGAAGCGCGCTTGCGCTGGGTCGACGACCACCGCGAGTTGCTGGCAGACATTGCTACTACGAGCTGGGGTCCTGAGCCCACCGGCCTAGGGTTCGCCGAGTTTAAGAAGGAACTCGATGGCACTCCCCTGTTCACTCCGCACGACGATCCGCTGACTCAGTCCCTCATAGCCATGCTGTGTGAAGAAGTGGAGAACGCGTGCCGAGACCTCGGGATACCGCTGCGGAGCGGAATAGCATCCGGGAGCACGCCCGCCCTCCAGATAAACGCCGAGCGATACTCAGTTCCTCTGACCGAGGCGAGCGTTTTGTCTTTGAGCTCCGGGTTCATTACATTCTGTAGCCACGTCAGCAAGGTATTTTCGTTGAGCGTGCTGCATGAGGCGGACGACCACGAAATTAGAGTCTCCTGTAACCCCAAGCTGGTTATTGCCAAGATCGGTGCAAGCGAAGATCTCAAGGGTTATTGGACAAGGCTATTCGGAGCGTACGCATTCGGATCGGGCCCGCTTGAGTTTGAACACCGACTTGTTTCCTACCCGGCGTCCGTCACTAGGATACGGCTACTTCAATCGATGGAGCGTTTTTCAGTAGCTCACGAGTACGCGCACCATATTGCCGATCACGGGAGGAGAGAAATCATCGGAGCTGGCAAAGACCCCGAGGCAATAGGCGAAGAGTTCGAAGCCGATTTGTTTGCTTTGAGCCTCGACCGCTACATCGGTACGTGGTCAAATCCCTTCTCAGCGTCGGGTGCCGCGGCTGTGCTGCCCCTAAAGTGCCTGGAGTGCGTCAATCGTGTCCGAAGAGTTTTCCTCACCGGAGACGATGTTGCCCCGCCGCGGACTACTCACCCAGAAACGGAAGATCGAATCGCCGCTTTCGACGGATCGGACGAGTTGGCCCCAGACCATGCCAAGCGGAGTTTCAAGGCTATGAGAGAGGATTTTTCCGTCATCGTTGACGAGGTTTACAAAAGGGTCAGGCCTATTTATGTCGAGATGCATAAGCAAGGACTTCGACCGCTGGACTCAACAGAATGGCTCCCATAGGGAATCTTAGTAGTCGTAGAAAAACTTGGGTCGACGGGACGTTCCCTAGTTTTGGGGCCGGGTGCCCCACTTCTCGCTTCTTTTCGCGAGAAGTGGGAATCCACGGCCCCATCCCTCTGGGGTACCTGCTTGCATGACAGGGAAAACCGCGCTAGGGTTGTAGGCATATGAGCGATTTGCGAAGCCAGATCAACAGCCTCTCCGCCGCGGAGAAGGCAGAACTGCTTGATACGCTTTGGGAAAGCCTGGAAGCGGACTCCGCATCACTGACCGATGCGCAACGGGCGGAGCTTGACTACCGCATCGCTCGGCACGCGCAGAAACCCTCCGATGTCATTCCGTGGCAGCAAGTCAGGGCGGGCCTGTTTAAGAAACCGTGACACCCCCGGTCGTCTGGACCCCAGAGGCGAATGAGGATTTGCTGGAAGCGCGGGCGTGGTACGACAACATCCGTCCCGAGCTGGGGGAGCGTTTCGCCTTGGCCCTCGAAGCCACGGTTGAGGCAATCGCGGAACATCCATCGCAATTCCCTGTCGTCTATCGGAACCGTCGCCGCGCCGGTGTGCGGCGCTTTCCGTATGGCGTATTCTTCGAGTTTCAAGAGCATCGGATTGTGGTAATCGCGTGCTTCCACGGCAGGCGCAATCCGCGACGCTGGCAATCGAGGTAAGCGGTGGGAGGCCTGAATCCCTCTGGGGATTTTATTGATTCACCCCACTCTTTCCCGTACCCTTAAACCCAAGGAGCCAACCATGACCATCGAAATTCGCGACGCATCCCTGGAGGCCAGAATCCGAAAGCAACTCCAAGCCACCGGCTCCACCAGCGTCGAAGAAGTACTGCTCCGCCTGCTGGACACGCAGGAAGAACAGGACCGCTGGCTTTTAGAGAACCGGCAGGAGATCAATGCCAAGATTCGCCGCGGCATCGCTCAACTCGACCGCGGAGAGGGGATTCCAGAAGACCAGCTCGACGACTACCTGGCGAAACTGAAAGCCCAGCCGAAATAAAAAGGCGTTACGTTCTCGCGCCGGAAGCCGCCCTCGATCTCGTCCAAGGCTGGCGTCACCTCAAGAAAGAAAGCAGCGTGAAGATCGCAGATCGTGTTGAAGCGGCCATTCGCGACCAGATCGTTTCCCTAGCCAAAAGACCAGGTGTCGGTCACGGGCGCAAGGATCTCACGGACGAAGCGGTGAAGTTCTTCCCAGTCTATTCTTATCTCGTCGTCTACCGGCCCGACACGAGGCCTCTGCACGTAGTCGCCATCCTCCAAGGCCGACGGGATGTGCAACAGGTCCTGAAAGATCGCTCGTAAAGGCGTTCCCCATACGTCGCGCTTCCCACAATCCGCTTGACATGTACGGTATAACCGTACATCATAAATGCCTAACCGTCGAGGCCAAAATGCCCATGAAGAACCCGCCCCATCCGGGCGACCTGATAAGAACCGAAGTCATTGAGGCTCTCGGCCTCACCGTGTCGAAGGCGGCGGAGATTTTGCAGGTGCGCCGCGCCACGCTCTCCGACCTTCTGCACGGCAAGGCTGCGCTGACGCCGGAGATGGCCCTGCGCATCGAAAAGGCCTTCGGCCCCGACATGGATCACCTTCTCCGCATGCAGCTCGCCTATGACGTGGCGAAAACGCGAGAGCATGCACGGAGCCTCGCGATCAAGCGATATGCTCCAGCCTGAACAGCAAGTCTGCATCCCCTCAAGTCAAAGGAGCGAACCATGACCATCGAAATCCGCGACGCATCATTGGAGCGCTCCCGGTTCGCATTAACCAGCGACGCCGCCGCGCACGATGCCTGGTTCCGCGCCAAGGTGCAGGAAGCCCTGAGCGATCCCCGCCCCGCCATCCCGCACAAAAAGGTTGAAGCGCACTTCGCAAAAAGGAGAGCCGCCGCGCAGCGCAAGATTAAAGAGCAATAGTGGGATTTTGCACACCAACAATCCAAAGCGTGTGACGTCCAACCTTGTCATCCACAGCCCCAACAGCCGATGATGGTCGCGGAGGCAGTTGTACGAAGCTAGTTTTCGAGCGTTTCAGCGCGATCTAAGTCGTTAGCAATCAAGATTTTGCCCGCAACTTATTGACGCCAAGGGATTATTTCGCAATTTCCCGCTAACCCAATGATTCCAATATACCGGGGGGATACGGGGTACCCCCCAGTAACGAAAAAGATGAGCGATTTCCCCGAAGCAGGAAGAAATATCTTCGCCGGTACTTATCGCGCTTCTGCGGCAATGCCCGTTCACCAATAGCCGGCGACCTGAAGCGGGTGCCTCAGCGTTCGCCGGCTGGGCGAGATGCGCGCAATGAATCGGAACCTACTTTGCAGGGATCAGATCAAACTTGCCAGACGATTCTTCATAGAACAGCGCGCCCTCTTTCGCATCGCCGCCGCTCCAGTGCTTGTGTCCTCCCGGAACGCGCAGGAAATCGCCAGGGCCTACGCGCTTCTCGCCCGCGTCGTCCTTGTACAGATAAGCCCCCTTTATCCCGACGATCCACACGTCATTCGTATGTGTGTGCATGCCGTTGTCCTGCCCGGGATCGAATTTGGTAAAGGTAGCGTGCGCTCCTTTATTTGCATCGCCCCAGATGGCGGCCGAGGACACTCCTCCGGTGCCCATCGCTGTGAAATTCGCCCCTTCGGCGGAAACAAAGATGACTTTCTTGGCTTGCTCTTTCTGTCCCTGCACACGCCCGACAGACCAAGCGGCCATGAGCGCCGCCGCCACTCCAACCAACAATAATGACCTCTTCATCTCATCCTCCTTTTCGGATTGTCCTTCTCGATTCAAACCTAAAGCGGACGCATTCTACACTGGTCAGCCGGACAAGCACCACCGGCAGGTGGGGATCTCGGCGTACGGCCCAGCTTTTCGTCCGACTCCGCAGAAAAGAGTGTCGGCCGCGCCATGCTTCACGCTTAGCGAAAGGTGGGGTTCCACGGGTCCATCCCTGTAGCGATTTGCGATTCCGCAACCTGCTGCCCCGTTGTTGCGCCAACACACGCTCTCTCGTACCCTTGAAGCCAAGGAACAAATGATGAACTGGAAACAGACCTCGAGATAGGAGCAACGCAATGGCTCGAATGATAGTGATCTACAAGACTCCGAAAGATGCAGCCGCGTTTGATAAACATTATTTCGAAACGCACGTTCCAATCGCAAAGAAAATCCCAGGGCTAAGAAAGTACGAGGTCAGCCAAGGGCCCATCGCGACGCCGTCCGGTGCATCCGGCGTTCACCTGGTCGCGATGCTGCACTTCGATGATATGGCGGCGATCCAAAAGGCTTTCGCGAGTGCGGAGGGGCAAGCCGCCGCAGCCGACGTGCGAATCTTCGCGCCAAACGACGGCGACGTCCAAATGTTTCTGTTCGATAGCCGCGAAGTCTGACCCAGCACGCCTCAGCTAACCGACAAAAAATCTGAGAACTGAGACTGCTACTCGATCTCCGGCTTCCAGATTTGTTGCCCAGCGAGCGAGTGGTAAAAGCCCCAGGCTGCCAGCGCCACCACGCTCAGCAGCGCAAGAACGGAGGTCGGCATATACCAAGCCGAGGAGTCGGTGGTGAAGGGAACATTCGCCAGCATGTTGACGGTGAAGATGGCGCAGGCCAGCGGCACCAGCCCAAAGCGGAATACGATCAGCACAGCGATGGCGTAAACCAGAATCTGAGTCGGCAGTTCCACCGCCACGTGGGAACTCGACAGTCCCCGGGGCAGCGCCCACAGTGCAACAAATGCGATGGCCGCAGGCCAATCATGACCTTTAAGCACCTTCAGCCCGAGCAGCGAAAAGAGGAACTCCAAAATCACTTTCAGTCCGAGCAGCACAAAGAAGAATTGCAGAGTTCCCAGAATCGAGGAAGGGATTTGCAACAACCACGCACCCAGCGCCTCGCGCCCGCCCATCAGGTATTCAGTCTGACCGAGCCCCGGCGCAGCCCCCATGTGGATCAGGGGGATAGAGCGAATCTGGAAGATCAGAATCCAAACCATGCCTAGCATCACGCCGAACAAAATGTCGCGGCCCACCAGCGGATCGCGGAATTGCCCCGACAGCAGCCGGCTCCACGAGATGATGGTTTGCGGCCAGCGTCGCCGCACCCAGGGTTCTAACGCAAGATACAGCATCCATGTCGTCCCCGAGATAAACAGTCCGGTGCTGACTGCGATGATGAACAAACCGAAAGTGTCGAGGCTCGCCACGAAGTGCCCGCGGCACAGCCACAACAGCATCTCGAGCCCAAACATCACCAAAGCCAGGCGGAAAGCGCCGTCCCGGTCGCCCCGCCCCTGGCGATAATTCCGGCGCGCCAGATAAATGGCTCCCGATAACACAGCGATGAGCACGGCGAGGAAGAGGATCTGACGAACTTTCTTTCCCGTCGAATCGTCTGGACTCTTCACGCGGTCCGGCTTAGTCCAGTCGCCGATGAGTGAGAAGAAAACCGGTTTGCCATTAAACGCCGCCGCTTCCACGCGCAGCGCCCGAGTCGTGCCCGGCCAGGTTCCAGTCCAGGCCGCGCGGGTGTCGGAAGCGGCGAGCGAATTCCACGCCGGCTCCGCTTTCTGAAATTGTGCTGGATCGAGTCCCGCCGCGGCGAACAGCACATTCCAGTCGAGCGCCGCGGATTCTGCGCGCGAACTTTCTTTCTGCGGCGGGATTGCCTGGAAATAAGTGAGTTGCCCCTGCGGATCGAGTTGCAGATTGATCATGCCCGATAGAACTGTCGGAGGATCATGACGGGTGACGATGCCGGGATTGAGCAACTGGTCCTGAAAACCATCCGCCACCATCTCCTGCGGACTTTGGCGATACCAGTAGCCAAGCACAGAAGGCCGGGCGGCGAGCACGGCATCCCAGTTGGGGCGAGGCTTATCGTTTTTCTCTACGTAGTCCTGGAAGTCGTCGTCGTAGTCGAGGCCGAAGGCGCTGTCGACGGGGCGCTCCGGATATCCCAGCCGCGCGATTATCTCGCGCGATTTTTGCGTGAGAACTTCCGGCGTCAGTTCCAGCCGCATCTTCTCCAGCGCGCTGTAATGAACCGACAGAACGGTGACCAGACCCAAAGCCAGCAGCACCGCAGCCAGGCAGGCGACGGCGATTCGCGGCCGCAGGCCGGCGGTTTCGCCGGCGGCAGCCACCATCTGCGGCGAAGGTGTTTCACCCGCCGCCAGAGCCGCGGCAAGGGGATCGCCACCGGGCAGAGCCGCAGCCACGCTTAGGACAGTGGCGGGCCGCGCCGATGGCTCCGTCTCGAGACAGCGAAGGATGACGCGCTCGATGACCGGGTTGAGATCTTTGACTACGGACGAAGGCCGGCTGGGGGTTCTGTCGCCACGAGCGCGCAGCATCTCGGCCGGCGTTTCCGAGAAGGCGCGCTTGCCGGTAAAAATCTCGTACAGGACCAGGCCCAGAGAATAAATATCGCTTCGCGTGCTCACTTCTCTCCCGGCCAGTTGCTCGGGCGCCATGTAGGCGGGAGTACCGCTGCGCACTTCCGCCCCCTGAATCTGTTCGGCGACTCCTGCCAGACCGAAATCGGTGATCACCGCTTGCCCGCGCCCATCGAGCATGATGTTGGCGGGTTTGAGATCGCGGTGAAGCACTCCCTTGGCGTGGGCTGCGGCCAATCCAGCGCAGAGTTGGCGTGCAATGTCGAGAGCCTTGTCCTCAGGCAAGCGGCCGATGCGACGCAGCAGCGACGCCAGATCTTCGCCATCGACATACTCCATGGTGAAGAAGGTGTGACTCTCCACGTCACCCACGTCGTAAACGCGGCAAACGTTGGGGTGGGACACACGCCGCGCAGTCCGCACTTCATTCCTAAAGCGCTCCAGCAGTCCTTCGTCGCGTGCGGCCTCATCGGGCAAGAACTTCATAGCGACGGGTTGACCCAGCGTGAGGTCATCGGCGCGGTACACCTCACCCATACCGCCTTTTCCCAGCAGGGCAATGATGCGGTAACGGCCAGCCAGCAGGCGGCCGGGGAGAAATCGCCCTTCGCTCATGTATTCGGCGGAACTGGAGGGCCGCGACGAAGTTGCGGAAGCGGGACGAGGAGACAGGGGCGAAGCTGCGGTGGCGAAGTCGAGTGTGGCTACGTCGTCAGTATTGGCGGCGGCGGGCGCGCCACATGCCGAGCAGAAGCGGCCAGCTGCCGCTACGTCGGTGCCGCAGGATGAGCACGTGGACATGAATTTTTCCCGATACAGTCTACTCCAGAGCTCGGACTTCGGGCCTAGACCTCGGACCTCAGGCTTCGGGCTTCAAGTCGCTTCGATGCATGGGCTGAGGTCCGAGGTCTCACGTCCGACGTACAAGGTCGGTCTTGTATCATTCAAGCGATGAGCTCGCGCATTCGCCGTTGGCTTTCTGATCCACTGGTGCTTTTGTGTCTTGCGGCGGGTCTGCTTGCTTTTGTGGCGCAGTCCGGAGAACTCGGCACTGCGGACACCATGCACCGGCTGCAAACCACGCACTGGCTCTGGACTTCTGAGCCACAGGTGTTTCCCGACGAATATCCCGAGTTCGGCCTGCACGGCCGCGGAGGCCAGCTCTATAGCTGGTACGGCATCGGCCAGTCGCTGCTCATGCTGCCCGCCGATGTTGCCGGTACGTGGGTCGCGCACTGGAAAATCTTCTCTGGCTATCGCGACGATCCCGCCGTACGCAGCATTGTGGTCAGCTTCAGCATCAGCATTCTGGTGAACGTGCTGACTGCGCTGACTGCGTTTCGCCTGCTGCGCCAATTGCGTTTCAGCGTGAAAGAGGCGGTTGCGGGCGTGCTCGCGCTGTTGTTCTGCACCACACATCTGCACTACACGCAAAACATGATGGAGAACAACTACATCCTGCTGCTTACGCTGGCGGGTTTTTCTTTTCAATACGAATGGTTGCACGGCGGGAGCAGATTCGCGCTTCTGGTTGGATCGTGCGCGCTGGGGCTGAATCTGCTCACTCGGTTGACCGCAGGACTCGACCTAGTGGCCGCGGGAATATTTCTGCTGCTCGTGCTCCGGTTCGAGCACGTGCATGGACGCGCGCTATGGCGCCGTTTCCTGGACTACTGCAAGGTTGCGGTGCCGGTCTATACGTTCTTTTTGCTGCTGGATCGCCTCTACCAGTTCTATCGCTTCGGATCATTCACCAATACTTATGTGTCGCTGTTCGCTAAAGAGCAGCGGATGCAAGATACTACTTTGCCGGCAGACTATCCTTGGACTACGCCGTTCCACGAGGGCTTTCTCGGCGCGTTATTCAAACCGGAGAAGTCGATCTTTCTGTTCGATCCCCTGCTGGTGCCGATGATTGTGCTGCTGATTCTCTTATGGAAGCGGTTGCAACCTGAGGTCCGGGCTTATGCTATGGCCTCACTGCTGCTGCTGTTCGGCTATATCGGCTTCTACGCCCGATACACCTACTGGGCCGGTGACTTTGCCTGGGGCGACCGCTATGTTTCGACTGCGGCAGAGTTGGGGGCTTTGCTGGCGGTGCCTTTGTTGCTCCGCTATCGTCAAAATATGAGCGCGTGGATCTGGCGCGGTGGAATCGTGTTCATCGCGATCAGTCTGATCATCCAGATTGCTTCGGTGGCCTTCTGGCTGCCGCTGGAAATTTATCAGATGGAGACGCTGGGCCATCCCACATTTGTAATCGCGCTGCGCTTCAAGAACATCGCGGCGTTTGGGCTGGGCAAGATGGACGCGTGGGGACTGAACAATGAGTCGATGAGACAAGACGGGTGGGATTACGTTCACATCACGACCTGGAATTTTCTGCCGTTCCTGCTGCGAAGGGTGGGGGCTGCGCCGCGGTGGGTGGTGGATGTGGCATTTGCGGTGTGGGGGATGGGGATTGCGGCGCTATTGTTTGTGATCGCCAGACTACGCCATATGGTAGAATGGTAGAAGATTAATGGTAGAGGGTAGAATATGAGCTTGAATATCAAGAATGAGAAAACTCACCGGCTGGCCCGGGAGTTGGCACGGTTGACCGGGGAGAGCATGACTGCCGCGGTTGACAAGGCGGTCCGGGAGCGGCTGGAGCGGGTGCGCAACACCAAGAACGGCGGGTTGGCGGAGCGGCTGTTGAAGATCGGGAGGGAGTGCGCCGCTCATATGAAGGAACCCTACCTTTCCATCGATCATGGGGAAATGTTGTATGACGAGAAAGGACTGCCCAAGTGATCTTGGATTCCTCGGCCGTGGTTGCCATTCTGCGGGCTGAACCGGAAGCGCCAACGCTGGCGCAGGCCATGGACCGGGCCGAAGCCTGCGGCATTTCCGCGGTCAGTTATGTGGAGTCTGCCATCGTGATCGATGGCAGCCGCGACCCAATCTCGAGCCGTCGCTTCGACGATTTTTTCCGCGAAGCGGGGATTGTCATTGAGCCTGTGACACTTAGACAGGCGCAAATTGCGCGTGAGGCGTATCGCGATTTCGGCAAGGGCCGCCATCGTGCGGGCCTCAATTTTGGCGACTGCTTTGCCTATGCGCTGGCCAAGGTGACGGGCGAGCCGCTGCTCTTCAAAGGGGAAGATTTCCGCTATACCGATGTTGAAGCGGGCGGGAATTTGAGCGACTGAACTTGGCAGATCGAGCTGTTTCAAAGTGGGAAGGATGTTGTGAGAAAGTGATTTTGGGTGGCGCAGCGCTTCCAGCGCTGCGATAGATTGACCATGAGAAGGGCGGCTTTAGCCGCTGAGGTACGTTATGGCCGCACCGCCCCGTGGAAATACCGGCTACAGCGTTTATTTCATCACAGCTTCTACCTTTCTGCGGACGCCGTTGTTTCGCGGCGAGCCGATGGCGCGGTTGTTTGTGGAGGTGCTGTTTCACTACCGGGACAAGAAGAACTATCTGCTGCACGAATTTGTGCTCATGCCCGACCACTTTCATCTCCTCACCTCGCCTACCCTCAGCCTCGAAAGATCTCTTCAACTGATCAAGGGAGGATTCTCTTACCGAGCAAAGAGGGAATTAGGATTCGCCGATGAAATCTGGGAGAAGAGTTTTTATGACCGGCGGGTGCGAGGAGTTGAAGACTATTTCAACTTCAAGCAGTACATCCGGCGAAATCCATTGAAGCAACAGCTGGCAGTAGCACCCGAGGACTATCCTTACAGTTCGGCAAGGCCAGGGTTTGTGCTCGACGAGGTCCCTCAGCGGCTAAAGCCGGCCAGTTTGAGTGCCTGAACCGCAGCGCTGAAAGCGCTGCGCCACCCAAAAGCTCGCTAAACGTGAATCAGAACGACGCCGAAGAAAACTACTCCACCGTAACCGACTTCGCAAGGTTCCGGGGTTGATCCACGTCGCAGCCACGGCGGACGGCGATGTGATAGGCCAACAACTGTAGCGGGACGATCTCGAGAACGGGCGCCAATTCTTCCGGCGCGGGCGGGATGTACAAAACGTGGTCCGCGGCTTCTTTGATTTCTTCGTCGCCTTCGGTAGCCATCGCGATTACCACTCCTGAGCGCGCCTTCACTTCTTTCAGGTTCGACATCGTCTTCTCGTAGCGCAACATCGAGTCAGGGTTGCTTACGTCTCTGGTGGCGATGATGACCACGGGGAGGTTTTCGTCGATCAAGGCGTTGGGGCCGTGCTTCATCTCGCCGGCGGGATAGCCTTCGGCGTGGATGTACGAAATTTCCTTTAACTTGAGCGCGCCTTCGAGCGCGATCGGGTAGTGGATGCCGCGGCCGAGAAAAAGAAAATCGTGGGCGCGCTGGAATCTCTTGGCGAGGTCTTCGCATTCCTCGTCGCGGGTGAGCAGACGTTCGAGCTTGCCCGGAATCAGCATCAGTTCCTGCACCGCGGAGCGCGCCTGTTCGGGCGTCATGGCGCCGCGAACCTGCGCCAGATATAGCGCAAAGAGATAGAGCGCGGTGAGCTGGCAGGTGAAGGCCTTGGTCGAAGCGACTCCGATCTCGGGGCCGGCGTGAGTGTAGATGGTCCCCGAGGCTTCGCGCGTGATCATGGAACCGACGACATTGCAGATGGCCAGCGTTTTCGAGCCTTTGGCCTTGGCCTCGCGTTGGGCGGCAATGGTGTCCGCGGTTTCACCCGATTGAGAAATCACCAGCGTGATCGTGTCAGGTTCGACGATGGGATCGCGGTAGCGCCATTCGCTGGCGTAATCCACTTCCACGGGAACGCGGGCCAGCGTTTCGATCATGAACTTGCCGGACTGGCCGGCGTGCCAACTGGTGCCGCAGGCGGCGATGTTGATTTTTTTGGCGGCGCGGAACTCGGCCTCGCTGATTCCCATCTCTTCAAGAAAAATGTGGCCGGTGTCCTGCGAGACGCGGCCCAGCGTGGTGTCGCGGACGGCACGCGGCTGCTCATAAATCTCCTTGAGCATGAAGTGCTTGAAGCCGCCCTTTTCCGCCATGATGGGATCCCAGGTGACGTGCTGAACTTTGCGCTCCACGGGCTTGCCATCGAAGTCGGTGAGCTGCACGCCTTCGGGAGTCACCACCGCCAGGTCGCCATCGCCGAGAAAGAAAATATCGCGCGTGTGATAGAGAATCGCGGGAACATCGGAGGCCACGAAATATTCGTCGTTGCCTAACCCGACCACCGCCGGAGGGCCGTTGCGCGCGGCCACAATCTTGTTGGGTTCCTCGGGAGAAATCACCACCAGGGCGAAAACTCCGCTGAGTTCTTTCACCGTCCTGCGGACGGCTTGCTCAAGCGTAGGGCGGTGGCCATTGCCGGTATTCAGGAAATATTTCTCGATGAGATGAGCGATGACCTCGGTGTCGGTTTCGGTGGTGAACCTGTGGCCTTCTTCGATAAGTTTCTTTTTCAGGCTGAGGTAGTTCTCGACGATGCCGTTGTGGACGACCACGATTTTTCCCGTGCAGTCGCGGTGCGGGTGCGCGTTCTCTTCCGTAGGACGGCCATGAGTGGCCCAGCGGGTATGGCCGATGCCGTAGGTGCCATGTAGCGGTTTGAGGCGGATGGCTTCTTCCAAATTGCGCAGCTTGCCCTCGGCGCGGCGGATCTGCAAGCCCTCGCCGTTGCCGGCGACGGCGATGCCGGCGGAATCATAGCCACGGTATTCGAGCCGGCGCAGGCCATCAATGATGATCGGAACCACGTGCTTTTTGCCGACGTAACCAACAATGCCGCACATGCTGGAACCTCAATCGAATTACTCTGCGAGGGAGAAGCGGAACTCCTCAATCACCGGATTCGTGAGCACCTCGCGCGCTATGCGCTCCACTTCGGCTTGAACCTCTTCACGGGAAAGTCCGCCATCGAGAGTGAGTTCGAAATACTTGCCCTGGCGGACGTTTTCCAGACCCTTATAGCCCATCTTCTTGAGAGCACCCTGGATGGTTTTGCCCTGGGGGTCGAGAACGCTCTTCTTGAGCGAGACGTAGACGTAAGCTGTCATGGAAATCTCATTATACGTCACCGGCGCGAGGGGCTGGTTCTGAGAGAATCTTCCGAAAACAGGCGACGGTTGTCTGAGTTTTGTAAACTCTGGCAGCAAAAAACCCGAACTGGTCCGATGAGCCGACTGCTCAACCGGGCGGCCTTTCCAGAGAGACCAGCTTTGATTCGATCTCACGCAGAGCAGCGGCAAGCATCTCGGCGTGGCGCGGACTGGGATTGGATTTGAGCTGTTCGAGCACGCGCTGGCGCGAGAGGCGCAGGATCTCTTTTTCCCGAACCTGAGTCGCCTCTTCCCGCGTCAGACGCGGCTTTGCGGCTGACGTCGGCTCGGCGGCCTCGGCCTGCTGCGCTTCGACGGACTTGCTTTCCCAGCCCCGCGCCATTCTCCCATTATGCCTCCGCCAGAGCTGCGAGAACTGCCAAATCTTAAGGGTAAGACTTGCCGAAGGGACCGCCGTGCTAATGAGGAGAGCAAGGGATTCGACGTGTTGTTCCGAATTGGACTGTTGGAGAAGAAAAGCGTTGCGGTGGAGACCGGCTGACGTATAATTCCGCCGATTCGTGGGCGTGACGGCCTGAGAGGGGCAGGCCGCAGGAGCGAACTGTGTACCCCTCGGACGAGCCGAACTTCGCATCTGGTCCGCAGCGCTGCTGTGCGCTGCGTAGAGTGGTTGGTTCAGTATTGTTACGCGACGACGAAAGTTGTGCTTTCCTGAAGTCTGCGCGTCTTCTGCATTCAGCTCCTCCCTTCACCCTCGTTGGAACCTTCCCAGAGGAAACAAGGACCTCATGGCAAAGTTCGGAGAGGCGAATTCGCCACGTCCGGCTGGATGGCTTGATCTGCAGGGCCGGGCCGAACTTGGCGGCAAGCCCTGGGAGCGCGGCGTGTTTTGCGGCCTTGCAGTGTGCTTGCACGCAGTCAAGAGGCGAGGAGGCCTATGTCGGCTGACTTGCCAGCTCTCAGCAAGTTGATTCCATTCGCGGTTCGGGAGGCTTTCAGCGAGCCCGAGCAGTTGCTCACTGCCTATTTCCACGAGTCCACCGTGGGACTCGGCATTTTCGATACGGAGTTTCGCTTCCTCGCTATCAATCTCGCCCTGGCACAAATGAATGGCATACCTCCCGCGGCGCATTTGGGGAAGCCTTGCCGCGAGGTGTTGAAGGATTTTGCCGACAAGGTTGAGCCGGAGTTGCGGCGCATACTGGCTGGCGAACCGCCCGTGGTGGGTCTGGAACTCAGCGGGCTCCTGCCCACAAGGAACGAGATTGGCCACTGGATCGCGAATTATTTTCCCATCCAGGATACCGATGGAAGGGTAAAGCAGATCGGCGTCGTGGTGGTCGAGATTACCGAACAGAAGAAGCTCGAAGAATCCCTGGTTCGGCTCACCGCCAGATTGCAGCGGGAAAAAGATCGCTTGCAGGTGTTGCGCGAGATTGATACCACGCTGGCTTCCAACGCCGACATCCAACGGCTTTTTCCGGCCATCGTAGCCTGCATCGAGAAGGTTATTCCCTACGATCTCGCCGGAACCTGGCTCTACGATCGGAAGGACCAGGTCATGCGCACGGCCGCACTCGACTCGCGAGTCGGGGAGGTGTTCCGCGAAGGCGAGGCCACACCCGTCGCCGAATGCATGCTGGGCCAATCGATGCTGGCTGAAGCCTCCAAGACCTTCAATCACGCTGAGCTCATGACAATACCTTTCCCGGGCGCAAGAAAGCTCCTGGAACACGGCATCAAGTCAGTGTGCAGCGTGCCGCTGATCACGCCCAAGGGATCCCTGGGAGCACTGGGCCTGGGTGGCCGCGACGATCAGGCTTTCTCTCGGGAAGACGTGGCTCTGTTAAGCCATGCCGCAAGCTCCATTGCTTTGGGCTTGGAAAACGCTCTAACGAACCAAGCACTGCAGCAGGAGAAAGATCGGCTGCAAGCTCTGCGCGAAATCGACGCCGCTCTGGTTGCCCACCTCGACCTGGACAAGTTGCTCCCCGCCGTTTCCGAATGCCTGCGCCGGTCCGTGCCCCACGACTACATCGGCATCCACCTGTACGACGAAAGCGCGAACGTCCTGCGTGACTATGCCCCCCGCTGTGAGATCACAGAGAAGATTCTTCCCGAGGATGGAGTGCTGCCGCTGGACGGATCCCTCGCAGGCCAGGCCTTTGTCGAGCGGAAGACTAAGGTCGTCAACTATGCGGAGTTGGCGAACGTCCCTTACGCAGTCGCGCAACGAGCGATTGCGCAGGGTGTCCGGTCGATCTGTTTCGTTCCGTTGATCACCGGCAAAGGGACATTGGGGGTCTTGGTGCTTTCCAGCGGCAACGACCTTGCCTTCCAGCGGGAAGGGGTTGAGTTGCTGGAATCAGGCGCGGCGGCGATTGCCCAGGCCGTCGGCAACGCGCTGGCGCACCGAGACTTGCAGCAGAAGAAGGCGCGACTGCAGGCCCTTCGCGACATCGATGACATACTATTGTCCAGCCTGGACCTGCGCCAAGTGCTGCCTGCGGTTTCTGAGTGCCTGCGGCGGGCGCTGCCGCACGACCACGTTGGCATCTGCGTTTACGACGAGAGAGCGAAAGGGTTGCGCGATTATGCCGCGACTTCGGAGATCAAGCGCGGGGTTTACCCGGCAAATGGCGTGCTTCCACTGGACGGCTCCCTTACCGGTCGACATTTCGTAGAAGGCAAGAGCAGGGTGTATGACCACGCGGAGTTGGTCAATGTGACCTTCCCACAGACGCGGCGGGCACTCGAGGCGGGGATTCTCTCTTCCTGTTTTGTCCCCCTGGCTACCGCCAAAGGGCGGGTGGGCATTCTGACGCTTTCCAGCCACAAAGACAACGCATTCCGGCAGGAAGACCTTGAATTTCTCGAACAGGTGGCCGCCGCCCTGGCCCAGACCCTGCAGAACGCATTGGCCCACAAAGCCCTGCAGGAGGAGAAAAAGCGGTTGCAGGTGTTGCTCAACGTGAGCACTGCCCTGGCTACGAACTGGAATGTGCAGGAGACTTTTTCCACGATCTCGGCTTATCTGCGCCGGGTGCTGCGGCAGGAGTACGCTGCTTTCCTTTTGCTCGACAAAAAAAGCGGACTGTTGGTGAGGCAGGCACTGGATTTTCCGTTGGGCAAGGGGCTGTGTTCCGCTCTGGACGTCAGTGCCGCGGATGGTCCGGAGGGCATGGTACTACGTGAGCGCAGGTCCCTTACTTTCCCCAAGGAAGAGATGCAAAGATTTCATGTCGAGATCGCGGACTGCTTGCTGGCGGAAGGAATGCGGTCTTTGTGCTCTGTCCCGCTGCTGCGGCCCAAAGGGCCGCTGGGAGTCATCTCGTTGGCGAGCACGCGGGCCGATGCCTTTAAGCCTGACGATCTGGCCCTTCTGAACCAGGTTGCGGCCCAGTTGGCAGTTGCCCTGGAGAACCGCCGGGTTTCGCTTGAGATCGAGACCTTGAAAGAACGGCTCTCCGCGGAGCGTAAGTACCTGGAAGGCGAAATCCGCACCGAACCCCATTTCGAAGAAATTATCGGACAGAGCCCAGCATTGAAACAGACACTAAGGCAGGTGGAGACGGTCGCCGGCAGCGACGCCACGGTCCTGATTTTGGGCGAGACCGGGACCGGCAAGGAATTGATTGCCCGCGCCATCCACCGCAGCAGTGGGCGCAGAGAGCGAGCCTTCATCAAATTGAATTGTGCGGCCATTCCCAGTGGGCTGCTGGAAAGTGAGTTGTTCGGACACGAGAGAGGCGCTTTCACCGGGGCGGTCACTCAGAAAGTGGGACGCTTGCAACTGGCCGATCGGGGAACCCTGTTTCTGGACGAGATCGGCGAGATCCCGCTGGAATTGCAGCCCAAGCTTCTGCGCGTGCTTCAAGACCAGGAGTTCGAGCGGTTGGGTGGCACGCGGACCATCAAAGTCGATCTGCGGCTGATTTCGGCCACCAATCGCGATCTGGCAAAGAGTGTGTCCGAAGGCGAATTCCGCAGCGATTTGTTCTATCGTTTGAACGTCTTTCCCATTCGCGTTCCGTCCTTGCAGGAGCGGCGCGAAGATATTCCGCTGCTGGTGAGGTACTTCGTTCGCAAGTATGCCGCCCGCATGGCACGAACGATCGAATCTATCCCCAACGAGACCATGAATGCCCTGATGGAATGGCCGTGGCCGGGGAACATTCGGGAACTGGAGAACTTTATCGAGAGATGTGTGATTTTGAGCCAGGGCCCCGTCCTGCTGGCGCCCCCGGAAGAGCTTCGGGGCGCGACGGGCAACGCCACCTCCGCAGATCACACGCTGGAGAATGCGGAACGGGAACACATTATCAGCGTTTTGCGAGAAAGCGGAGGAGTGATTTCCGGTGCCGCAGGAGCAGCCAACCGCCTCGGACTCAAACGAACTACTCTCCAATCCATGATGCACCGCCTGGGAATCGGCCGGGAAGAATACTCCGGCCGGTCCCCGAAGAACCCGAAGTAGGCCCGTCGAATCGTACAAGATGCCGACCAATCGTCGTGCTGCCGATTGGTCGGCATATAGTTTTAGCTTTCCATGTCGGAAATTGGCGGATTTTCCTCTTCCGAACAGGTTTTTGCCCAATTCCGCACCCCCCGACCATTCTGGAACTACGATTGCATTGCTGAGTTTACTTCTCCTCACGGAAAGATTCGAGGGTTTGAGGTTTGGGGTCGCGTCTAGCCGCAATAGACGTAAGATGCCCAGCCGCATTCGTCGGTAATGCCGGGTGCTACCGGCTACGAGGTAAACGTTGTGTTAGTTGCCAGCCAGTTCCCGCCCAACAGAACAAGTCCTGCGCGTGGTTTCCCAGGGCCGTTTCGGGGTTTCCCAACCGCAATAGGGACGCCAATGCGTCCCGCATTTCGCGAACCGGAGTTGCGGGAAAATCTCGAGCCTACTGCACCCGGCGAAGTTCGGGAAGCTGCGAGGTCGGAGCCGCTCGCCAACTGCAATGCGGAAGAAATCGATCCGCTCTATCTGTTTGCCTGTCATGTCGAATGGGAACGGCAGGCTGAACCCAGCGCGGCGTGGGAAATCATCGCGGCCGGGCACAGCCTGGACGAAGAGACGCGGGCGCACGCCCGTTGCCTCCTTGCCCAGTCTCACCCCGCTAAAACTGGATTGCGCGAGGACAGCCGCGCAGAAGAAAAGTGTCGCCGAAATCCGGCTAAGGAGGCAGGAATGAGAACACCCTACGGTCTGGAAATCATCGAGAGCTGCGTCGGTTGTAAGCTGAGCCGCACCAGTTTTTTCTGTGGTTTCTCGCCGGCGGTTGTGAGGTCGCTGGATGTAGTCAGCCGCCACAGCATATTTCCCGGCGGTGCGCTGCTGTTTGTCGAAGGCCAGGTACCGCGGGGCATTTTCGTTCTCTGCTCGGGCAGAGTCAAGCTCTCAACCACTTCCAAAGAAGGCAAGGTGCTGGTCCTGAAGCAGGCCGAAGCGGGCGAAGTGTTAGGGTTGAGCGCGGTTATCTCCGGGGAAAACTATGAGATGAGCGCCGAGACCGCAACTCCATGCCAGGTGAACTTCATAAGTCGCGCTGACTTGATGAATCTGCTGCAGTGCGAGAGTGAAGTGGGGGTGCGCGCCGCACAGTGGTTGAGCCGGGAGTCCCAGTGCGCATCTCGCGATATTCACGACCTTGTCTTGGCGCGCTCTTCGGCGGGAAAACTTGCCCGGCTGTTGCTGTCTTGCGCGCCACTGGGGCTGCAAGCATCTGAGGAGGAACTCCGCCTGCGTTCCACCATGACGCACGAGGAGATGGCGCAGAGGATTGGATCCTCGCGGGAGACGGTGACGCGTCTATTGAGCGATCTCAAGAAGAAGCGGCTGATCCGGCTGGAAGGAGCAACGCTGGTAATTCGCGACCGGATCGCGCTGGAGGCAATCGCGGTTTAACCCTTCCCCCAGGGTTCGGAGGGCAAACCGAAGTCAGGATGCCCTCCGATACTTTCTTCCGTCTTGCGGGAACTCGGGGGTAGTGGCGCAGTTTGAAACCTAGACTGCATGCGACTGACAAGATAATTGCCGCAAGTGGTCAATGTGGGACAGTTCCTCTTTTGGTTTAGCCTCAATATTGAAGATGAGGTTGCCACCTATCTAAGCGACAGATCGGCCAACCACTTGTGCCCTGCGGGCTCATGAAAGAGTTAAAGAAAATGACCAGACTCGAAAGCTCACACAAACCACAGATGTTTATGGCGTTAGTATTCGCCGTTTTGCTTGCAGGTGGTGGAATCGGAAGGGTCTTTGCTGCCGTTGCCCCCGGTGTTACCGTTGCTCCCGGCACTCTTGTCGGCGCAGCTACAGAACCCACGGTGATTTCGTCAAGCCCAAGTAACAGGGCCACGAACGTGCCGACCAGCACAAATACCAGTGATAACGTTGTAACTGGCGCCGAAGTGACCGCAACCTTCAGCCAGCCGATGGACCCGGAAACGGTTAACTCGTCCTCGGCGGGAAATTTGCTCACGTTCACGGTCAGGGAGACAAACGGAAACGACGTACCCGGTACCGTCGTCATGAATGACGCAAACACTGTCGCAACCTTTACGCCAACATCGTCCGCGCTCAACCCGAATGCCAGCTATACCGCCACGGTTACGACGGAGGCGAAGAACGCAGCTGGAGTTGCAATGGGCAATCCCATTGAATGGACATTTACGACCAACGCCGTCGAGTTTACCGGACAGACGCCGGTACCCCTTGGAGCAGCAGGCCCTTTCGTGATTCTGACCAAATCAGGAATCACAGACGTTTTTCCCTCTGCTATTAATGGGGATGTGGGAGCTAGTCCGATCACCGGAGCCGCTATCCATCTGACGTGTGCAGAAATGATGACAGGGACGATTTACTCCGTGAATGCGGCGGGGCCTCTTCCCTGCAGGGTGACTGACCCCACCTTACTCACAACGGCTGTGGGCGACATGGAAACCGCGTACACCGATGCCGCCGGACGAAAATTGCCCAATTTTACTAATCTGGGAGCCGGACTGATTGGCGGGTTAACCCTCGTTCCCGGCCTCTACAAATGGACTACCCGGGTTTCAATACCAACCAATGTCACGCTCTCGGGTGGCCCAGACGCTGTCTGGATATTCCAGATAGCGGGAACTCTTACTCAGGCCAGCGCTACGAGCGTGATCCTGGAAGGCGGCGCACTGCCCAAGAACATCTTCTGGCAGACTTCCGGCGCTGTGGCCATCGGAACGACTGCGCACTTTGAGGGAGTAATACTGGCTAAAACAAAAATCGCCATGAAGACGAGCGCATCGGCAAACGGCAGACTGTTAGCACAGACTGCGGTCACTCTTGAGGAGAATGCGGTTACACGGCCCGCCCCGTAAGGACCAAAGAGCATCATGGGGGCAGCCAAACTAACTAACGACCAAACTAACTAACGAGGTCGGCATCATCGCTCTGATTGACTCAGAGACCGAAAAGCTCGCGTAACCGTTTCGTTTGGGCGCGGCTGACGGGAATCTCGCTCTGCCTTTTATCGTCCATGCGCAACTGGTAAGAGCTCTTGAACCAGGGCACGACTTCGCGAATGCGGTTGATGTTCACCAGATAGGAACGGTGCGCCCGCCAGAAGAAGTTAGGGTCAAGGCTGTCGAGCAGTTCTTCCAGAGTCCGGCAGTTCGATTGACCCTCCATGCCGGAAAGACCGGCGGTGACCACGGTGATGACTCCGTCTTCGATGGAGGCATAACAGATATCCCTGGGGTCGACCAGAAACATGCGTCCCACGGCCTTCAACATGATTTTCGAAGTTTGAGATTTCTGCGACTGCAACATGCGCACCAGGTTGTCAATTTTCTCAGTCGGCAATCCTTCTGTGCCGTGTTGGGCGCGAGCCTTCTGCACGGACTGCAGGACGCGCTTCTTGTCGAAGGGCTTGAGAAGATAGTCGACCGCATTGACCTCGAATGCCTTCACCGCATACTGATCAAAGGCAGTGGCGAAAACGATCTTGGGCAAGGGTACTTTCTTGTCGAGAAGCTTCTTGATGACTCCGAAACCATCGAGGCCCGGCATCTGGACGTCGAGAAAGACCAGGTCCGGATTGTGCTCTTTGATCAGGCTCACGCCCTCAAGGCCGTTCTTACCCTGGCCGACGACGTTCACGTCGCCGGATTTCTCGAGTAGGTAGGCAAGTTCGTCGCGGGCGAGCTGTTCGTCATCCACGATTACCGCGGAAAGGGACATTCCTTCTCCGGACGTGACGCAGGAGTTACCAAAACAAGTATAGTTGCCAGGTTTTGGCAGCGTCAATGCGCGGTCGCTCACGCGACATTCTCCAGCGCCAGGGCCATGCCGAGTCCGCCGCTGACGCAGAGTGTAGCCACGCCGCGTTTGGTGTTGCGCTTGAGCATTTCATGCAGCAGAGTTACCGTGATGCGCGTGCCGGTGCAGCCGATGGGATGGCCGAGAGCGATGGCTCCGCCGTTGACGTTAAGCTTATCGCGGTTGAAATTCAGTTCGCGCTCGCAGGCGATCACTTGCGCGGCGAAGGCTTCATTCAGTTCGATGAGCCCGAAATCGTGCAGCCTGAGATTGTGTTTTTCCTCGAGTTTGCGCAAAGCCGGAACGGGGCCGATGCCCATGGTGCGGGGATCGACACCGGCCGAGGTTACGGCGGCGATGCGCGCGAGAGGCTTCAAGTTATTGCCTTTCACGAATTGTTCACCCGCGACAACCACGGCGGCCGCGCCGTCGGTGATGCCGGAAGAGTTGCCGGCGGTGATGGTGCCGGTTTTCGAGAAAACGGAGGGGAGCTTTGCCAGCTTTTCCAGACTTGCGTCCGGAAACGGATGCTCGTCGCGGCTGAAAATAGCCGATCCTTTCTTGCCCTCGATCGTCACCGGAGCCATTTCCGCGTCGAAGCGCCCCGCCGCTATAGCCCGTCCAGCACGGGTTTGCGACATGAGCGCGAATTCATCTTGCTCCTCGCGTGAAATCTTGTATTGCTCGGCAAGAACTTCAGCAGTTTCGCCCATGACCATCTTCGCCAGGGGACAGAAGAACCCGTCGCGATACATGCCGTCAACCAACTCCTGATTGCCCAGACGATATCCCCAGCGAGCTTCAAGATAGTAAGGAACACGCGACATCGACTCGCTGCCGCCGGCAAGAATGCAACTCGCATCGCCGAGTAAGACGGACTGATACGCGAGCGCAATCGACTTCAGGCCTGACGCGCAAGCCTTATTCACGGTAAACGCTGGCGCTTCCTGGGGCACGCCGCTGCGAATGGAAATCTGCCGCGCGGGATTTGGCCCACCGCCAGCCTGGCGCGCGTTGCCGAAGATGGTCTCTTCCACCTGCTCAGGCTTGATTCCGGCGCGCTCGATCGCAGCCTTGGCGGCGACCACGCCCATGTCAGCGGCGGTTAGCGACGCCAACGACCCGCCGAACTTGCCGATCGGCGTGCGCACCGCGGAGAGAATGTAGACGGCCTGCAAACTGTCACCTCCAAAACATTGGAGTCTAGCAGGATGGGAAAAGATGCGGGACGGGTTCGGTTCCGAAGTTTCAGTGTCATTCCGAGTAAGCGCTCCCTTAAGCGTTAAGCGAACGGATTTTCAATCCGTAGACCATCAATTTTCCGTCCATGCTGGAAGTCTTCGCTGTAGAGCTTCTCGCACTGGCCCTGCAGAGCCGCCGCGACGATCAGCGAGTCATACCACGACATTCGATGTTTCTCTGCGATCCGCAAAGCCTCGAAGTAAATGGCGGGCGAAGAGTGTACAGCCAATAGAGGACGGAGAACAGTGATCAGGTATTGTTCCGCCTCGGCCACGCTCATCGGCTGAGGGAAGCGCCGGAAGGCAACGCTGAAGAACTCCTGCACGACCTGAAAGCTTATGATTCCTTCTCCGGTGTCCGCGGCACGGCGGATGAGCTGCGCGGCCTTCTTTGCCTTGGCGGGTGCTGTGGCGTCGAAGGCGTAGGCGAAGATATTGGTGTCGAGGAAAAATCTACCGCTCATTCATCTCGTCCCGGGTGTAGGGGCCGGCTGAGCGCACATGCCGAAGACGGCGCATCAGCGCATCCACTGCGGCGCCCCCGCCCGCCTGCGCCGCGTACTGCTCCAGCCACTCGCGGAAGGCCGCGTTCAAGGTCTTATGCTGTGCCCGCGCCACCAGCCGCGCCTGCTCGATCAGGTTCTCTTCCGCGCTGAGAGTAATATTCTTCATACTGCAAAAGTGTACACTATTATAGTGCATTTTTCTAGTAGCACGATTTTTGCCGGAGTACACGAGAGAGCAAGTGAGTCTGTCTTTAGGCTTGGTCCGGCTCAGAAAATGAATTTGAGGCCCAACTGGATTTGGCGCGGGGCGTAGGCGGCGTTGGGTTTCAGAAAGTTCTGCGGCTGTTGATAATACGCGGGAGCAGGAACTCCGTTGACATAAACGGTGTATTGCACGAACGTAGTGGCGTCGACGGTAAGTCCGTTGGAAGTGATTTCAACGCGCTGGTTGTCGCGGTTGAGCAGGTTGAAGGCTTCGGCCGTCAACTGGAGCTTGTAGCGCTCACCCAGACGCAGGCGGCGAGTGAGGCGGACGTCGGCGCTGGCATAGTCGGGGCCGGTGAATGCATTGCGGCTGTAGCCAGGGAGACGGTCGTTGTCGTAGTTGCCGTCCTGATTGGGATCGCCGTCAACAGTAGCGTTGACGGGGCGCCCGCTGCCGGCCGTAACCAGGCTGGAAAGTTTCCAATCGTTGAACAGGTCGCCGAGAAATTCGTTGCCGCGATGGAAGGGATGAGGTTCCATGGAGAAAGCGACGACGAGACGATGGCGCTGATCGGTGACGCTGGGGCCACGCTCGGCGTTGGGCGCGTAGGAATTCTGCACGGTGGCGGGCTCGCCGGCGACGAGGGCGTCCTGGCCATCGTCGATGGCGTGGGCGTAGGTGTAGGAAAGACGCAGATAAGCGCCGCGCGAAACGCGGCGATTGATGGTGAGCGTTGCACCGTTGTAGACACTGGCAGCGGCGCTTTGGAATTCGTCGATGGAACCGAGTTGGGCGATGGGGCGTCCGAGCGGGTTGATACACGGCGGAAACGGACAAGTAAGCGATTGTGTGTACTGCCAAGTGGCAAAAGAATCGACGGTGTAGTAACCGTTATCGAAAATGGAGCCGGTGGAATCGAAAATGGGATAGGTCAGAGCGACGGGAGGGGGCAGATTCACGTCGAGCGCGCGAATGAGATGCTCGCCGTAGACGTAAAGATAAGAGACCGCGACGGTGGTGTGGCCGGCGAGTTCGCGCTCGAGAGTGAGGCTGGCTTGCTGCACACGCGGGGTGACGAAGTTGGGGGCGAAAGCGGAGACCTCGTTGGTGACGCCCTCGGTGAAGCCGGAAGGCAGCGCGCAAGAAGGGGCGGTCAGCGAGCAACTCGCCAGCGGATTGGGATACGCGGGAAAAACCAGGTGGTCGTAATAGTTGTTGTTGTTGAGGAATACTTGCGCGTCGGTGATGCCATTGTCCGTGGCGATGGCGGAATTGTAGATCTGAGGAATTCGCACATAGAACAGGCCATACCCGGCGCGCACGACAAGGGGATGGGTCTTGCCGAGAGAATAAGCCAGTCCAGCGCGTGGGCCGAAGTTATAAGGTTTGAATGGAACTTTGCCGGAGGGCGGAAACAGCGGGTTGGAAAGAAGTCCGGCAGTGGTGAAGGTTTGCAGATCCCAGCGAACGCCGAGATTGAGGGCGAGGTGGCCGGTGACGCGGATCGTATCTTGCGCAAAGGCGGCGTAGTCGTTGGAATCGGGATGGGAGCCGGCTGGACCGAAATTCTGAATGTAGTAGTGCGGAACGCCGTGGGCGTAAGCTCGGAGAGGTGTGAGCTCCAGGCCGGATTCCTGCGGTTCAAAGGTGAATTGATTGACTTTAATGGGATCGAAAATATATTCGCCGCTCTGCTGGCTGGGAAAGAAATCGTAAATCCAGGTGAGCAGCGAATCGCCGCCGAACTTCCAGGAATGGCGGCTGGTTTCAAAGCTGAGGGTTTCGGCGAGCTGGGCGCGGTGTTCGCGAGTGGCGCGCGGAAGAAGATCGGAACGCCCGATTCCGTCGATGATGTCGGGAATCTTGATGAGCGTGTCGCTGGTGTTGGTGTAGGACTGGCGCAGGTCCTGCGAAAACTGGGCGCGGAGATGGCTGATGAGGCGCGGGGTAAATCCCGACGTGAGCGAGACTGAGCCGGTGTCGGTAGCGACGGTTTCGCTGCCATTGTCGCTGATGGAATCGTAGGTGACGGGACTGGCAGGATCGAGGAAGACGTTGTTCGACCCCCAATAATGGGAAGAATTGAATCGCAGGGCAAGCTGATGGCGCGGAGATAGATTGATATCGAGCTTGGCGTAGGCGGCGTTGCCGATTTGTGCCGCAGGATAAGCTCCGGCGAGCGAGTTGAGCTGGGTTGCGGCGGCGCACACCAGGGCCTCGTCGTTCGCCTCGTAATCGCCAGGAGCGTAAGGTCCGGTGCCGGCTTGAGGGACGACCTGCATGGTTCCATTGAGGAACTCGACTACGTTGGGAACGTGGAAATAGTGCTGGTCGAATCCGGCAAAGAAGAAAACTTTGTTGCGCTTGAGCGGACCGCCGAGCGTGCCTCCGCCTTGCTGCTGCTGGCTGTGCGGATTGATGGTCTGTTGGCTTTGCGGCCCGGAAGCCTGTTGGCAAGGCGGCTGGCTCTGTGGCTCGAAGGGCATAAAATCGTCGGCCGCGCCGAACGCGCTGTCGCGAAGAAAGTAGAAGCCGGTGCCGTGCCAGTGATTGGAGCCGGATTTCGTGATGACGTTCACCACCGCGCCGCCGGCACGGCCGAGTTCGGCGCCGTAAGTATTGGATGAGACGCGGAACTCCTGCACCACTTCGTTGGAAAATTGGTAGGGCGCGCGATAGAGGCCGCGCGCCTGCGCGAAGAAAGCGTTATTGTAATCGCCGCCGTCGACCAGGAAGCTGTTCTGAAATCCGCGAATGCCGCCGAACGAAAGATCGCCGTTGGTCGAGGAAGTCAGGCTGCGTGGATCCTGCGTGACCCCGGGCGAGAGCAACATGAGATCGGAAAAGCGGCGGCCGTTGAGCGGAAGGTCGGCGATGGCGCGCTCGTCAAGAATGGCGGAGACTCCGCTTGGTTTGGTGTCGACCAGTTGAGGCGCGCCGGAGACAGTCACGTTTTCCTGCGGGCCGGCGATGCCCAGGCGGAATTCGAGTTCGGCAGCGCCGCCGACCTCAACATGCAACGGCGGTGATACCTGCGGAGACATGCCTTGCGCCGCGGCGCGGGCGGAATAATCGCCGGGCGGCAAAAGGTCGAACGCGAAGCGGCCCTCACCGTCGCTGGTCGCGGAGTAGCGTGCTCCGGTCGCGACACTTACTACCACGATAGTGGCCTGTGCGATGCGGCTGCCGCTGGGGTCGACCACGGTGCCACGAATGGCTCCCGTGGCCGAATCCTGGGCGCGGGCCGAAGGTGCAAAGACGGCCGCGCCGACGAGAGTTGCGAGGATTCCTGCGCACAATAGGCGCGTACACAACAAACATGTGGCCAGCAGAGACGGAGACAAAGATAAAGATAGAGATAGAGACGACGATGGCGTGAGCCTGTCGCGAGACCGAGTGCGCGGCATACAAGTCCTGCCTGGCGATCAAGATGAGGCTCGGAGGACTGGTCCCGCGCGGCTTACCGGAAGACGGGCGGATTGGGAAACCGCATCCTGTATAGCACGAAGCGGATTGAGAAATCAGTGACAGCGCACCAGTATTTTGCAGGAGTTCCCGCAGTGGGAATCGCGTTTGCGTCATCGCTGTCGGATTTCAGGCGAAACCGATGGCGCCCAAGTTCTGATCCTGGTTGAGCGCCGCAATATCATGAGGAATGGTGAACAGCTTCCAAGGCTAAAAGGCGCGGGTCTTACGCGGTTGCGGGCCGGCGTGTTATGTTCAATTTCCTTCGGAAAACGCGATGATTCGACCCTTCAAAGGCGTGACGCCGACGATTCCTTCCACCTGTTACGTGGATGACTCGGCGCAGATCATCGGCGACGTGGTGCTCGGTGAGCACGCCAGCGTGTGGATGAATGCCGTGTTGCGCGGCGATGTGTACGCGATCCGCATTGGGGCGCATTCGAATGTGCAGGATTGCAGCGTTCTGCACGGAATGAAGAACATCTACGGCGTGACGGTGGGCGAATACGTCACGGTAGGGCATTCGGTAACGCTGCACGGGTGTGTGATCGAGGACCGATGTTTGATCGGGATGGGGTCGATTATTTTGAATGGCGCGAAGATTGGGGCCGGCTCGATTATCGCCGCTGGGACGCTGATTCCGGAGCGGACAGTGGTCGAGCCGGGTTCGTTGTGGATGGGGTCTCCGGGCAAATTCCGGCGCAAGCTGGTAGAGGCCGACCAGGAAGTGATCCTGAAGTACGCGCGGAATTATTTGGGATATACGGAGGAATATTTGCGGGAGCGGTGAGTACCGAGTACCGAGTACGGGGTACCGGGTACCGAGAGAACAACAGTCGCAGTTGGCATTGGTGCAACCTTATTAACTCTGTCATCTTGAGCGGAGCAAACCGATTCGCTTCGCGAATCGGTTTGTGGAGTCGAAGGATCCCTATCTCGCAATGCGCGGCGGCGGGCGTGTACACGCGTTCTCCCAGTGCTTTCGGGTAACACTGAACTGTGTGGAAGAACTCCCTGATCGGCCGGTAGAAGAGTTGAATCGCTAGGGATTCTTCGTACTACAACTTTTCTTTCGCGAAGCGAAAGAAAAGTCTCCGTTCAGAATGACAATTGAAGATCGAGACTGCATGATCAAAGCTGTTCGAGGAACGCGCGATCTGCTGCCGCCGGAGACGGCGCTGTGGAATTTTGTGGAGTCGGCGGTGCGGGATGTATTCCGCGCTTACAACTTCCAGGAGATTCGCACGCCGATTTTCGAGTCGACGGAGTTGTTTGCCCGCGGGGTAGGCGAAGAGACCGATATTGTTTCGAAAGAGATGTACACGTGGGAGGATCGCGGAAGAGCGGAGAGCGATAAGAGGCAATCACTGACGCTCCGTCCCGAGGCCACGGCTGGCATCGTACGAGCCTACATTGAGCACAAGCTCGGTGACCGCGGACTGAACAAGCTTTATTGCATGGGGCCGATGTTCCGGCGCGAGCGGCCGCAAAAAGGCCGCTATCGTCAGTTTTATCAGATCGATGCCGAAGTAATTGGACCGCCTTCGGCCGGCAGCGAGTCTCCGGCGCGCGATGCGGAAGTGCTCGAGATGCTGGCCACGCTGCTCGATCGCCTGGGAATCACCGGCTGGAATCTCGAGCTGAATTCGGTCGGTTGTCCGAGCGATCGCGCCAAGTTCAACGAGGCTCTGCGCAAGGCTTTGGAGCCGGTGGTGGGAAAGATGTGCGCGGACTGCCAGCGGCGCGCGGTGACGAATCCGCTGCGCGTGTTTGATTGCAAAGTTCCGGAGGATCAGCCGATCATCGACACGCTGCCGCGCATCAGCCAGTTTCTCGACGAACCGTGCCGTGCGCACTTCGATGCAGTGCAGGCCATTCTCACCAAGGTGGGAGTTCGATTTTCCTTAAACGACCGGCTGGTGCGCGGGCTGGATTACTACACGCGCACGGCGTTTGAGTTCACGCACGGAGCCCTCGGCGCGCAAAATGCCATTCTCGGCGGCGGCCGCTATGACGGACTCTCCGAAGCCCTGGGCGGGCCGGCGGCGCCAGGAATCGGATTTGCCATCGGCGAAGACCGCCTGGTGATGTCGCTGCAGCAATCAGCCTCGGCCGAGGGCGTGCTGCGCAAGCCGGATGTGTACGTGGCTCCGCTGGGCGCGGGCATGAACTCCGAAGCGGCGCGGCTGGCGCGCGAGTTGCGGAGGCACGATCTGGTAGTCGATTTGGGAGACGAAACCTTCCGGCTGAAAAAATCGTTTGAGACTGCGACGAAAGCCGGGGCGAAATATATTTTGATCGTAGGTGAAAATGAAGTGAAGGCCGGCGCGTTCGCTCTCAAGAATCTGGCCACTGGCGAGCAGGTTTCCGTGCCGCGCGCGGAGTTGACGCGGAGAATCCAGGAGTAACCACGCATGGGTACGATCCGCTCCATGCTCGACGACGCTGCCCGGCGGTTTATCGAGGAGCAGCATATGTTTTTTGTCGCTTCTGCGCCGCTCGATGCGAACGGTCATGTCAACCTCTCGCCCAAGGGTCTGGACACGTTTCGCATTCTGGGACCAACCACGGTCGCCTACGTCGATTTCAACGGAAGCGGCGTCGAGACCATTGCCCACCTCAAGGAGAATGGCAGAATTGTCTTGACGTTCTGCGCGTTCCAGGGCCCGCCGAATATTTTTCGTCTGTATGGCCATGGCCGCGTGGTCGAACCGCACGCGGCAGAGTTTGCGGCACTCGCGGCTAATTTCCCCGCTTGCGAGAGCGTCCGGTCGATCATTGTCGTCGAACTCACCCGCGTTACGGATTCCTGCGGATACGGCGTTCCTCTTCTTAAGTATGAGGGCGAGAGGCAACAGCTCGGTGCCTGGGCCCGCAAACAGGGCCCGGAAGGTTTGAGGGATTACCGGCAGCGCAAGAACCGGCGCAGTATCGATAGTCTTCCGGGAATATCGGAGTAGGCTGCCTGCGGCGATTCATCGTGGAGGGATATCTCATGAAATTCCGTTGGCTGAATGGCGGCGTCTTCTTCTTGCTGGGAGTTTCCATCTCCGCGATCTCGCAGGTTTCCGCGCCTGCCAAGTCCTTGAGTCCTCTGCAGCAGACGCTGATTGCCGGCGAGAAAAACCTGATCGAGGCGAAAAAGAAAGACGACGATTCCTTTTTCAAGCAGATACTGGCTGAGGATTTCAGTCTGGTAGGCATCGACGGAAAGCTGCTCGCACGCCAGGAAGCGGCGGATGAACTGGGGGATTCGGATCTGCTGGAGTTGACGCCCTATGACTTCAAAGTGATAGCGGCGGGCGACAACGCGGCTATCGTTTCCTACGACGCGATCGTGCGTGAAGCGCCGGAAGAAGATCAAGGATCCCCGCCGCGCTATCAGCATTTCAGCTCCGTGTGGGTGAAGCAGGCCGGCGGGTGGAAGCTGAAGTTTCATCAGGCGACGGCAGAACATTGGGGAGACTGGTAGGAATTGTCGATCTGCGATTGACGATTTCTGATTGTGATTCCGGAGCAGGGCGATGACTGCGGGTTTTTGCACAAGCCGAATGCGTTGACTCGCTGCGAGGGGTGCAGCTAGAATCCGCGTGCTGGGGCGTGCGGCGAATCATCTTCGCCCATCGCCGAACGGGACAGATACCTACAACGATGCATTGAGGAGGCGAGTATGAAACGAGCGGGAATGATTTTGGCGGCATGTTTGGTCATTGCGTCGGCGGCTATGGCGCAAATGGAAATGCCGAAGCCGGGGCCGGAACTTAAGAAACTGGATATTATTAGTGGCTCCTGGACGCTGGACGGCGACATGAAACCGGGTCCCATGGGGCCGGGCGGAAAAATCACCGAAAACGAGAAGTGCGAATGGATGCAGGGCGGTTTCTATCTGGTGTGCCATTCGGACTACACCGGTTCGATGGGCGATGGCGTGGGACTGTCGGTCTTGGGATATTCCGCGGACTACAAGGTTTACACCTATCGCGAGTTCAACAGCTGGGGTGAATTTGGCGACTCCAAGGGCACGGTCAATGGCGATACCTGGACCTGGATGAGCGACGAAAAAATGGGCGGCATGACCATGAAGGGCCGGTTCACGATGAAGATAACCTCGGCAACGTCCTACAACTTCGCTTACGACACATCCCCGGATGGGACGAAGTGGACGAACGCGATGGACGGGAAGGCAAGCAAGAAGTAGCGCGGGAGCCGACGGATTCGGCTCTCACCCGTTAAAGACGAACCTCGGACGCTGAAGCCCGCATTGATTCCCGGGCCTTCGCGGCGCCGAAGTGTCGCCGTCCACGGAACCGTACGCATTCCTGAGTCTTCCACTTCCTGAGTCTTCCGCAAGCTGCAAGAATGGTGTTCTTGCGGCCCGCTGCGTCTCACACCCCCTGCGGCGTTCTCTCACCGTTTATAATCTCCGATTCGGCGTTCTGCCGTAATTCTCACGATAAGGACACAGCTTGCTCGACTTCTTAGGCGATCTTAAACGAACTCACATGTGCGGAACGTTGCGCGCTTCGCACGCCGGCGAAAAGGTCACCCTTATGGGATGGGTCAACCGTCGGCGCGACCACGGCAACCTGCTTTTCGTCGATCTGCGCGATCGCACGGGCGTGACCCAGGTCGTGGTCAATGCCGAGCGCAACGCGGCGGTCCACAAAAAGGCGGAAGCTCTGCGCAACGAGTACGTGATCGCCGTGATTGGCGTGGTGAAGCATCGCGATGCCGGCACCGTAAACAAAAATATGGCCACCGGGGAAGTGGAATTGGTGGCGGAGGAATTGCGCATTCTGAATGAGTCGAAGCTGCCTCCGTTTCTGCCGTCGGATACCGCGCTCACCAATGAAGAGACGCGGCTGAAGTATCGCTACATCGATCTGCGACGCGACGTGATGCAGTTCAACATCGAGATGCGGCACAAGGTGGCGAAGGCGATTCGCGATTATCTTTCGGCGCAGGGATTTTTCGAGATTGAAACGCCGTTCATGACGCGGTCCACGCCTGAGGGCGCCCGCGATTATCTGGTCCCCAGCCGTGTGCAGCCGGGGACGTTTTATGCGCTGCCGCAGTCGCCGCAGCTGTTCAAGCAGATTCTGATGATCTCCGGCTTCGACAAATATTTTCAGATCGTGCGCTGCTTCCGCGATGAAGATTTGCGTGCCGACCGCCAGCCGGAATTCACCCAGGTCGATTTAGAAATGTCGTATCCGCAGCCCGAGCAGGTGTGGGAAGTAGTCGAAGGATTTCTGCAGGCGGCGTTCGCGGCCGCGGGACATGAGATCAAAACCCCGTTTCCCCGCATGGATTATGACGAAGCGATCCGGCTGTACGGGATCGACAAGCCGGATTTGCGTCTGCCCGAGATGACCGACGTGCGCGAATGCTTTGCCGCGGAGAATCTACAGGAGCTTGCCGTCAATCCGAATCTTCCCGTGATTGCGATCCGCACTCCGAAAGTGGGCGAGCTTTCGCGCAAAGAGCGCGACGACATCAAACCCATGTTCCACTCCAAGGGCGGAGCCAGAGTATTCGAAGACTTCAAACGCATCGCCAACAAATTCCCTGACGCCGCGGCGAAGGTCAAGGCGAAGACGCAAGCTGCCGACGATGACCTGATCGTGCTGGTTGTGGGGCCGGCAGAGAGCGGGCCACAAACGCCGCTTCCCGCGCATCGTAAGGTTTCACCGCAGGAGTTGGCCATTTACGCTTCGGCTGGACTGCTGCGTCTTGCGCTCGGCCAGAAATATGCCGATCGCCACAACTGCTTTCAGCGCGGCGATTATCGTTTTCTGTGGGTGACAAACTTTCCCATGTTCGAATGGGATGAGAGCGCAAAGCAGTGGATGGCGGCGCATCATCCGTTTACCTCGCCGCACGAGGAGGATATGTATCTGCTCGGAGTCGGCGCCGGCCCGGTGTCGGTGAAAGATCCGCAGTCGTCGCTGAGCGCGGTGCGCGCCCTGGCCTACGACGTTGTCCTGAACGGTACGGAACTGGGATCGGGCTCGATTCGTATTCACCGGCAAGACGTGCAGAGCACGATCTTCCGCGCGCTGGGCATGACCGACGAAGAAGCGCGCTCGCGGTTCGGATTTTTTCTCGAAGCGCTGGAGTACGGCACGCCTCCGCACGGCGGGATCGCGCTGGGCCTCGACCGCATCGTGATGATTCTGGCCGGTGCGGAAAGCTTGCGCGAAGTGATTCCGTTCCCAAAAACCGCGCGCGCCGTGGATTTGATGGTAGACGCGCCCACCCCGGTGAGCGATGCGCAGTTGCGGGAGTTGGGAATTGCGGTGAAAAAGAGTTAAGGAACTTCTGTTTGAGTTCAATCCGGCTCCGGGGCTGGCCCGGGCTAAGTCGCGTCTCTACTCCCGCGGGTGCCCCTGTCCAAGCTCCGCTTGGGCGGGGCCTTTCACCTTGACTTTTCCACAACTTGATGTGACATCTGACCTTGCGCCCACCATTCGAATCGCGCGATCATGGTCGAGGCCGTGACGGTTGGCAGAAGCCAATCCGTCGCGCTCCTAAGTTCTTCATTTCACGGATTTTAGTATCTAAGTTCTTTGAAAACCGTACTTTGCGGGGAATTTCGCGCTAACGTGATGATTCCAGAGATTTTGCAAAAAGGGGGAGGGGGTGCCTGGTACACGGGGTGGTACGGACCGGGCGCATTTCGGCTTTCAGACTCGGAGAAACTGCGCTACCACGCCCCCGCGAAGCGGCCCGTCATCGATATTTTTCAGGTAGTTTTCTACAGGCCCTGAACGACTGTGACCCGCATCTTTGCCTTCCGCTCTACCATCTGCGAAACTGGCCACTAGCCACTGATCACTAGCCACTCATCCATGGGCCGCATCCACGTACTTTCCGAGCAAGTTGCCAACAAGATCGCCGCCGGCGAGGTCGTGGAAAGGCCTGCTTCGGTGGTGAAAGAGCTGCTCGAAAACGCGCTCGACGCGGGCGCGACTCGCATCAAGATCAGCGTGGAGGCTGGCGGCAAAAGGCTGATTCAGATCACCGACAACGGCTGCGGCATGGTGCGCGACGACGCCATGCTGGCGTTTGAGCGCCATGCTACCTCAAAGATCAAAGACGCCGACGATCTGCTGAGCGTGGCCACGCTAGGATTTCGCGGCGAGGCGCTGCCTTCGATCGCCTCGGTATCGCGGCTGCACCTGGAAACGCGCGCCGCGCCAGATCAGGATCAAGGTGAAGATCAAGATGAACCCGGCGGCGCAGAGAGTGAAGCCGGCACAGTGATTGAGATCAACGGCGGCAAGATGGCGCGCGTCGAAGAAGCCGGACTGCCAGTCGGCACATCGATCACGGTGCGCGATCTCTTCTTCAACACGCCGGCGCGCAAGAAGTTCTTGAAGTCGGAGCCGACCGAGCTCTCTCATATCGCCTCGCTGGTCACGCATTACGCACTGGCGCATCCCGAAAAACATTTCGAATTGCATTCGGCCGCGAATGCCATGCTGGTCGCGCCGCCGGTAGCGGGGCATAGCGAGCGCGTCTACCAGGTGTTCGGCAAAGAGACGCTGGATCAGTTGATTCCGATTGCGGCCGCGCAGACGCTGGAGCACGTGGGTCTGCCGCAGCCTCCGCCCTGGCGACGACAGAAACAAGAGCAGGATCAGCAAGAAGATGAAGATCTCGACGGAAGCAGACCTTCTCGCTCAGATCCCGGCGAGATGCGCGTTCACGGATTCGTTTCGAAGCCTGAGATTCAGAAGCTGAACCGCAATTCGATTTTTGTTTTTGTGAATGGACGGCTGATTCGCGACCGGCTGGTGCAGCATGCCTTGACCGAAGCCTATCGAAACATTATTCCTCCGTCGGTTTATCCGGTGGTGCTGCTGTTTTTGGAGTTGCCCGCCGCCGAAGTCGATGTCAATGTGCATCCCTCGAAGACGGAAGTACGCTTCCGTCAGCAGACGCTGATGCACGACTTTGTGCGCGACTCGGTGCGCGCCGCGCTGATGAAAGCGCGTCCGGTGCCGCAATTCACCACCGAGATTCGCGCCCACGCGACGGCAAGCTCATCGCTGACTCCGGGAGCGCGGGATTGGGAAGTTTCCTCAGGGATTGCTTCTGTGGCGGGTTCGGCGGCGGGACGCGCGTTCTATGAGCCTGTGGCAGGCGGCGGGTTTGCTTTGCAGCCGCCGAGCGCACCTCCAGTTTCGGCGCGGTTTCAGTTCGAAGGCGGGATCGCTGTCGAGGCGAATGCCGCGATTCCCGTAGCCCGCGGACTCGAGGGAACAGGAAAGGAAACGATTCCGGATAACGGCTGCGCTCCTGCGCTCGACGTGCGAGATGAAGAGCCGACCCTCGATTCGCTGTCGACACTCAAGCCGCTGGGCCAGATTCGCAACTCGTTTATTCTTGCGGTAAATGAAGACGGGCTATGGATTGTCGACCAGCACGTCGCCCATGAGCGCGTGCTGTTTGAGCGCATCCTGAAACAGCGCGCGGCGCAGAAAGTCGAGAGCCAGCGCCTGCTGATGCCCATCGTGCTGGAGCTTTCTCCCGCGCAACAAGCGGTGTTCGCGGAGATTTCCGGCGAGCTGCAGCACAACGGCTTCGAAGCCGAGCCTTTTGGCGCGCGCAGCGTTGCGGTGAAAGTGGCTCCCGCCGGAGTGGACGCTGCGGCAGCCGAGCACATGCTTCACGAACTCCTCGACCAGATCTCGCGCGAAGAGCAGTCGTTGAACCTGGAAAAGATTCGCGCACGCATTGCCGCATCCATTGCGTGCCATGCCGCGATCAAGGTCAACATGCCGCTCGAGCAAAACAAAATGGAGTGGCTTCTCGCGGAACTCGCGAAAACCGACCATCCCATGTCGTGCCCGCACGGTCGGCCGGTCGTGCTGCGCTATTCTGTAAAGGATATTCAGAAGGCGTTTAAGAGAATCTAGCTCTGTTTATGAACGATCAGGATCTCCAACAGCTTCGCCGCGAGAAGTGGCGGCTGGATGGCAACCCCATCCGGACGATCGAACAGGCGCGCGCCTTCGTCGAGACCGTGGGATTTTGCCTGATGTATCCGGTGCGGCCAACCGTGCCGGTGCCAACCTTCATGGGCGCATTCGTGGGGGCGGACAATCGTCTTCCAACGTGGCAGCAGGCTTACTCCGATCCGCGGGCGGCGGAGGCGACAGCGTTGATGGTGCGGCTGCTGCGCGAGCGTGCAGCTTATGAAGCGAATTTAATCGACGAGAACAATGCGCTTCTGCTGGCGGCCTCGGTGTTTCCTTATTTCTATGCATTGGTGGGCGAGCGCAATCCCAAGCACGCGCCGAAGCAGGGGCCGCGTTCTCCGTACTCGCCGCTGGCTTGCGACGCCTTTGAGCTGATCCGGCGCGACGGGCCCATCTCGAAGCAGAAAATGCAGGAAGTGCTGGGCGGCAGCATATCGTTCCCCGCGCTCGATAAGGCGCTGGGCGAGCTATGGTCCAAGTTGCGCATCACGCGCGTGGACTACAACGCGAGCGAAGGTTCGTTTTGGGATGTGCTCTACCGCTGGGCGCCGGATGCGGTGCGCGAAGGCGTGGGATTGTCGGTGCAGCAGGCGCTCTCGGCCTTGCTTTCGAAATATCTGGATTGCGTGGTCGCCGCCGAGCACTCGGAACTTGAATCGTTCTTCGGCAATTTCGTGGCGAAGTCGAAAGTGAAGGATGCGGTGAATGCGCTGCTGGCGGCGCGCGAATTGAGCTTTGTGCACGTAGGCGGGAGATCGATGATCGAAATCACGCCGGCAAAAGCCCCCGCGCTTTTCGCGGCAGCGCCTCTCGCTGTAAAGCGGAGATGAGGTCCCGGCATAGCATGTGTTCCCACGGCAATTGTCGTTTCCGAAAGATTTCACTTGAACGCACCATCAGCGATCCCGTAACTTTCTGGAGCCAGCAACGTCGAACCAACATGAATAAAACTTCCCTAGCTTTCCTGATCTTGCTTGTTTTCACTTTCCCGGCAGTGGCGCAGAACGGCGCGGTCCGCCCGGCGAATGAGCCCGCTTTTCCCTATACGCCGAGCCTTGATGTCGCGGCCATGGACAGATCCATCGATCCATGCGTGGACCTGTTTCACTATTCCTGCGGTGGCTGGCAGAAAAGCAATCCCATCCCGCCGGATGAAACCTCGTGGAGCGTTTACGCGAAGCTATACCAGGACAATCTCAACTTCCTCCGCGGAATGCTGGAGCAGGCTGCTTCGAGCGGCGCCGGAGATGCGGTCTCGCGCGAGATCGGCGGCTTTTATGGCGCCTGCATGGACGAGGCTGCAGTCGAAAAACGGGGACTGACGGCAATTCAGCCGGAACTCGACTCCATTGGCGAGCTGAAGTCCGAACCGGCGATTGCGCCGCTGCTCGCGAGTTTGCCGCTTCCTTTCGGCCGGACGATTCTTTTTGAGGCCGGGTCCAGCCAGGACCCCGACGATTCGGAAAAACAGATCGCCGACTTCGGCCAGGGCGGCCTGGGCCTGCCTGATCGCGACTACTACACCAAGACCGACGCGAAATCGAAAGAGATTCGCGAGCGCTACCTGCTGCATGTGCAGAAAGTATTTGAGCTGATGGGCGACGCTCCCGCTGCTGCGAAGAGCCACGCCGCAACCGTCATGCGCATGGAAACGGCTCTGGCCCAAGCGTCGCTTACCCGCGTGGAGCGGCGCGATCCTTACAAGCTGAAAAACAAAATGAGCGCCGCGGAGTTCGGAAAACTGGTTCCCAATTTCGATTGGGCCGCCTATTACCGCGACATGCATTTTCCGCAGATTGACATTCTGAACGTGGAGGCCACGGCGTTTTACAAACAGATGAACGCGGAACTCGCGGCGGAATCGCTCGACAGCTGGAAGACCTATCTGCGCTTCCACGTGGCCGATGCGTATTCGCCCTTCCTTTCTTCGCAGTTTGTGCAGGAAAATTTTGAGTTCTATCGCAAGTATCTTCACGGCGCGGAGCAAGTGCAGCCTCGCTGGAAGCGGTGCGTGCAATACACGGACCATAACCTTGGCGAGGCGCTGGGGCAGGTTTATGTGGCCAAGGTCTTCTCGCCGGAACTGAAGGCGGATACGCTGGACATGGTCCGGCGCATCGAAGACGCAATGGCGCAGCGTATTCAGCAACTCGATTGGATGAGCCCGGAAACCAAACAGCAGGCCCTCGTCAAGCTGCACGGCATCCGCAACAAAATTGGCTATCCGGATAAATGGCGCGACTATAGCTCGATCAAAATTACTCGCGACGACTTTGCCGGAGATGTGCAACGCGCGGGCGAGTTCGAGCTGCACCGTCAAATCAACAAGATCGGCCAACCCGTGGACCACGGCGAATGGGACATCACTCCCACTACGGTAGACGCGTACTACGATCCCCAGATGAACGACATCAACTTTCCCGCCGGGGTGCTGCAGCCCCCTCTGTATGACCCCAAGATGGATGCGGCTCCAAACTATGGCGACACCGGCGGTACGATTGGCCACGAACTCACTCACGGCTTCGACGACGAGGGCAGCCAGTTTGACGCGAAGGGTAATCTCAAGAACTGGTGGACGAAAGACGACCGGCAGAAGTTCGATGCGCGCACCAAATGCGTGGAAGATCAGTACTCAAGTTATGTTTCGGTGGAAGACGTGCATCTCAACGGCAAGCTGACGCTGGGCGAAAACGTGGCCGATCTCGGCGGCGAAATTTTGGGTTTCATCGCCTGGAAAGATGCCACCAAAGATCAGGACCTTCAGCCCGTGGATGGTCTTACGCCGGAGCAGCGCTTTTTTGTCGGCTTCGCGCAATGGGACTGCGCCAACATGCGGCCTGAGGATTTGCGGGCGCGGGCCATGACCGATCCGCATTCCACGCCGCAATACCGGATCAACGGCGTAGTGGTCAACATGCCGGAATTCGCGCACGCGTTTTCCTGCAAGGCCAGCCAGCCCATGGTGAATCCGCCAGAGAAGATTTGCCGGATCTGGTAGGCGGCGTTCCGGAATCGCCATTCACCATTCATTATTCATTACGACCTGTGAGGGCCGCGTGCCTCTTCGCGTAGCAAAGTGTAATTAAACGTCACCCGCGTTCGCCATGTACAATCGTTACCTTCGCGATGAACGAAAAACCGGGAATAGACAATCCTCAACGCAAACTGATCGTCGCTATTGATGGGCCGGCGGGCGCGGGCAAGAGCACGATCGCTTGGCGGCTGGCACGGAAGCTGGGCTATGTGAATCTGGAGAGCGGCGCCATGTACCGTGCGCTGGGATTGAAGGCGATCGAGCAAGACGCGTCTTTCGAAGATGAAGACGCTCTGCTGAAGCTGGCGGAAGGATCCCGCATTCGCCTGGAGCCTACGATTGGCGGGAATCGCACGCTGCTGGATGGCCGCGATGTTTCGTCGCGCATTCGCGAGCGGGATGTCACCGAGGCCGCGTCGCGGGTTTCGGTTCATCCCAAAGTGCGGGCGTGGATGGTGGCGCGGCAGCAGGAGATGGGCGCAGGCGGCGGAGTGGTGATGGAAGGGCGCGACATCGGGACGAAAGTTTTCCCCCACGCCGACGTCAAGATTTTTCTCGATGCCGATCCCGTGGTGCGTGAGCAGCGGCGCATGGAACAGCAAAAACTGAAAGCCGAAGTGGCGGCCAGCGTCGCCGCTGAATTGCGCGAGCGCGACCGCAGAGACCGCACCCGGGCCGCGTCTCCGCTGGTGGCGGCGGCCGATGCGGTGGTGATCGATTCCAGCTCGCTCGGCGAAGATGAAGTGCTGGCGCGTGCGGAAGAGCTGGTGAAGGAGAAATTGAGTGATTGAGTCATGAGAGATTGATTCCATTGCTCAATGACTCAATCACTCAATTTCTCAATCACTCAATCACTCAATCTTTAGTTCTCCGTGGCTTCCACTTTCTCCTTGGGCGGTGGCAGCGACTTGGCGGGTCTGGCTGGCTTTCCCGGCGTGGCAGGAGCGGCGGGCACCGCCGGTGCGGCCACGGCCGCAGCTTTGCGGATCTCAATGCCGCCATGATCGTTGTTCAGCACAATGTGCGCGGCGGCATTGCCCAGCGATCCGCTGGCGCTAGCCTCGCGGTCTCCGTTTTCCACTTTCAATTCTGCGAAGTCAGACTGAATCTCCCCGTCGCGGGTTCTCGCATCCAGCCGGAAACCCGAGTGCTCGGGAAGGCTCAACTGAATATCGCCTTGGCGGTTGTCGATCTGCAGGTTGCCCAGCGACCGCATCGAGATTTCCACGCCGCCATTTTGATCCTGCAGGCGAACGTCTCCGGCGACGCTCTCCAGGCGAATGTCTTTGGAGCGTGTGATCAGCCGCAACGGTCCGGTGAGGTGGTCGGCGTTCAGGTCCCCGGAATCGAGGTCAAGATCGCCATCGATCTTGGAGAATTCCATATCTGTGCGCGAGGACTTGAAGGTGACCGTCTTGGCGATGCGGCTGAGTTTGACGCTCTCCTCGAACTCGCCGTCGAATTGAGCCGCGCCCTTGACGTCAGTAACCGAAACTTCATTCAGCCGGCCTTCGATGTGTACGTTTCCCGTGATCTGCTCGACTTTTGCCGAGCTCTTCTCCAGGCTCAGTTTTACGTTGCCGGTAACTTCTTCGACGGAGGTGTCCCCGCGCTGCGTGGAGACCTCGATATCGCCTTCGCGGTCGGTGACGGTGACATCGCCGCGCCGCGAAACAATGGTAACCGCCGCTTTGCGGGGCAGGGAAATGTCGAGATCGCTTTCTACCGGATGGTCGCCCGCCGCCTCCACCCTGGCGTCGAGCGTGACCTCTCCGCCAATTGTGGTAAAGGTTGGCGTGGTTTGGCCGTTGTATTTGTCGGCGTCGCTCCGGTTCTCGGCGCCAATCCGCTTGCGCACCACCACCGTGATCTTGTTGTCGTCGGAAGCGTGAACGCTTACTCCGCCGCGGATATCGATCACCTTCAGGCTGTCTCCGGCGGGAAAATCCTGTTCCAGATGCTCGTCGAAGTTGTAAGTCTCGCCGAAGATGTTGTCGAAGTCCCCGTCGTTGATGCCTATGTTGTCGCGAATCTCGCCCCAGTTGAAGCGCGACGCCTGGGTGGCGATCAAGCCCCAGAACACAATCGCGACCACCAAAACAATTCCGCCCGCGCCAATCCCCGGAGGCGCGCTGCCTTCGCGCTGGGCTTGCTGGTATTCGATCAGTTTGAGCACACCCCACAGAATCAGCAGCAGCGGCCAGTAATGCGCGAACAGAACACCCATGCGCGCCCACGATATTTTGTGCAGGTTGCCCAGCAGGAACACCACGCCCATAATGATCAGCACCACCGGGCCCGCGAACGAGCGCCGCCGCCGCCGATACGGCGGTATCGGAGCAACCGGGCCGGGTGCAACATAGTTTGGCGTCGCATAATTTGGCGCAACAAAGTTTGGCCCAACGTTTGGCGTTCCCGAATTTGGCGTTCCGGGATTAGACATGGTTCACCTCTCCGGAAGACGGAGGCTGCGTTGAATCGGGAGCCGCCGAAGACGTTGGCGGCGCTGCACTGGGCGGCACTGCATTAGAAGGCGCCATCGGAGTTCCTCCGCCCGGAGGCGGCGGCCCCACATGGCCATGCCACGATGCGCTGCTTTGCAACAGCTTGACCACTCCCACCACCAGGATCCAGGCCGGCCAGGTGCGGTCGATCCCGGCAATGTCCGTACTCTGTAGTAGAAGCAGCAAACCGGTAGTCAGCACCATCGTTGGACCCATCAGCCATCGCGTACGGCAGCGGCCACAGGTGCAGGTGCGGTTGGTTCGATCCCAGTGGCGCACGAACATCCACCCGCCCAATAGAATAATTATCAGAGGCCAGTAGCGCTCGAAGCCGTATTCCATGATCCCCAGCGTGTGCAGCAGGAACAGCAGTCCCAGTCCGATGAGCACCACAGCCCCGGTCGGAACCTTGCCTGCATCGAATTTATCGCTCACATTGAAGGTCTGGCCGAGGCCGAACGGATCCGGCGCGGGCTGGCCCACCTGCAACGCTTTCGCCGTGCGCACCGCGTCAATGATCTGGTACACGACGAAGAACGCGAGGCCAATGCCGCAGATCGTATCCAGCGGGCTGCGTTGGCTGGCGCCCATCACCAGCAGCACGAAGATGAACAGATGAGCCAGCCCTTTGGCATATTGCCCGTTGTAAACCGCCCCGACGCCGAATGGAATTGCGCCCAGAATCCCGGCGACTGCCGGGTGCGGGCCCGATGCGGGCGCGGGGGGAATTCTGCTCCCCACTCCTGCGACGCCCGGCGGCGGATACACAGTTTGCGGAGGCACGAATCCCGCTGCCGGGGCCGTGCCTTCCATACGGGCGGCCAGGCAGGCCTCGCAGTAAATCACTCCACGAACGTCGCGAGTGCAGTTGGCGCAAAGCGGTTTGCCGCAGGTGCGGCAGAAAGCCGCCGCGGCAACGTCGTTGTGTGTGGCGCAGTTCATACCAACCTCCTGTACGTGGTCACCGACACTACAGGCAGATCGTGGACAGATGGACCCAGACGAGCGCTGGCCAGAACAATACGGCTCTCAGACTGGCTATAGTTGCGCTCCTGCTTCTGTTCGGGTTCTTTGCTGGTGTCGTTCTTGTGCTCTTTCCGTTTCTCCGGACTCGATTCCTCCGGGGCCGGCTCCGCGGGCACTACATTCCTCTTGAGTTCCCGGACCCGCGATTCCACCTCGTAGACGAACCGGATGTTCTCGTAATACTTCACCACCCGGCCGCTGGTCGAGAAATATGCGCGGCGAATGCTGGTCGGCCGCAGGCTCACCTGCCGCAGGTCAGCCGGCTTCACGCCCGCCACGCTCAACCCCACCGACAGCGCGAAAAATGCCATGCCGAACGACATAGCAAACCTCGGCTGCCGGACCGTCGCCCAGGCTGGAGTGATGTATCCATCCAGCCAGGCCTGAGCCCGCTGCACCCACGAACTTCGTGGCCGCGGGGACGGCGCATTCCCCCGCAGGCGCAGGGTGTCTACGCCCGTCGTCGATGCCAGAACGTTCGCGACCAGATCGGCCGAAGGCTCCACCTCCGTGAGACCCTTCAGCCAGTTGTGTCCCGCCTCAGCTTCCGCAAACAACGGCCCGCACGCCGGACATACCCGCGCATGAGCCTGGAAGCTGTCGAGTTGATTGCCCTTTAGCGCGCCCTCGACGGCGTCCGCCAGCAGGGCATCAAACTCGTGGCACTGCAATGAGTTACTGGTCTGGTCTGGCATCACATCACCTGCCTATAGGTACGTTGCAAAAGGCGGCCAAGTTCCGCCCGTCCTCGGTTTATTCTGGATTTCACGGTCCCCTCCGGAACTTTCAAAACGGTGGCAATTTCGCGGTAGTCCATATCCTGTAAGTCCCTTAGAATCAAAGCCTCACGCAGCTCCGGCGAAAGCTTTGCCAGGGCTGCGTGCACGGTCTCGCCGGTCTCCCGGCTGCGCACCTGGGCATCCGGCCGTGGCGATTGGTCTGGAATTTGCTCACTCAGTGGCTGCGCGTCTTCATGCTCCGATGACGCGGTGTCCAGCGAATCCGTAATCCGGTCCTGCTTGGTTTTGCGGAAGTGATCCACCAGCAGGTTGCGCGTGATGGTCGTCACCCAGGTCACGAACGCGCCTTTCGACGAATCGTAGCTCGAAAGCGTCCGGTACATCTTGATGAAGACCTCTTGGGTAAGGTCTTCCGCATCGTCGCCCGAGCCAGCGAAACGATAGCAGATGTTATAGATACGCCGGTTGTAGGTGCGGACGATTTCTTCCCATGCGGCCGCCTCGCCGGCAATGCACCGGCGCACCAGCATCGCGATCACATGGACGTCTTCCAACCCACGCTCCCCGGAATTGCCGGTTGCCTACAAGCTATTTCATCAATGGTCTAAATCGTCTAAATCGTTTTGAAAAAACATCGCTTTGGAAAAGAGTCGTTTTGGAGACAATCGCCTTGGGAAAAAATCGTCCTGAGCAAATCGTCTCGAGCGAATCGTTTTGAGCAAATGGTCTTGGGAAGGGCACGGCTTCAGCCCTGCCGCCAGAGCCCATAATGACGCGGGCTTTAGCCCTGAGGCAGCCTGGTTGTCCGCTTCCTTCGACTCCACAAGACAATACGCAGCTGTGCAGGGCAAAGTTCTCCCCTCGCAACCTTCTGTAAATCAAGGAATTGTAGCAGCCGGAAGATAGGCAAAGAGTATTTCCGCCGGAACATGCCGGCAGACGAAAGCGCCTCTAAATTCGCCTCAGGCAAGAAAAAAAGTGGCGCACCGGAGTGCGCCACGAAGGGAAGCGGAAACTTCCAAGCGGAGTACTAGAACGTTTCCAGATCGAAGTAGCCGAGCGTCAACTGGTTGGCGTCGGTTTCGATCGCTATCACGGTTGTCGTGGAAGTCGATGGAGGCACGCCGACGTCGACCAGGTAATAGCTGAACGCGTCCTGGTTGGTGGTGGTCGTGACATCCAGGCCCTTGATGGTGCCGGTAAAGACACCGCTGGGATCGGCGGTGAAGGCGCCGGACACGGTCAGATCCGGACTCTGCACCGCTGACGTGCCAGTGGAAATCCAGTTGAGGTCAGCGGTTCCAGCGAAGGTTCCGACTCCGTCGGCGACGACGGGGCCGACGGCGCCGAACTCATTCTCGTTAGCTATCGGCGTATTCACGCCGCCAGCGGCTACGACGTAGGTGCCGCCGAAGTTGCCAGCGACGAATGAGCCGCGGCCAGTTTGCCCGAAGCCAAGACCGCCGACGACGTCGGTCATGTCCATGGAAGCCGAAAGAATCTGGCCGGCTCCGGTTAGATATAGCTGTAGGTTATAAGTTGCGGTCCCATCGGTCACGCCGGTCATGGTCACGCGTCCGGTGGCATCGACCGTGTAGGTTCCGCCCGTGATGGCGGAGGGGCTTTGCGTTCCGGTCCCGGTGAGGTCGTTGTAATTGATTATGCCGCCCACAGTGCCGCCGGAGTTGGCAATGAGCTCCCCGGCCGCTTGCAACACTCCAGACGTGTCGAAGCCAGACAAGCCGACCACGTAGCTGTTACCGGCGATGGAACCAAAGGTTCCGGTATTGGTTCCCTGGCCGAGAGCGACACCCCCGGTGCTGCCCGCCAAAACGTCGTCGGTTTCTACCAGGCGGATGTGAGATCCATCGACGATGTAACCAACCAGAATAATCTGGGGAATGCCCGAGGGCGTACTGGGGTTGAGGGTGAAGGTGAGACGGCCGGAGGGATCGGGAGTGGAAACGGTGCTGCCGTAGAAAGTCTGATCCAGCAACGGAGCGGGAAGACCTCCATCGTTGATGTCGAAGACGCTGCCCGTCCCCGAGATCGTTCCGGGACCGTTGATGTCGAGGACGCCGCCGATGGCGAGCGGATAGCCATTGCTGTCGAGGCCGGCAACGCCGAAGGCGAACCCTCCCGTGGGAGCGGTCGTGGTGTATTGCAAGTCCAATGTTCCACTGGCCGCAGCCGAGGCATCGTACTCGGTGATCAGGGCCGTGCAGGTACAAAACAGAGTGCCGTTAAGAGTCTCGACGCCGCTTACGCCGACGTTGGGGTCTGCGGTGGTGCAGTCGGTTCCGTTGCACGTGGTCAGAACGATCTGCAGGTTGCCGTCTGCGGTGGTCGACATGGCGCTGCCGGTGCCGTTGATCTGGTCGCTGAGGGGCCCGTTAAAGTCAACGAAGTCCTGCTCGCCGGTGGTGATCACCCCGCCGCTAACCGTAAAGACACCAGCCAGGGAATAGGGCGCCAAGGTGGCCACGTCTTCCCCTTGCAGAGAGAACACGTAGTTGCCGTCGGCCAGGGGCGGAGGCGCGATGGTGATCGCGGCCGACGCCGATTTTGAGGGGTCGGTCTTGGAGGTAGCGGTCACGGTCACGGTACTGCCGGTGGGAACGGCAGCGGGCGCAGTATATGTGGTGGCAACATTGCTGAGCGTGGCGGTGGGGCTGAAGACGCCGCAAGCCCCGGCGCTGCCGCAAGTCACGGTCCAGTTTACGCCCTGGTTCTGCGAGTCATTGGTGACTACCGCTGTGAGCGACGCCGCGGTACTGGTCTGCAGCGAAGTGGGTGGCGCCGGGTTGAAGGCGACGGAAATCACCGGAGCCGTCGTCGTGATAGTGATCGTGGCCGACGCCGATTTTGTGGGGTCAGTCTTGGAGGTTGCCGTGACGGTCACGGTGCTGCCGGTGGGAACGGCGGCGGGCGCGGTATAAGTGGCCGTGGTAGCCGTCACGGCGCTAAAGGCACCGCAAGCCCCGGTGCTGCCGCAAGTCACGGACCAGATTACACCCTGGTTCTGCGAGTCGTTGGTGACCACCGCGACGAGCGGCGTCGTGTTACTGATCTGAAGCGAAGTGGGCGGCGCCGGGCTCAAGGCAACGGAAATGGCAGGCGGAGCCGTGATGGTGATGGTGGCCGAAACCGTCGCCGAGCTGCTGTCCACGGCGGTAGCTGTGACGGTTACGGTGCTGCCAGTGGGAACGGCAGCCGGGGCGGTGTACATGGTTGCGGCATTGCTCGCCGTGGCGACAGGACTAAAACTTCCGCAGGCCCCAGCGCTGCCGCAGGTGACGGTCCAGTTTACGCCGCCGTTCGCGGAGTCGTTGCTGACCACCGCTGTGAGCGAGGTTTGAGCGCCGGTTGCGAGCGAGGTGGGCGCGTTGCCGCTGAAGGCAATGGAAATCGTCGGTGGAACTGTGGTTGTCGTGGTGTGGCTGGAGCCGCCGCAGGCAACCAGCGCGGCGATCGTCATTAATGCAGTGAGCAGAAAAATTGATTTGCGGAATGTCATTGGGCGACTCCCTTTGTCTCAACCTGGGCAGTTCGTCTGTTCTTTGCGGCGCCGTATTGCCCTTGCGGAAAGACTAGAAATCCTCTGGTGTTGCGGATGGTGACGGTGCGGCCGCCGACCGTGAGTTGGCGGGCCAGGAAATATTCCTTCCCGTGCAGCGACACCGAGGCCCCCACGATCTGAACCGGCATGCCGGTTTGCAGGGCCGCTTTTGTCTCCTGGCTCAGGAACGGCCCGACGTGGGTATCGACGACGCCCTGCGGACCCGCTACCAGCAAATGCATGCCGGCGGGACTGCCGACCACGTGCTGGGTGACGACTTCCTGGATGGTTCCGATCAAACTGGTTTCACGGGCCGCGTCGTAGACGAGCCCAAAGCCCTGTGCGGGGCGGGATTCGGGCGCCGGTTGGGCGCCGAGTGGGATCGCCAGAATCGCGAGCAGCGGACCGGCCAGCAGCCCCGCGAGCATTCGAGTGGATTTCGTGAAACCAGTGCGCCTCATGGATTCGCTCCTTAGGAACCGCTCAGCGTTCTTGCTTCTTGCCGCGCGAACTGGCCGGGTCCATTAGCCAGCGCACGGGGGGAGGGTGGGCTTGGGTGTCGAACTTCAAAGCTATGCTGCCCGGGCGGTAATCTCTGCCGCCCGTGTATTTCAAATTTGTAATAAATCAGGACGAATGGCCGAATTATGTTCCAGCGTTCACGCAGCGTCAATCAAGAAATGAGTTTTGATGTTTGGTTTGGCGGTACGTCGGGACATGCCCAGAAGTTTGTCCTGAGTCTGGCGGGACGGGCAGGCCCAGGGTTTGCCTGCGCTTCTCGCGCACTTCTCCTGCATTTTCTCCTGCACTACTCTCCACCAGAAATCGTTCCTTCGGCGATGCCGATGGAGACGGTGATGGCGCAGCAGGCTGGTGATGGCCGCGCCGGTCCGCGTCAGCAGCAGTGCGGGATCTCCTCCGCAGCAGGCGGAGTGGATATAAGAAGGCTTTATTGGAGAACGTGGGGAGGAGCGGGCGCGGGAAATTGCCGTGTTCGTTTATATTATCTGTAAGATATAGGGAGGCGCCTGAAGTTCGTTCGTTTTCGCTCCGCGGGAGGGTTTTTTGGTTCTTCCTCAGCTTTCATAAGCGCCCTGCCGATGGTCTACCGGCCAGCCTCAGGGGCTGACGGCAGGGGAAACCGCAGGCGAGTTTCAGTGGCCGGCCGATCACTCAACTGCCGCAATTTGCTCTAGACCGGAAAGTCTTTCCGAAAGCTGTAAAGAGTTGCCTGCCGCTGGCCGATGAAGATTACAGGGCGCCCCATTCCCGATGACCTCCTCGAGCAAAGCCATTGCCGCGTGCGCACTGATCATTCTGCTATGCATCGGCACTCTCTCGTTCTGGGGCACGGTGCAGGACGCGAAAGACCGGGAGTGGGTCACGCACACGCTGCTTGTGGTCGAGAAGCTGCAGGCGGTGCGGATCGACATTACGCAGGCCGAAACCGGCCAACGAGGCTACATGCTTACGGGACAGGACAGATACCTGGAACTGTACGGGGCCGGTCTCAATCAGGTGCGGCAAGACATGAAAGAACTGCCGGATTTGACCCTGGATAACCCCGGGGAGCAGGAAGCGACCCGACGTCTGGAGCCGCTGGTGGCAGCCCGGCTGGCGGAGCTGGCTGACGGAATTGAGGTCCGGAAGCGAAGCGGACTGCTGGCTGGGGTGGAAGCGGTGGCAAAGGGCAATATTGGGGAACGGTCGATGCACCAGATCGCGATACAGATCGGCGAGATGCGGCAGACGGAAGCGCAGCTCTTAGGCAAGAGATTGGAGACCGCGGCGGCCAGTACGCGGAAGATGAAGGCCGTTATCGTGTGCGGAAATGCTTTAGCCGTTCTAATTCTGCTGGCGGCGGGCTTTGTGATTCACTGGGAAACCGGCAGGCGCGGTCTGGCGGAGCAGGATCTGAAGCAGGCGAATGAACGGCTGGAACGGCGGACGGCAGAGCTGTCGGAGACCAATATCGAGCTGGAAAGTTTCGCGTATTCCGTAGCGCACGATCTGCGCGCGCCTCTCCGGCACATCGCCGGATATTCCAATGTCGTGCTGCAGGATTACGGGCCGAAGCTGGATGGGGAAGGGCGGCGCTACCTGGAGAAAATCGGGGACGGCGCGCAAAAGATGGGACGTCTGGTCGATGAGTTGCTTAATTTGTCAAGGATCGGGCGGCAGGAACTCTCGCTGCACGACACTTCGCTGGATAAGCTGGTGCGGCATGTGGTCGAAGATCTCGCGCCGGAGTGTTCGGGGCGGGAGATCGAGTGGCGGATCGGGGGGTTGTCGAGCGCGGAATGCGATCCGGTACTGATGAAACAGGTGTTCGTGAATCTGCTGTCGAATGCCGTGAAGTATACGCGGAAGCGGGAACGGGCGGTGATTGAGGTGGGAGAGACGATGCAAAACGGCGTGCCCGTTATCTTTGCGCGGGACAATGGAGTGGGCTTCGAGATGCAGTATGCAGGAAAGCTTTTCGGTGTTTTTCAGCGTCTGCATAAGGCCCCCGATTTCGAAGGCACAGGAGTGGGTCTGGCGATTGTGCAGCGCATCATTCGCAAACACGGCGGGCGGATTTGGGCGGAAGCGGAGATCAACAAAGGAGCGACGTTTTTCTTTACGCTGGGATCGCCCGAGAACAACACGGGTACGAAACCAGAACTTGCAATCAGAAATGAGGTGATGCATGCCGGACAGAATTGAGATTTTGCTGGTCGACGACAGCCCTGAGGATGTGGAGTTGACGATTCGCGAATTGCGCCGCCACAAACTCGCCAACCACATTCAAGTCGCGGAGGATGGAGCGGAGGCTCTGGACTTCCTCTTCTGCCGCGGTTCGCACCAGTGCCGGTCGTTCGACCATCCTCCGAAACTCGTGCTGCTGGACTTGAAACTTCCCAAAGTGGATGGCCTGGAAGTGCTGCGGGCGATGCGAGCCGACGAGCGAACCAAGGCGATCCCAGTTGTGATTCTCACTTCTTCCAAAGAACAAAAAGATGTGGTTGAGGGTTACCACCTGGGAGTGAACGCTTACGCGCAGAAGCCAGTCGACTTCGATCAGTTCAGCAAGACCATCCGGGAAATCGGGATGTTTTGGATGGTGATCAATCAAGCGCCTCCGGCGGAAACGTTCTTGGCGAGCAAGGCGCAAGGAGCGTGAAGTAAGGGTTTCGGCCGGGCCGCAGCCCACCGCTGGAGTATTGAGTTCTCCGAAGCCAGGTGTGGCGCGGAGGTTTCATCGGCGAAGCTCGAGAGTTCTGCAGGGGAATGAAAGAGCAGCGGAGATAAACGAAGTACCGCGCGGGTAACCGGGCGCGGGGATGGAGTTACTCGCTGGTGAAGTAGTCGACGGTCACGGGGTTTTCGAAGAGCGAGTAGTCGCGGGTTACCACGGCGATGCCGCTATCGGTGACGAAATAGCGGGAGCGGTCGGCTTCGGTGTCGTAGCCGATGGTGGTGCCTTCGGGAAGGTGGACGTCGCGGTCGAGAATGGCGCGGCGGATGCGGCAGCGGCGTCCGACGCTGACGTGAGAAAACAAAATACAGTCGGTGACCTCGGAATAGGAATTGACGCGCACATTTGGCGAGAGAACGGAATTCTTGACCATGCCGCCGGAGACGATGCAGCCGTTGGAGACGATGGAATCGAGAGCGGTACCCATGCGGTCTTTTTCGGCGAAGACAAATTTTGCCGGAGGATACTGGCGCTGGTGGGTGCGAATGGGCCAGTCGGCATCGTAGAGGTTGAAGATGGGCGAGACGGAGACGATATCCATGTTGGCTTCGTAGAAGGCCTCGAGGGTGCCCACGTCGCGCCAGTAGAGAGCTTCTTTCTTGTTTTCGTCGATGAAGTCGTAGGCGAAGACGCGGTAGTCGTCGACCATGCGGGGCAGAATGTCTTTGCCGAAGTCGTGGCTGGAGGTGGGATCGTCGGCATCTTTGAGCAGGGCGGGGATGAGGACGTCGGCGTTAAAGAGGTAGACCCCCATGGAGCCGGCGACCTTTTCCGGATTCCAGGGAGAACGCAGTTCGGTTTGTTTGGGTTTTTCCTGGAAGCCGTTAATGCGGCCGTCTTTGTCGACGTCGACCACGCCGAAGCGGGAAGTTTCCGCGAGATCGATCTGGATGGTGGCCAGGGTGATATCGGCGGCGGAGTCCCGGTGCTGTTTCATCATCTTGCCGTAATCCATTTTGTAGATGTGATCGCCGGAGAGGATGAGGACGTGTTTGGGCTGCTCGGAGCCGATGGAATAGATGTTCTGATAGACGGCGTCGGCGGTGCCTTGATACCACTGATCGCTGACCCGCTTCATGGGCGGCAGGACTTCGACGAACTCGCCGACCTCGCGGCCTAGGATGTTCCAGCCTTCGCGGATGTGGCGGTTGAGCGACAGTGCTTTGTACTGGGTGAGAATGTAGACGCGGCGCAATCCGGAGTTGAGACAGTTGGAGAGCGTAATGTCGATGATGCGATAGATGCCGCCGAAAGTCACGGCGGGCTTGGCGCGATCGCGAGTGAGAGGATAAAGGCGCTCACCGGCGCCGCCGGCGAGCAGGACTCCGAGAGTGTCTTTCATGGAACCACCCCAGAAAAACAGTAGATGGTAGCACAGGGGGGAGGGTTGGCGGCGATTCGAAGATGCGGCCTTCCAGCACCCTTAATATTTTCGTACTGAGTTACGAAGTCCGGTCGTGCTCTCGGCGCCGATGCCGTGACGGTAGATCCAAATCTGACGCCTGACAGCTTCGAGCGCTCCAGGGCCCCAGAGATTCGCGGGCTCGCTATCGTCGTCAGTGTTGGCATCCCATCCTTCGTCGGGCGGAACGAACTCATTGAACTGATGGATGATCAGAAAGATGGGATCGAGCTGGCGGGCGTACGCCATGAAAGAGTCGAAGGTGTCGTATTGCCCGTCTTCCCCGAAACGGAGAGCGTCATCGGGACAGTAGGGCGGAGCATTCGAATTGGGGCATCCCCATCCGTTCTGCCCGGCGGTGGCGATGGAAGCGGTGAAGTTCTCCACCCGGGGACCCGCTTGGTTGTAAGAAGGATAGTACGGGCACAACGAGAGGGTGCATGAAGTGTTGAGCCGGTCCACCCAGCTCCAGAAACCATATTCGGGATTGATTTCGACTGGTCCGTCGGGAGTGCCCTGGTTAAGCCAGAGATACGGCTGACTGTCGAGATATCCGGCCATCATCTTGAAGGTGTACTTACGGCTGATGTCAGGATGGTTTCTCAGGAATTTTCTGATTTGAAACCAGAGGGGATTATCGGATCGGTTCGGATCTTGCGCTGCCCCGAGAAAAATCAGCACCAGAGGTTTGCCCTGGTAAATTACGGTGCGCTCTGGATTCTGCTGCATCCGTGCGCCGAAGTATTCGACCTCTTTTTCGAACGCGGTCTTGCCGTCGAGATCCCTGAACAGAACATTCTCGTCGATGCCACCCAGAAGCGGAATGAGCTTGAGGCGAGTGCCTAGCTTTGTCCATGCGGTATAAAGGTTGCCAGTATTGTCGCGGATGGTTTGGTTGTAAATGCGGAAGGAGGGCGTGCAGTTCGGGACATATTTCTTGACGAACCACTCACTGTTGAAGATGCAGCTCACGTTATTCGTCAGGTCACTGATGGCGGCGTCCAAGCCGAGGTGTTCCATCCAGGCGACGTGTTGCTCGATGACGGCGGGGTCGGCGCTGTCATAGCCGCCGCCTACCGCTTGCATGTCCGCCGATTGCAACAGCGGCATAGCCGCGCTGGTTTGAAAGGTCACGGCTTTGGGACCGAACCAGGCCTCATATTCCATGACGACTATGTGGCTGCTCCCGTCCACGATTAAGGGGCCCTCCGATGCTGAAGCCGCTGATGCGGGCGACGGCGCCCAGAGCAACAGAAGCAGTGTAGAAATGGTCAGTGCCCGGAGATGATTAAGAACGCGCTGGACGGGTCCCGAGGTGCGTTTCATAAACGGATGCGCGGGAAGAGACTATTTTTCTTCCTCGATTTTGATGCGGAGGGACTTGAGGAATTTGAGATCCTGATCGCTGATTTTGAATTCGGGATTGGTGGAGAGCGTGGTCACGAGCGAAGTTTTGTCGGAAGCCTTCTCACCCTGCTTGCTGACGCCGATGGTGGCTTCGAGCACCAGAAAAATGTCGTAGCCGCCCTCTTTTATGCGGGAAACGACTTCGGCAATCTGCTCGGAATCGGAGAGCGATTCGTTGATGGCTTCGCCGAGTTCTTTCATCAATTGCTTGAGTTGTTGGTCCAAGTTGCCCCCTCAGTCAGCGCGATGACAGCGTCTCCCATCTACCCTTTAGATGCCGGTTGCGAGCGAATGGTCTCGCTGACGGAACCGACTGCGTCATTGTAGCGCCATAGGCTGCTAAAATCGAGCCGTGAGTAAGGTTTCTATCGCACAAAAGTTGGGGGTGCTGGCGCGCGTGGCAGTTCAGCAGGCCCGCCGCAGCCGCACCCTGAATGCGCTGATGAAAGCCTCGGCTACAACGGCTCGAGCTTTTGGCGGGGCTGCGCACCAGTTGTGGCTGGAGGTTACGGGCCTTGTTTTCTTGGTGATGGCGGCGGGTGGAGGGATTACGCTGCATCGGGAATATGCCAAGTATGAAGCCGGGCGGGCGGGCTCAGGCCGGGTGGTGATTGCAATTTGTTTCACAGTGGCATTTGCGTGGTTCGGAGTAAGTTCGTTTTGGAAGGTGAAGCGGAAAGGCAGCGGGCGGGCGCGGTGAGGCGGATGGCGAATGAAAGCAAAATCGCGGACGAGAAGCGGGCGGTGAGTTGTGAAACTTCCTCGCATATTCCGGTGAAGGCGCTGTACACGCTGGCCGATCTGAAAGGCTCAGACTATGAGAGCGAGGTTGGGTATCCGGGCGAGTATCCGTTCACGCGCGGAGTGCAGGCGACGATGTACCGCGGGCGGCTGTGGACCATGCGGCAGTACGCGGGCATGGGCGATGCCGAAGAGTCGAACAAGCGCTACAAGTATTTGCTGGCGAACGGAACCACCGGGCTCTCGGTGGCGTTCGATTTGCCCACCCAGATCGGAATGGATTCGGACCACGCTCTGGCCTCGGGCGAAGTAGGCAAAGTGGGTGTCGCGATTGATTCACTTGAGGACGTGCAGCGACTGTTCGATGGCATCGACCTGACGAAGATTTCCACCTCTATGACCATCAACGCGACTGGGTCGATTCTGCTGGCGTTGTACGTGGCCGTGGCGCGGCGGCAGGGCGCGGACATTCGCCAACTTTCGGGCACGGTGCAGAACGATGTGCTGAAGGAATATATCGCGCGCGGTACCTATATTTATCCGCCGCAGCAGGCCCTGCGCGTGATTACCGATATGTTTGCCTGGGCGAATGAGCAGGTGCCGGAGTGGAATACGATTTCGATTTCCGGCTATCACATGCGCGAGGCGGGATCGACGGCGGTGCAGGAAGTGGCATTCACTCTGGGCAACGGCATGACCTATGTGGAGGCGGCGATCAAGGCCGGGCTGGATGTGGACAAGTTCGCGCCGAGGCTTTCTTTCTTCTTTAATGCGCACAACAATTTTCTGGAAGAAGTGGCGAAGTTTCGCGCCGCGCGACGGATGTGGGCGCGCATCATGCGGGAGCATTTCAAGGCGAAGAATCCGCGGTCGTGGATGCTGCGCTTTCATACGCAAACGGCCGGCTCGACGCTGACCGCGCAGCAACCGGAGAACAACATTGTGCGCACGGCGATTCAGGCGCTGGCGGCGGTGCTGGGCGGGACGCAGTCGCTGCACACGAATTCTTACGACGAAGCGCTGGCGCTGCCGACCGAGCAGGCGGCGCGGATTGCCCTGCGCACCCAGCAGGTTATTGCCTACGAATCGGGCGCGCCGCAGACGGCGGATCCGCTGGCGGGGTCGTATTACATCGAGACGCTGACCAATGAGATTGAGAAGCGCGCGGCGGAATACCTGGGCAAGATTGAAGTTCTCGGGGGGATGCTGAAAGCAATCGAACGCGGGTTCGTGCAACAGGAGATTCAGAACGCGGCGTATGAATATCAACAGGCCGTGGATCGCGAGGATGCGATCGTCGTGGGCGTGAACCGTTTTGCTGTGGAAGAAGAGAAGACGATTCCGACTCAGCGGATCGATCCGGCGCTGGAACCGAAGCAGATCGAGCGCCTGCGCGCCCTGCGGGCGCGGCGGAATGCGGGGCCGTGGAAGGATGCTTTGATCCAGGTAGAAGCTGCAGCGAGGTCGGGCGCAAACGTGATGCCGAGAATTCTGGCGGCCGTCGAGGCGTATGCGACCGTTGGTGAGATTTCGGATGCGATGCGGAGAGTGTTTGGGGAATACCGCGAAGCGGTGGTGATTTAAGGCGTCCAACCGAAATGTTGTTCTGCCGAACCAGTTCTACCCGCTCATCGGATATGTGCAAAATCTTTCATCCTCCTTCCACGCGGGAAAATGTTGTAGACTGCCGCCGTTTGCGAAGGTCAGAAATTTTCCCGCCTGAATTTCCTGGGGGTGACCCATGAAACGTCCGATCCGGCCGTGGGGCAGAGCCGCCCACTGTGCGAGGTTGGCTGTCGTCATTGTTGCTATCGGTTTCTGCGCATTTCAGTCGGCCGCGTTTCAGTGTCAGGCGCAGAGTGCGGAAATCAAGCATATCGTGATCATCGTCCAGGAGAGCCGTTCGTTCGACACCATGTTTGGCCAGCTCCCCGGAGCCAACGGAGCCACAACGGGCGACTACCTCGGGCAGACGGTTAGCTTGAAGCAAGCCCCGTTGAGTTCGGATCCTCTTCCCGATAACTACTCCGTAACCAAAGGGATTATCGATGGCGGACTGGATGACTTTTACTACGGGAACGGAAATCCTGAGAAAAGCGCTTACATTCAATTCTCACGGAGTGAACTCCCAAATTACTGGGAGTACGCTCAAAATTTCGCCGTCGCGGACAATTTCTTTGCCTCCACCTACGGGGCAAGCTTTGCCAACCATCTTTATCTGGTGGCCGCGCAATCCGGCAACGCGATTGGAAATCCCGACTCGTCGGTGGCCTGGGGATGCGATTCCCCGGCAGGAACTACAGTTCTGTTGGCGAATGGTCAGAAGGTTTTCCCTTGCTTCACCATTCCGACTTTGCCCGGCGAGCTGAACCCGGCAGGAATTACCTGGCAGTATTACGCGGCTCCCAAAGGCCAGGCCGGCTATATATGGTCGGCGTTGGATGCTATCAAAGGGATTCGCGAGAGCAGCCAGTGGACGACAAACGTGCTGCCGGTAAATCAATTCGTCGCCAATGCGCTAAGTGGAACACTGGCGAACGTGGTGTGGGTTACTCCGCCGCAGGTGGATTCCGATTCCCCTCCGGCCAATGTCTGCGCTGGGGAGAACTGGGCGGTGCAGATGATTAACGCGATCATGGAGTCGCCGGAATGGCCGTCGACGGCGATATTTCTGACCTGGTCAGACTATGGCGGCTACTACGACCACGTTGCGCCGCCGACGGTCGATTCCTTTGGATTGAGTCTACGAGTTCCAACGCTGATCATCTCGCCGTATGTGAAAGCGGGACTCGTGGAACACCAGCAGACGGAATTCTCGTCGCTGCTGGCTTCGGTGGAACATCAATACGGTCTGCCTCCGTTGACTGCCCGCGATGCGGCTGCGAACGATCTTTGGGACGCGTTCGACTTCAACCAGCAGGCACTGTCTCCGCTGATTTTGAGCGCACAGAAGTGTTCCAGTTCGCGGTGATTGGGTCGCGCGATTGGGTCGCGCTAGTCCGAGGTTTTGTAGTCGCAGGCGGTGCGGCAAGGTTCGCAGTACATCAGGCCGTCCTGGCAGATGCGGACTTCGAGTACGGTCTGGCATAGGCAGCAGTACTTCTCGCACTCGCACTGGTTTTCCGGCATTTCACATTGGGCGCAACGGAATTTGGCGTGGCTGGTTCCAGCGGACATAGCAGCACTGTAGCGCCGGGCGGCGAGACGGGAAACGTGCCGTTAGTAACCTCGATGATTGGGAAGTACTTGTTTCGTCCCTCTTTTGGCGCTCTGCCGCCCATGATCGTCTGTTGATTTCCGAAAACCTCTCGAGCACACCCAAACCGCGGGTCCGCAGTCTCCGTGCCATATAATTCCTCGTAATGACCTTCCAACAATTGCTGGATGGGGCGGAAGTTCTCGCGCAGAGCGGGAATCCGGGCGTAAGCGGCGTGGAATATGACTCGCGGGGCGTGAAGCCGGGGTCCGTGTTCGTGGCCATGCGCGGGGAAACCTCAGATGGCAACAGGTTTATTGATTCTGCAATTGCCGCGGGCGCGGTGGCGGTGGTCACCGATTCTGCGGCGGAAAAACCTCGAGAAAGCATTGCGTGGGCTGTGGTGCCGCATGGGCGGCGGGCGCTGGCCCGCTTGAGCGCAAACTTCTACAGGAAGCCGGCGGAGCGCATCGCGATTACTGGAATTACGGGCACGAACGGCAAGAGTACGACGGCGTTTCTGGTGGAATCGATTCTCGCCGCGGCCGGCCGCAAGAGCGCGCTGATCGGCACGATTGAATATCACGTGGCCGGGAAGGTTTTGCCCGCGCCGCACACCACGCCAGAGGCGCTGGACCTGAACCGGATTCTGAACGAAGCCCTGGGCCAGGGCGCGACCGACGCGGTGATGGAAGTGTCTTCGCACGCGCTGGCGCAGCAGAGAGTTTACGGCGTGCCTTTCGATGTGGCCGTGTTTACCAACCTCACTCGCGATCATCTGGACTATCACCAGACTATGGAAGAGTATTTTTCGGCCAAGCGCGTGCTGTTTGAGGGTTGCGGCACAGACGCTCCGCGCGCGGCGGTCACAAACCTCGACGATGAATATGGCGCCAAGCTGGCCGAGTTCAGCCGCAAACGCAGCGCGCTGGTGTTGAAGTATGGATGGGCGCGCGGCGACTTTCACGCGAAGCAAGTGGAAATAACTCCGCGCGGCACCAGGATGGATCTGATCGCGCCGGAAGGCAAGATTGCAGTATTCTCGCAGCTGATTGGACGCGTGAATGTGTACAACATTCTGGCCGCTGCGGGCGCCGCCTATGCGCGCGGCTGCAACACCGAGGCGATCGCCAGGGGAATTGAAACGCTGGCGCGCGTTCCGGGAAGGTTTGAACGCGTGGATTGCGGGCAGCCGTTTACGGTGGTGGTGGATTATGCGCACACCGACGACGCGCTGCGCAATTTGACGGAGCTGGCGCGGGAGTTCGTTTCGCGAACCGCGTCGAAAGCAAGAGTGCTGACGGTGTTCGGTTGCGGGGGCGATCGCGACCGGATGAAACGTCCGCTGATGGGCGAAGCCGCGGGGCGGGGAAGCGACTTCGTGGTGCTGACTTCCGATAATCCCAGAAGCGAAGACCCGCTCAGCATCATCAACGATGCGCTGGTGGGGTTGCAGCGTAGCGGAGTGAAGTACAGCGTGGAGGCCGACCGGCGCAAGGCGATTGCGCTGGCCACTAGCGAAGCGCGGCCCGGAGATATTGTGCTGATTGCGGGAAAGGGGCACGAGAAGGTGCAGATTATGCGCGACGGGCCGCATCCATTCGATGACGTGGAAGTGGCGCGCGAGGCGCTGCGCGCAGCGGGGTTCGAGTGTGAAAAAGTTAGTGCGAGTGCGAAGGCATGAAACTGACGCTGGGGAGAATCGCCGAGTTTTTGGCCGCCGATGGGGAATATCCGCGCGAAGAAATTGCGCAAGGCTATTCGATCGACTCGCGGACGATAAATCCGGGCGAGCTCTTTTTTGCGGTGAAGGGCGAGCGGCTGGATGGGCACGATTTTGTTGCGCAGGCCTTGCAGCGGGGCGCAGCCGCGGCGGTGGTGCGGAAGCATTTGTCGCCGCGATATGCGGAGAAGACGCGGTTGCTGGCGGTGGAAGACACATTGCTTGCGTTACAGACGCTGGCCACGGCCGTGCGAAAGCTGTGGGGCAAGCCGCTGATCGCGGTGACCGGCTCGGCAGGGAAGACGACCACGAAGGATGCAATTGCACACGTGCTGGACGCGCGTTTTCGCGTTCTGAAGTCGGAAGGAAACTTCAACAATCATTTCGGCCTCCCGCTGATGCTGCTGAAACTGAAGCGAGAACACGATGTGGCCGTGATCGAGATGGGCATGTCGCATGCGGGCGAGATTCGAGCGCTGGCGAAGATCGCGCAGCCCGAGATTGGCGTGGTGACCAACGTCGCTCCGGTACATATTGAGTTTTTCGATTCGCTCGCGGACATCGCGCGAGCGAAATATGAATTGATCGAGTCGCTGCCGGCGGGCGGAGTCGCGATTTTGAACGCGGACGATGAATACGTCTCGCTGTTCGGGCGCGACTTCAAAGGCAAAGTGGTGCTGTACGGCACGCGAGTTACGGCGGATGTGCGCGCGGAGAATGTCCGATCCCGCGGGTCTGAAGGATCGGAGTTTGACGTGGTTGCGCTCGGGGCGCGGGAACACGCGCGGCTGCCGCTGGTGGGCGAACACAATATTCTGAATGCGCTTGCGGCTGTTGCCGTCGCACTGGAACGCGGGCTAACGCTCGCCGAGGCCGTCGGTCCTCTCGCAACCTTGGCTCCAGCCGACAAGCGCGGGCAGGTTGTTCAGCTGGGTAACATCACGGTCATCAACGATTGCTACAATTCCAATCCGAAGGCGCTGCACGCGATGGTGGACGCGCTGGCCGCGATGGCGGCAAAACGGCGAATTGTGGTGGCTGGAGAAATGCTGGAGCTTGGTCCGGCGGGCGCGGAGATGCACCGGCAGGCGGGTTTGCACATCGCTGAGAAAAAAATTGACGTGCTTCTCGGCGTGCGCGGCCTGGCGCAGGCTGCGGTCGACGCCGCGCGCAATTCCGGGATCGGCGCCGAGTTTGTTGCCACCGCGGAAGAAGCCGGCGAGTGGCTGGCGCGCGAAACTCGCGACGGCGATGCGGTTCTGCTGAAGGCCTCGCGCGGCGTAAAGCTGGAGACTGCGCTGGATATCTGGAAAGCGCTACGGCGCGATTCGGGTCGCTGAGGAGAGTTGCGGCATTTCTTCACCACGGAGACACCGAGAAAACAACAATAGTTGGTTTTCTCCGTGACTCTGTGCCTCCGTGGTGAAATGATCTTTCGGTGGGACGGAGGCTGATTGCTCTACTGGCTGTTGTTCGTGAAGCTGCAGCATTATTTTCCGCCATTCCGCATCTTTCGCTACTTGACCTTCCGCACCGCGTTCGCCAGCCTGACCGCGCTGTTTACCGCATTGATCGTGGGACCGGTGGTGATTGGCCGTCTGCGCGAATTTCAGATCGGGCAGTACATCCGCGAAGAGGGGCCGCAGGCTCATCAGAAAAAAGCCGGCACGCCGACCATGGGCGGCCTGCTGATTGTCATCGCCGTTGTGGTGCCGACTCTGTTGTGGGCCGACCTCAGCAATCGTTTCGTGTGGATTGCCGTGTTTTCTACCTGCGCCTTCGCGGCCATCGGCTTCACCGACGACCACACCAAGGTCACGCAACGCCGAAACCTGGGCCTGACCGGCCGGGCCAAGATCGGATTGCAGATTGCCGCCAGCATTCTGATCGCGGTCATGCTGATTACCATGCAGACCTACGGAATGTATTCCACCAAATTAATCGTGCCGTTTTTCAAACAATTCCATCCCGACCTGGTGGTGCAGAACCTGG
>Ga0302325_10000283_pt1 | contig 145591 bp, 130 predicted proteins | sample Palsa_T0_2_FD_201948 | JGI IMG/M metagenome (GOLD analysis project Ga0302325, IMG submission 201948) | Peat permafrost microbial communities from Stordalen Mire near Abisko, Sweden - Palsa_T0_2 | ecosystem: Environmental > Terrestrial > Soil > Palsa > Peat permafrost | place: Sweden: Abisko...
AAACCTGGCGCAATGGCGGTGTCGAGCTCGGCGCTCAGCGCCATGGCGCGGGCAATGATTTCCTGTGGATCGGAGATGTCGGCCGGAGTGACCTTGTTCATCACCTCGGCAGCGGTGTAGCCTAGCATCCGCTCCGCACCGACGTTGAAGATCTGAATGACGCCCTTGGCGTCGGTGGCTATCTTCGAAAAATTGGTGCTGTTGAAGATCGCTCGCTGCAAGGCGCTTGCTCCGAGATACGACTCGTTGCCGTGGCTGTCCTGGCCGTTCTGCGCTGCTACGATGGTGGCGTTTGGCATTGTTGGTGCGCTGGAATTCATTGGCGCGTGCCGAGGTCGACGATATCGAGGACTCTCGATCGGTGGCCCCCCTCAGACCTGGCGCTCTTGAGCGCTTGCTCGGCGGCAGCAATCATGTCATTGGGAAGGGAGCCAGCGGCTGGATTCCAGATGCTTGAGCGTGAGGCGTCGCGACAGCCGCTGCCGACACTCAGCCTGATACGATCGCGGCCGACGGCTGCGGTGTTCAGTATCTGCAGGTCATCAACCGCATCAATGGCGCGCTGTGCAACGATGCTCGCACCCTGAGCATCGGTATCCGGCAATAGCAGTGCGAATTTTCCACCCGCATATCGACCCAGTACGTCGATGGGTCGGTGGGCCGCCGTGCGCAAAGCACCCGCAATGGACTTCAGGCACTCATCGCCTTTGTCTTCACCAAATTCGGCGTTAAACGCAGTGAACCCCTCGATGTCCGCCAGCAGCAACGTCAGGGGCGCAGCGGAGCGTTGGGCTCGCAGCCATTCCTGCGTCAAGGCCTTCTCCAGCTGTCGACGGGTAACTGCGCCGGTAAGAAAATCCATTTTGCCGGCGCTGCGCATGGTGGTGGATAAAGACTTTAAGCGCTGGTAGGTGCGCACTCGGGCCAGTACCAAAGGCGCGTGGGGTGGCTTAGTGATGAAATCTGCTGCGCCAAGCTCGAGGCCTTTGGCTTCGAGCTGCGAATTTTCATGGCTCGTGATAAAAATGATCGGCACCTCCGCGAGGATCGGATCACTCTTGAAGGCCTTGCATACTTCAAAGCCGCTCAGTTCAGGCATGTCCACGTCCAGCAGCACCAGGTCGGGTGGGGATTCGTGCGCGAGCTTGAGCGCAGCGCGACCCGAGGTCGCGAATCGCAGCGGTACAAAGTCGGCAAGGATGCGGCTCAGGACGCGAACGACCATGGTGTCGTCGTCAACCAGCAGAATGCTGAAGTTCTCTTGCATGTGTATCGGGTGTCCGTGACTCCCCTGGCAAATTTCGCCGCCCTAGCTATTGCGAGGCAGTCAGGAGTGCCACGCCTAGCGGCGGATACCCCGGCGTGCGCGCCGGGTTTGGGTGGTTAGACGGCGTTCACCTGCGGCCGCCAGTTATCTCCCGGCGAGAGGGCCGACTCGATGGCGTCGGCCAAGGTCGTGGCGTCGAAGGGTTTCTTCATGAAGCCGACGGCACCCAAATTCATCGCGCGCTGACGCAGCTCGGGCTTTTCGCTTGCGGTGATGATGATGATTGGCGTTGCCGCAGAAACCATGAGGTTACGAAGGCGCTCGGCGACCAAGAAGCCATCGCCGGCCGGCAAAGACACGTCCAGGACTATGACATCCGGATCGTTCTTGCGCGCGACCGATATAGCGCTTGCAGCATCCTTGGCCGTACACACGGTGTACCCCATGCTCTTCAATCGCACGCCTATGCTGAGCAGAAAAATGTTGTCGTCGTCAACCAGCAACACGGTCTTCATTGCCATTGCTACCTGAAGTGAGGTGAGGGATTACGTCGCTCAAGATTGAGCGAGTCGCGCCGTGTCTGGGAATCCATTGCCAGACGTGGCGTCAAACCCAAATCAGATTATCGGCAGTACCGTACTGAACTGATGCGGCGCCCTGGCTACGCGGTGCTGAAGGTCTCATCACAGGCGAAGTGTCAGCGTCTTGAGCGTGAGGTCAACAAGGCCATCGTGGCACGATCGACTCACCGATGGGGGACCTCCGTCTCGCTCAGGAGGGACCTCCGTCGCATTTTTGAATAATGAGTTTGCAATTGCGCCACGCCTTCAAGTTATGGGAAAGCCAATAACAATCAACGTGCCGGTAGAGAAGATCGGCGACGCGGCATCATATCCGCATCGCACCAACCCCGGCTTTTCCACAACTATGCGCGAATTGCCTTTAGGTACTAGCGCGCAAAGCCGATAGGGCTGGCACCAATAAGGCGACCGCCTTTTCCAATCCTGGAGCGCACGTGCCCGATCTCATGCATTGTATCTACGCCAGCGCCGCAGCACGTTCTTTTGAAACCGATGAGCTGACCGCATTGCTACAGGCGGCACGCAACCACAATGATGGTGCCGGGCTCACTGGGATACTGCTTTTCACCGAAGGCAATTTTTTTCAAGTGCTGGAAGGAGCTCCTGACGCGGTGAATGCGCTATATGCCAGGATCGAAGTGGACAAGCGCCACAGGCAAGTGACCAAAATCATAGCCGAAGCGATTCCAAGCAGATCCTTCGCACAGTGGACGATGGGATTCTCGCAGGTTTCCCGCAAGGAACTCGCGCTGGTCCCCGGCACCAACGATTTCTTTAGTGGCTCGAGCTGTTTCCTCGATTTGGATTCCGGGCGCGCCAAGAAATTGCTCGCCGCTTTCCGCGAAGGACGATGGCGCAGGATTCTCACCGGAGTACAGACGGCGGCCGCATGAGCAATCCCGCCCCAGGGCTGGCGCGCGGCGCCATCCGAACACAATCAATTGCATTGCCCAGCGTGGCCCCCGCTTTTTCTTACGCGTTCCAGCCCATTGTCGATACCGTGGCGCGGGAAGTGATCTCCTACGAAGCGCTGATACGCGGTAGCGACAATCAACCGGCGTTCCAGGTATTGGAACAGGTGCCAGCTGATCTAATACACGTATTCGATCAGGGCAGCCGGATCCAGGCAATCACGCTGGCCGCGCGGCTTGGTTTGCAGTGCAACCTCAACCTCAATTTCCTGCCTAGGAGCCTCGAACTCCGTGCGGATGCCATCGGCAGCACCTGCAAGGCGGCCGCCGACAATTGCCTGCCACTCAAGCGAATCGTCCTGGAAGTAATCGAAGGCGAGATCATCCACGACCATAAGCGTTTTGCGGCGCTGCTCAACGAGTTTCGGGGAATGGGCATCAAGCTCGCGATCGATGATTTCGGCGCAGGTTACTCGGGCTTAAATCTCCTTGCCGAGTTTCAGCCCGATCATGTGAAGATTGACATGAATCTCGTGCGGGGCATCGAAACACACGGACCGCGTCAAGCCATCGTACGCGGCATCGTGCAGGTATGCGGGGACTTGGGCATCGACGTTATTGCCGAAGGTGTTGAGACGCTGCCGGAGTTCCGCTGGTTCGAGGACCATGGCATTCGGCTCTTCCAGGGATATCTGTTCGCAAGACCCGCCTTTGAAAAATTTCCGCCCGCTATCTACCCAGAGAGCGTACTCAAGCAAAAGAATACGCAGGCTTGACCATCATTCAATCTTTCAACTTTCTGGTTCGAGACCCCGGTGTCACCGTCAGCTGCCATCGCATTCACCGCCAACCTGCTTTCGCTGGCAAAGCGGCTGAGTTAGAGCGGCTGATGAACTCCACCAATTCACACAACCGTCATTTAGCCGCCAAGTCGGATTATTCAGCGCCTCTTTACACACAAATCCGCGGAGATCGCCATTCATGATCCGACTTCTATATTTAAGCCAGGCCGCACCGGGTATATCAGATGAGCAAGTACAGGGCATTCTGCGGTCATCGCAGCCTAATAACCCGCGCGTGGCATTACCGGGGCGCTAGTCTACGGCGGCGGATTGTTTATGCAGCTCTTAGAAGGACCGGAAGCCAACGTACTGCGAGGCTACATAAGGCTGATAGACGACAATAGACATGGCGGCTGCAAAATTGTCCATATCTCGCCTGCCAACGAGCGAGTCTTTCAGAATTGGTCGATGGGAATCATCAGAAGTGATCCGTTCCGTGTGGGGGAGTCATGCACCCGCATACGATCGGCACCAATAGACAGAATGCCGGTAACAGCGAGATCAAGGGCGCGGCGATCGAGCTGCCATCAGGCTGGGGCAGCCACGTCGACCGTAACGCTGGTCTCCGCGCATAAATCGGTATCTGGCGCAGCGTAAAGCGCGGTGACATCTTCAATCGAAGCCCACCCTGGGTACCTTTCGACGGTTATCGAGCGCGAGCTGCGACACATCGCGCAACGCCATCTGCCTGCTCAAGGATCCCGATCTTGTACGATGGGGAGCGACCTGCTAACATTCTAAATTAGCTGGGAAACCAATAAGTTAGACAGTCCGGACCGTGATCTTGCCAGGATTGAATTTGCGAAGTCTGGCCATATTTCCCGCTCCAACGAATTTATCTGCCCGTAGGCCGCAGCACAGTCGCTGGGCGTCCGGGCGGTTTCGATTTTCCGGGTGCAACCGTGTACTGTGCCCGCGCCGATTGCAGGATTGAGATAGTTAAGAAGGGCTAGGTGGCAGAGTGGTCATGCAGCGGCCTGCAAAGCCGTGTACGCCGGTTCGATTCCGACCCTAGCCTCCAGTGACTTTAAGAAAAGCAGATGCGGACGTGGCGAAATTGGTAGACGCAGCAGACTTTGATAATTGGAGTGCCCGCAGGGAAACCTGCGGTGCAGAACCGCTCAAACTCGGGGAACGCTACCGGTCGTGACCCAGGCCAATCCCGAGCCAAGCCCCGATAGCGGGGAAGGTGTAGAGACTAGACGGGCGGCGCCTACAGTCCTCGCGTGGGACCAAGGCGAAGGGATAGTCCAGACCACGAACGCCTGCGCAGGCAGGCGGCGGCGAAAGCCGAAGTGGCAAGAAAATCTGCTTCCTTGAAAAGGGAGTGTGGGTTCGATTCCCGCCGTCCGCACCACCATGAGTTTACTGAGCGCAGATAATTTGCACTTGTGGCGTGGCGAGCTGCACGTGCTGCGCGGCTTGAGCCTGCGCCTCGATGCCGGTGCCTGCCTGCAGGTCACTGGCGCCAACGGCGTTGGCAAATCGAGCCTGCTGCGCGCGCTGTGCAGTTTGCTGCCGCTCGAGCAGGGGCTGGTGAGCTGGCGGGGACACGATGTGCGCCATGACCGGCACGCCTACCATCGCGAACTCGCCTACCTGGGTCACGGCACGGGGCTGAAAGCCGATCTGTCGGCGACGGAGAATCTGCAGTTCTCGGCCGGACTGCGCCGGGCGCTCGGCGCACAACAGATTGCTGCGGCACTCGAGCGTGTCGGTATGGGCGAGCAGCATGCGCGTCTTGCGCGCCAGATGTCCGCCGGCCAGCAGCGCCGGGTCGCGCTGGCTCGGGTCCTGCTGTGCGATTGCGCACTGTGGATCCTCGATGAACCGACCGCCAATCTTGACGGCCGCGGTCAGGGCTTGTTCGCAGAGCTGCTGCAGGAGCATTTGCGTGCCGGTGGTCTCGCGCTCATCGCGACCCATCAACCCCTGAACCTGCAGGCTCCGCACCTGAACGTCCTGGAGCTTTCTTGAGCGCCCCGCTCAGCCCCGGCGCTGCCGCGGTGCAGTTGATACGCCGCGATCTGCGGCTCGCGCTGCGCCGGCCTGGTGAGTGGCTGCAGCCGCTGGGCTTCTTTGTCGTTGTGACCGCTCTGTTCCCGCTGGCACTGGACCCGGAGCTGTCGCGGCTCAGAGACATGGCGCCCGGTGTGATCTGGGTAGGGGCGCTGTTATCCTCACTTTTAGCGCTGGAATTGCTGTTTCGTGAGGACGGTCAGGACGGTTCGCTCGAGCAACTGGCAGTATCGGGCCTGTCGCTCGCGTGGCTGTTGCTGGCCAAGACCTGCGTGCACTGGCTGCTGACCGGCCTGCCGCTGGTGATCGTGGCACCGCTCCTTGCGACCGCCCTGGGGGCGCCGGTGGCAGCGATACCTGGCGTGATGGTTGCCTTATTTCTGGGCAGCATCGCCTTAAGTCTCATTGGGGCCATTGGCGCGGCCCTGACACTCGGATTACGCCGCGGCGGTACACTGTTGGCGCTGATCGTGCTGCCGCTGGCAGTGCCTGTGCTGGTATTTGGTGCCCAGGCAACGGCCCTGGCGATCGCGCTGGAACCGCTTGCGGGCCCGCTGTATCTGCTGGGCGCCATGGCCGTGCTGGCGGCGACACTGGCGCCGCTGGCTGCTGCGGGCGCCGTTCGGATCAGTCTGGAGTAACTACGCTTGGCCTGGACCTGGTTTCACCGCTTCGGCTCGCCGCCGCACTTCTACCGCATTGCCGGCAAGCTGGTGCCGTGGTTTGGCACGCTGGCTGCGCTGGCCTGCATCGGTGGGCTGATCGGCGGTCTGGTGCTGGCACCCAGCGACTATCTGCAGGGCGAGGGCTACCGGATCATCTACGTGCACGTGCCGGCCGCGACCCTCTCCATGATGGCCTATGCGGTGATGGCGCTGGCGGCGGCGACCGGATTGATCTGGCGCATGAATGTCGCCTACGCCGTGGCGGCCAGCTGCGCGCCGATCGGGGCCTCCTTCACGGTCATCGCGTTGGTGACCGGGAGCCTGTGGGGCCGCCCGATGTGGGGCACCTACTGGGTCTGGGATCCGCGCCTGGTCACTGAGCTGCTGCTGCTGTTTTTATATTTGGGTTACATGGGCCTGCGCGGTGCGATCGAGGAGAGCGGCCGCGCCGATCGCGCGAGTGCAATCCTGGCGATCGTCGGCGTCGTGAACCTGCCAATCATTCACTACTCGGTCGACTGGTGGAATTCTCTGCACCAGGGCCACACGCTACTCAAATTCGGGGCCCCCTCGATGCCGCCTAGCATGTATGTGCCGCTGATCACGATGATCTTGGGCTTCATGCTGTATTTCGGCGCGGTGCTGCTGGTGCGCGCCCGCGGCGAAGTCCTGCGCCGCGAGCGCACTGCGCGCTGGCTGCTCGATGTGGTCGGGGAGGTCTGATGCTCGAGTGGCTGTCCATGGGCGGTAATGCACGCTTTGTGTGGCCTTCCTATGGCATCACACTGCTGGTGCTGTGGCTCAATATCCGCTGGGCGCGCCAGGCGGCGCGCGCCGGTCGCGCCGAGGCCAAGCGACGTCTGGCGATGCGAGCGAGCGACTCATGACACCTCGGCAGCGACGCATGACGCTGGTGGCTGTGATCGTTGTTGGCGTTTCGCTGGCTGGCGCACTCGCGTTGCGCGCCTTTCGTGAGAACGTCATGTTCTACTTCGATCCGACCAAAGTGGCCGCCGGTGAGGTTAAGGCGGGTCAGCGCTTCCGCTTGGGCGGCATGGTGGTCAAGGGCAGTCTGCAGCGCGAGCCGGGCACACTGAACGTGCACTTCGTCGTCACTGATTTTAAGAATTCGGTACCCGTGACCTATTCGAACGTGCTGCCCGACCTGTTTCGTGAAGGGGCCGGCATGGTCGCTCATGGCCGCATGGATGCTACCGGCACCTTCCATGCCGATGAGGTGCTGGCCAAGCACGATGAGAACTACATGCCTCCGGAAGTCGCCCGCTCGCTGCAGCAGGGCAAGGCTGCTGCCGCAGGAGCCAATCCCTGATGTGGGTTGAACTTGGTCACCTGGCCCTGATCCTGGCACTGGCGATGGCCGGCGCCCAGGCGTTGTTCGGGCTGCTGGGCGCCGGCTTGGATCGCCCGCGTTGGATTGCGGTCGTGCCTTCGGCCGTGGTCGGCCAGTTCGTGTTTCTGGCGATTGCGGTGGGCACGCTGATCCACGCCTTCGTGCAGAATGATTTTTCGGTGGCCTATGTCGCGCAGAATTCCAACTCGGCACTACCGCTGTTCTATCGCGTGACCGCGCTGTGGGGCGCACATGAAGGCTCGCTGCTGTTATGGATCTGCGTGCTCTCGCTCTGGACCCTCGCCGTGGCCGCCTACGCGCCACGATTGCCGGTGGCGTTCGCCGCGCGCGTGCTCGGGGTGCTGGGCGTCATCAGTTTTGGCTTCCTGCTGTTCTCGATCGCTACCTCCAGTCCCTTCCTGCGCCAGGTGCCGGCACTGCTCGATGGCCGCGATCTGAATCCTCTGCTGCAGGATTTTGCGATGGCGATCCACCCGCCGATCCTGTACGCAGGCTATGTCGGATTCGCGGTCAGCTTTGCCTTCGGCTGTGCGGCGCTGATCGAGGGCCGGCGTGATCAGCTTTGGGCCCGCTGGATGCGGCCCTGGGCGGTGGTGGCCTGGTCGTTCCTGGCCTGCGGCATTGCCCTGGGCAGCTGGTGGGCCTATTACGAATTGGGCTGGGGCGGCTGGTGGTTCTGGGATCCGGTCGAGAATGCCTCGTTCATGCCCTGGCTGGTCGGCACGGCACTGCTGCATTCGCTGGCGGTCACGGACAAGCGCGGCCTGTTCAAGAGCTGGACACTGCTGCTGGGTGTCGCGGCATTTTCACTGAGCCTGATCGGAACTTTTCTGGTGCGCTCGGGCGTGCTGGTCTCGGTCCACTCCTTCGCCGCCGACCCGGCGCGCGGCATCTTCATTCTGGTATTCCTGGTGCTGATGATCGGCGGCGCGCTGGCACTCTTTGCATGGCGGGCGCCACTATTGGTCTCGAGCGCCGGATTCGAGCTGCTCTCGCGTGAATCCTTCCTGCTGTTCAACAACATCTTGCTGGTGATTGCGGCCACCGTGGTGTTCGGCGGCACACTGGCGCCGCTGATTTCCGACACGCTCCATCTGGGCACGCTCTCGGTCGGACCGCCGTATTTCAATCCGAGTTTTCTCGTGCCAGTGGTGCCGCTGCTGGCGCTGCTGGGACTGGGCATGCACGCGCGCTGGCGGCGCGGGCAGCTGGCTGATTCGGCACGGCGACTGGCCCTCGGCGCCGCAATCGCACTGCTGGCGGGCGTTGCCATCGCTATCGGTGTCTACGGCAGCAGTCACGTGATGGCGATCGTCGGCAGCGTGCTGGGGGCGTGGATCATCGCAAGCTCGCTGATCGTGCCGATCAGCCGCTGGCGCCGGGGCCTCGGTGTGCCGGCGGCGGTGCTTGGCATGGCGATCGCGCATATTGGCGCCGGTGCCTTCGTGCTCGGCGTCACCACCGTGCAGAGCAACTCGGTAGAGCGTGACGTGGCACTGGTTCCGGGACAGAGCGCGATGGCCGGGGAGTACCAGTTTCGCTTCGATAATATCGAGACTGTGGAGGGGCCCAACTACGATGGCTTTCGCGGCCACGTGACGGTGCTGCGTAAGGGCGTGGTAGTGACGACGCTGGCACCGGAGAAGCGCCACTACTGGGTCCAGGGCACGGTGATGGCCAAGGCGGCAATCGCGGCGGGTTGGAACCGGGATCTGCTGGCGGCGCTGGGCGAAGATGTCGGTAACAACGCCTGGAGCCTGCGCCTGCAATACCGGCCGCTGATCCGCTTTGTGTGGATCGGTGCGCTGATCATGGCCATTGGCGGCCTGACGACGCTGTGGGATCGGCGCTATCGAGTTGCTGAGCTCGTGGTTGCACCGCTCGCAGATGGTGAACAGGCAGGACAGGCGTGAAGCGATTTTACTGGCCGCTGGGTGTGTTTGCGCTGCTGGTCGTGGTGCTGGTGGTCGGGCTGCTGCACGCACCGGACAAGGGTCTGATCCGCTCGCCGCTCCTGGGCAAGACTGCCCCGGATTTCACGCTGCCTAATCTTGCCGCCGGTGCCGAAGCGGTTACCGGCGCGCAGCTCAGAGGTAACTGGCACCTGGTCAATGTGTGGGGCACGTGGTGCTTTGAGTGTCGCAACGAACATCCGGTACTGTTGCAGATCCGCCAGCAAGGGCGCGTGCCAATCATCGGCATCGACTGGAAGGATGAAGATGCGGGCGCGCGCTCGTGGTTGCAGCAGCTGGGCGATCCGTATACCGCTATCGGCACCGATCATGATGGACGCGTGGCGATCGACTGGGGCGTGTATGGCGCGCCGGAGTCCTTCCTAGTCAACCCCAATGGCGTGGTGGTCGAAAAATGGGTGGGTGCCATGACGCCAGAGATCTGGCAGCAGAAATTTCTGCCGCACCTGTCCGCGCCGATCGGATTCGGATCATGAACCGTCGCGTGCTCGCGCTGGCGCTCGGCGCGTGGCTGTGGTCGGCACCGATGCTGGCGATCGATCTGACACCGCCGCTTCCCGATCCGAAGCAGCAGCAGCGCTACGTCACGCTGATTCATGAGCTGCGCTGTATGCAGTGCCAGAACGAGACGCTGGCGGATTCCGAGGTGTCGCTGGCGGCGGATTTGCGTCTGGAAGTGCACGACCTAGTGGCGCAGGGCAAGAGCGATGCCGAGGTCCGCGACTACCTGGTGAGCCGCTACGGGGATTTCATTCTGTTTCGACCGCGGGTGAGCTGGCGCACCGCGTGGCTGTGGGCGCTGCCTGGGCTGCTGCTGCTGGCCGGCGCGGTGGCAGCGATTCGCGTGCTGCTCGAGCGCACGCGCCTGGTCGACAGTGATACCTCGCCGATAGATTCGGAGCCGGAGCCGAAATGATCTCGTTCGTGCTTCTGGCCTTGCTGATGGCAGCGCTGGCCATCGCCTTCATCGTCCATCCGCTGCTGCGCGCGCGCCCGGCGCTGGCGCCGGCGCGCCAGGCGGCATTGATCGCCGCCATCCTGGTACTCATCACCGGCACGGGGTTGTATCTGAAGTACGGCAACCACGGCTGGCGCGCGAGCGCCGCCTCGGCGCCAGTGAGCCCGACGCTGACCCGGCTGCTGAACGACACCGAGCGCAATCCCCAGGACCTGTCGGGCTGGGTTGAGCTGGCGCAGACCTACGAGCAGATCCAGCAGTTCCCGCTCGCCCTGCGCGCCTGGCAGCGTGCCAATGAAGTGGCCCAGGGCAAGAATGCCGAAGCGCTGGCGGGCATCGGCGAAACCATTCTGATGATCGGCGATGCCTCGAATTCCGATCGGGCCAGTGAGTACTTCGAGCGCGCGCTGGCGATCGATGCGAAATCCCCCAAGGCCTTGTTCTTCTCCGGGCTCAACGCCATGCAAAAGGGCGATCTGAAGCTGGCGCGCGAGCGCTTTGCGGGGATGCTGGCGCTCAATCCGCCAGAGGGTGTGCGGGCGGCGCTCGAGAAGCAGATTGCGGCGCTGGATGAGGAACTCAAGCCGGTCGCGGCCGACAGCGGCACGGCCATCAAGCTGCACATCGGCTTGGATCCGGCGCTGCGTCAGAATGCCAACGGCGCCACGGCGCTGTTTGTATTCGTGCGCGGTGCGAGCGCCGGGCCGCCGATGGCGGTGCGTCGCATGGTGGCGAACCTGCCGGTGGAGATTGTCTTGTCAGCGAGCGATTCGATGATCGCGAGCAACAAGCTGCAGAGTGGCCAACACGTGCAGGTGGTGGCACGCCTCTCCAAGAGCGGTGCACCGCTGCCGGCCAGCGGCGATCTGTATGGGGAGATCTCCTACGTGGCCGGCAAAGAGCCGCAGCGCGAGCTCATCATCAACAAGATCCAGCCCTGATCCGAGGCCAGCCAAGCGCGCCTCAGTCGTGAAAGTCGGCCACGCCGTGCTTCCAGTAGCCAGCGGTCTTGAGCGAATCCGCATCGAGCTGCCACTCATCTTCCAGGAACTTGCGCAGCGCCCGCGACTGGCTCGACTCACAGGCCACCCAGGCGTAGAAATCACCCGGCGGGCGCCGCATTTTTTTCAGGGCCGCGAGCAACACCGCGGTTTCGCCGGGCGCCTGTGTGCCACGGTGCACCCAGCTCAGTGACAGCGCGGCCTGCGTCTGCAGTGGGATTTCACTCGCCGCATCGGCCACTTCAATCAGCACCGTGGCTGGCACCAGTGCCGGCAGGGATTCGAGCCAGCGGGCGGCTGCCGGGAGCCCGGACTCATCAGCAACCAGCAGGTAGCCGTCAGGACGCGGCGGCACGATGCTCGAGCCGCGCGGGCCGCCGATCAAGAGCGGCGTGCCGGGCTTCGCAGCCGCAGCCCACAGCGCCGCCGGACCCTCGCCGTGTAGCACAAATTCGAGATCAAGTTCCTGCGCCTTTTCATCGTAGCGGCGCGGCGTGTAATCGCGCATCGGCGGGCGGCCGGCAGGCCAGAGCGGCCCTTGGGGCCCCATCTCGGGTTTGACTGGCGCGGTGCCCGGAGGAAAGAAGAATAATTTAACGTGATCGTCAGGCGAGGCGCTGACAAAGCCACTCAGATCCTCACCACCGACCGTGATCCGGCGCAGCGTGGGCGATAGATCGGTGATCCGCAGCACCTGCAGCAGGCGGGAGCGGGCGTTATGGCGCACGCGCTGTGGTGCGCGCGGCAGGGCATTCTGGCTGGACATCTGTGGGCTGACCTCTTGAAGTTCCAGGCTCTATGATATATCTTAAGATACACATTTACAACTGGATCTTAGGAATACACCTATGCGATCAGGGCGACACAACGGCAGCACACGCGGCCGACACGACATGGATGGCGGACGCCGCGGCCACCGCGAGCATTTCGGCGAACACGGGCTTGGCCGGCGGCGGCGGATGTTCGAATCAGGAGATTTCCGCATCCTCCTGCTGAGCCTGCTCGAGCAGCAGCCTCGGCACGGTTATGAACTGATCCGCGCCATTGAAGAAATGTTTGGCGGCCAGTACGCACCCAGCCCCGGCATCGTCTATCCGACGCTTGCGATGCTCGAAGAGCAGGGCCACGCCGAACCACGTGCCGAAGCTGTTGAAGACGGGCGCAAGCGCTTTGGGATCACGCCGCAAGGGCAGGCGTGGCTGCGCGAGAATGCCGATGCCGTGGCCGGCGTGCGCGCACGATTGGCGCTTGAGGTGCGTTCACTGCGGGCCAGTCAGGTGCCCGAGGCCGTGCGCCAGGGCGTACGTACGCTCAAGCATGCCTTGATCCTGGATCATGCGGAGTGGCCTGAGACGCGCACACGAAGTGTCTTGCAGGCCATCGAGCTGGCCATCGCGGCGGTCGGCGAGGGCGCTTCGAAGTAGCAACGCGCGGAGTGCGAGAGCTCCCGACACGCGCGACATACGGCTATAATCCGAGGCCTTCCGGTGTCCTTGAGGTATCCGTGTTCTGGTGCAGATTCTGCATGACACGGGGCTGCTTGGTCTTGAAGTGATCTGCGCTGCATGGCGGGAATCTTCAGAGCGCAGCCGAGTCTGAACCTGCAGGTGATTGACACGGGACCCAAGGCGCCGCGCCGCGGGGCAAGTTCCGTCAGGAGATGGTTATGCGCCGAGCACTGCTGGTTCTGATGCTAACGACTGTGGGATCGATGGCGACGGGTGTGGCCGCATGGGCTGCCGACACTACTTCGAGCGCGACGCCTCCGAGCACCTACAGCGATGATGAGATCATCAAACAGGCCAATAATTTCTTTGCCACCGGAGCCAAAGGGCTCTCGGATGTGCTGGCCAAAGTACTGAAGGAGAAAGGTCAGCCGGTGGCCTTCATCCGCGGGGAAGAGGCGGGTGGTGCCGTTGCCGTGGGTGTGCGCTACGGTCATGGCGAGCTCGTATTCAAGGATGGTCGCCACCGCACGGTGTACTGGCAAGGCCCATCGCTCGGATTCGATATCGGTGCTGATGCCGTCAAGGCCTTCGTACTGGTGTACAACCTGCCCAATGCCGAGGCGCTCTTTCAGCGCTTCCCAAGTGTTGAAGGCAGCTTGTACTTTGTCGGGGGATTTGGCGTGAACTACGTGCAATCCGATGCGATCGCACTGGCGCCGGTGCGCTTTGGCATAGGCTGGCGGCAGGGCATTGATGTGGGCTACATGCACTTCTCCCCGGAAAAGCGCGTCAATCCATTCTGATCTGTCAGCCAACTCGATACGGGAACCTATAGGATGAACCTGAAAGTCTGCTCGGCCCTGCTGGGGGCCGGTCTGTTGCTTGCGGCCGCGACCGTTGTTCAGGCCACCGATGACTGGAGCGAGGGCCGCAACTATTTCATGGTGCGACCGGCGCAGCCTACCGGACTCGCGGCCGGCAAGGTTGAAGTGACCGAAGTGTTCTCCTACGGATGCCCCGCCTGCAACAAATTCGTGCCTACGGCCGATAAGATTCGCCAGTCGCTCCCGGCCAACGCCCAGCTTGACTACCTACCCGCGGCTTTCAACCCGGCCGAAGATTGGCCGATGCTGCAACGGGCCTTCTGTGCCGCGCAGCTGCTCGGACTCGTTCAGAAAACGCACAATGCGATTTTTGATGCCGTGTGGAAGACCGGTGAGCTGGCTACGATGGACCTGAGCAGCGGGCGCATCAAAACTCCGGCACCCACGATCGAGGATGCGGCGCGCGTCTACAATCACCTGACAGGCGTCGCGGTTGCTGATTTCTTGGCTAAGGCCAATTCCTTCACGGTCGATAGCAAAATGCGCCAGGACGACACGCTGATAAAATCGTACGTGATCGATCGCACACCGACCATTGTCGTCAACGGCAAGTACCGCATTACCGTCGATTCGGCTGGTGGCCCGGACAAGCTGGTCGATCTGGTGAAGTGGCTGGTGGCGAAGGAAAGCAAGTAACTTCGAGGCCGGAGCGAAGCGCGCGGACGCGCGCAGGGTGAACGTGCTGGCCGGCACCCTGATATACGTGTCGGCAAAGGGCTTATGGTCTCGTTCATCATTCTGGCCTTGGCATCCTTCATTGCCGGTGTGCAGAACGCACTGGCAGGCGGGGGCTCGTTCCTGACTTTCCCCGCGCTGCTGTTCAGCGGCATCGGGCCACTCGCAGCCAACATCACCTCGACAGTGGCACTGTTCCCGGGACAGGTTGCCAGTGGCCTGGCTAACCGCGCCGATATCACCGGCATTCCAGGCTTGAGCTTTCGCGCCTTGTTCCTGATCAGCCTGGGGGGCGGGGCCGCTGGCGCAGTCCTGCTGCTGTCGACGCCTGAGCAGATCTTCAGCGCCCTAGTGCCTTATCTGGTGCTGTTCGCGACCGTGGTGTTCGCCTGGGGCAGTTTCTTTCGCAAGCCCAGTGACCGCGCTCATCACCTGGGTCCCAAGTCAGCGGCACTCTGCCAGATCGGCATCGCAATCTATGGCGGTTACTTCGGTGGCGGCATCGGTATCCTGATGCTTGCAGCCCTGACGATGGCCGGACTGGCGGTGCGCAAAGCCGGTGCGACCAAGAACGCCTTGGCCGGGGTCATGAATGCCGCGGCGGTTGCGATCTTCGCATTCTCCAAGGATGTGGCATGGAAACAGGTCGTTGTCGTCGGCATTGCGGCCCTGCTCGGCGGGCAGCTGGGCGCCTACGCGTTTCGGCATGTCAACGAGAAGCTTTTGCGGATCTGCATTACCGGCTTGGGTCTTGCCTTGACGGTGGGCTTGTTCATCCGCGCGGCACGCGGCTAATCCCGGGCCCGAGAACGCTCACAGGTTATTCTCTCCGGCCTTGACTCAACCAGATTAGGCACGCTCTCGCCATGATGTCCCACACCCCGGCCGTTGGCACTGTCGCCGCCGGCCTTCTACTGTTCTTCGCAGTACGCCGCGGGCACTGGCAGCCGCTGCGCTGGCAGCTGCGGCTGCCTACCTCAGCCTGAGGCCATCCGCCAGCCGTGCGCCGAACCCGCGACTAGCTGCGGTTCAGCGTCGTGATGATCCCATAGTCGCCGCTGCCATCGTCTCCGTAGGCACCCATGATGATCTGATTCGGAGTGTTGTTGGTATTGAGCAGGGCGAGGCCAGAGAAAGAAACACCGTTCAGGCTGGCCCAGTTGCCGGTGCAGCTGGCATAGGTATAGGTCACATCGTAGACATCGAAATTGGCATCCGGGACCGTGACCGTGCCGGTGAGCACGCAATCGGTCCAGCCCGCGGTCGCGGACTGAGCAGACAGGACACCCGCCGTGGAAATTGAGACAGTGGCGCCGGTGACCGCATCGGTATAGGTCCCCGAGATCTTGGCCAGCGTCCCGCCCGAGGTCGAAAGCGTCAGGAAGCTCAGATCCCAGGTGGTGGTGAGCGCCGTATTAGCCGAGGTGTTGAATTGCAGCGTAAGGCTCAGGGACTCGCTGGCCGTTACTGTTCCGCTGACTGTGCCCACGCCGTAGGTGCTTCCATCATTGAAGGTCGATCCATAGTTGACGTAGCCGTCGACCCCTGCGGCTACCGAGGAGCCCGAGACTCCAAGCGTTCCGGCAAATTCCAGACCGTCGGCGCGGATGAACACCGCCCGGCCGTCCGAATCCACGATCCCCGTAACAGTCAGCAGCGAAGCTGAGTCCGTACCAGTCCATAGACCTTCGGCCGCGAATTGCGGGGTCACAGGGTTCGTGTCGCCGTTGCCGGGCGTAAGAGAACCAGAACCGAAGTGACAGGCGGAAATCGTCAGGGCAACGGCCAATCCGAGCAGGCAGGATCTGATTTTACGATGCGAGATCATCGGCATTCCCTATGGCAGCTTAGTGGCTTAGGCACCGCTCACTGCTCATTGTTCCGCGGGCCCACACATCTTAACGCGGCCGGGGAGCCATGCTCAGTGCCGCCATAGTGCGACATCCAATCTGTGGCTTAGCGCCCACGGCAGCTTAATTCTTTTTAATGTAAGGGTACCCACGCGAGCCTAAATTAAGTCAGGCGATCGAGCGCAAGCGAGTTGTGATCGTCGCACCGTGAGCTGGCGCTGCTGGTCGCGGAATCCGCTGTTTTGCGCGCCGTGACCGTATGCTGCATCGCTGCAATACGCCGCCGCAGAGGGAACTTTCGGACCCTGGCGACGCCAAAACACCAGGCGCATCAGCGGTTTCGGCGGCGGTTTCCCTCTGTTGCGGGTATTCTTGGGTTCCTCATATATTTTTTGACAGGGTTGATTCAGTTAACGTTCATCTTGGTGCCAGCACTCTAGTCAGGCGGCACCGCGTGGATTGGTCCAGTCCACGAATTTGATGGGCCGCTATTCGGACAGGCCACTGCGCCTAGCGTTTCGGGTCGAGATTGAATCGACGGCCACGCGTATCCATACGGATCATAGTTTCGCGGGAGCATGCGGATGCGCAGCGTTGATACCAGAGGCGAGTCATTGACAAAGCACAGATCCTCGCCATGAGAGGGAGCCTACGGCAGACCCTCGTCGTTGCCAGTCTGCTGGGTCTCGCTCCGCTGGGCTTCGCCCAACCGGCACCCTTTGACCTCGCGGGCCCGAATCTCCAGGTCACTGTAACGCGGGGCGATCGGACGCTGCCTATTGCCGAGGTTCCCAACCTCGCCGCCGGTGATCGCGTCGTGATCAAGACGGAACTGCCAGCAACGCAATCCGCGCACTACCTGCTGATCGCGGCGTTCTTGAATGGCTCGACCAATCCTCCGCCGAGTAATCAGTTCTACAGTTGCAAGGCCTGGACACGCGCCTGCCAGCAGCAGGGCCTGACTGTGACCGTACCCAAGGATGCCCAGCAGGTGCTGGTGTTTCTGGCCCCTGAGACCAGCGGTGACTACCGGACGGTGGTGAACGCCGTCAGAGGGCGTCCCGGCGCCTTTGTCCGCGCCTCCCAGGATCTGAACCAGGCGATGCTCGATCGATCACGCCTGGAGCGCTACCTGAGCGCCATCCGCTCCCTGGACCAGGCGAGCCAGAGCAAACTGAAGGAGGCCGCACCGCTCCTGGCCCGCAGCCTTGCGATCAAGGTCGATGATCATTGCCTCGATCGGATTCCCGAACTGCAGGCGCCTTGCCTGATGCAGGGACGCGAGTCGCTGATCCTGAACGATGGTCACAGCACCTCGATTGTCGAAGCACTGACCTCCGGCCCTGCCAGTGACCTGGCGATGGAAGCAAGCTACACCCCGCAACTGAGCTACGGTTATTACAGTCCGTATTTCGCTTCGATATTGGATATCGCACGCATCTTCGATTCGTTTCACACCGCCCAGTATCAATACATTCCGGCATTGGCGGCGGCGAGCGGCGATCAGTTGGCCCTGTCGCTGAACACACCTCCCGCATTCTACGACCCGAAGTCCGTGCTGGTCGTTGCGCTGCCCGCCGTGGAACAGGCCCAGTTGCCCCCGCTGCATGCAGTCGACCCGGCCGGCATCTACTGCGCGCGCAAGAGTGCGCTGGTGCTGCCGGTGGAAGGTGCTCCGTTGGTGTTTTCTACCGGCTTCGCCTATGACATGACCTTGAGCCTGGTGGGTCAGGACGGGAAAGGGATTGATTTGCCGGCAAAGGCTGACCCGGAGCAGGGTGGTTTCGTCGTCGATACGACGGCGTTGGGATCCACGCACCTGGGCGATAGCGTGCAGGGCGTACTCCATGGCCGCTGGGGCTTTGATGAGTATCGGGGCCCGAGCTTCCAGCTGGTCAATGCCACGACCCAGTCCTGGGCGCTGGGCGATCAGGAGAGCAACGGACTGATCGTCGGCCGCGAAGAGCTGGTCCACCTGCAGGCCAACAGTGTCAGCTGCATCGATGAGATCATGCTGCGCGACCCGGCAGGCAAGGAAATCAAGACCGAATGGAAAACCGTGAAGCCCAATGTGGTCGAGCTCAAATTGCCCCTGGAGCAGGTGCAGCCGGGCCCTATGACGCTGCTCGTGTCGCAGTATGGTGCAAGCCAGCCCCAACCACTGGGTCTGGTCGCTTTCTCTGAAGCCGGGCATCTCAGTAGTTTTGTCGTGCATGCGGGCGACTCGCAGGGCGTACTGAAGGGTACGCGCCTGGATGAAGTGGCCGCGCTGCAGCTCAAAGGTGTGGATTTCGTGCCGGCTACACTCTCAAGCAGCCAGGGCGATGATGAGCTGGTGATGAGCGCGCAGGATCCGCACGCCGCCGCGCTCAAGGCTCAGAACAACCTGACTGCCAAAGTCACGCTCAAGGACGGTCGCGTGCTGAGCATGCCTGCGGCAATTGCAGCATCGCGCCCCAGTGCCACACTGATCGGCAAGAGCGTGCAGGTTGCGCCGGGCGGCATCGATCACCATATCCAGCTCGCGGACCCCAACGAGCTGCCCCAGGATGGGACACTGACATTCTCCGTGCGTACACAATCCCCGCTGGCCTTCTCGCACGATGAGATGATCGAGGTCGCAACCGCGGACGAGGCGTTTTCCACCCTGTTGAGCGCGAGCAACGGGGGCATCACGCTCGAGAATGCCCAGGTCGCTGTCGCGCAGTTCAACCCTCTCAAGGCATTTGGCGCCTCGGCCTTTGGACCCTTGCATTACCGCGTGGCGACCAACGGCGTTACCGGCGACTGGCAACCTCTCGGAACGCTGGTACGACTGCCGGTGCTCAAGGAGATCAAGTGCCCGGCCACGGTGGACCTGGCCTGCAAGCTGTCGGGGAGCGATCTGTTCCTGATCGAATCCGTATCGAGCGACGCGCATTTCCATCATGCCACTCCAGTGCCTGATGGCTTTCCGGGCACCGCGTTGCCGGTCCCGCACCCCGCTGAGGGACCCCTGTACCTCAAGCTTCGCGATGACCCAGAAGTCGTCAATCGGGCTGGGCTGAGGGTCGATCTGCTCGCACCCAGTCCGGAGCAGAGCGATCGGGCGGCAGCACGGCTCGGCGCTGCCCAAGGCAACACGGTCGCAGCGCCCACGCAGGAATCAGCTGGGGCAACCGCCGATCCTGCGCCTGCAGAGGAGAGCAGCACGCAGTCTGGATCGGTAGCGCCGCTCATTGCGGTTCCTGTGGCGCCGGCCGGCACCGATATTGGAACTTCAAACAAGGCTGCCGGTGCACCAACCCAGCCAGGCGATACTCCCAAGGGTTGATGTCGCGGCTTTTGAGGCGGCGCTGAAGTCCCGATCGCCACTGGCTGCGGGACTCCTATTTGATCTACCGGCTCCCACTGTTCACGCCTCTACCGTGCCCGTAGCTCCGATGCGCTGGGCGATCATTTATGCCCACGGCGCACACTCTTAGGTATCCTTGCCACTTCTTATCTCCTGAGGGCCGCTGAGGCGCGCCCTCGGCGGAGCGTCGGCACAAGAGCCTGGCGTCTTGATGTGGGAGTTGGGGATGAGCGCCAAGCTGCGCCGGATTCTCGTGGTGATCATTCTGGCCGCCGTATTCTTCACTGAGTACCGGCATCACCATCCAGGGGCAACTGGACGTGCAGCTGTGTCTGCCAGCCCGGCAAAACCCGACGTCCTGCATATTGGAAGCCTGACACTTCATTCCTGTGCGATTGGCAATCGGGTTGACGACGGTCTGCCAACAATCAGTGCGTACTGCAACGATTTTAGCGTTCCAGAAGATTGGAGCGCGCCAGATGGGCGGCAGATTGTTCTCAAAGTGGCGGTCCTGCGCGCCGACACCGACAAGCCCAGTGCCGATCTGGTGACCTTCCTCGATGGCGGCCCCGGTGGCGCCGCCACGGAGGATTATGGAGCGGTGGAGGCGGGGATTAATCCGCTGCGCGAAAGCCATCAGGTCTTGCTCATCGACCAGCGAGGCACCGGCGGCTAGAATGCCCTGAGCTGCCACGACAAGAAAGAAGAAGACCATTCAGCGCAGAAGCTCGCCACTATTGACAGCGACGCCGCGGCTGTCGAGGCGATCAAGGCGTGCCTCGCCAAGCTTGAATCTCACGCCAACCCCAAGTTTTACAGCACGGCCGATGCCGTTCAGGATCTCGAGGCGGTGCGTGAAGCACTCGGCAGCCCCAAGCTGGATCTGATCGGGGTCTCCTACGGCACTCGCGTTGCCCAGCAATACGTCGGCCGATATCCGGATGCCGTTCGTAGTGTCGTACTCGATGGGCCGGTGCCCAATCGCCTGGTGCTGCTCAGTGAGCACGCCAGAAATCTGGAGAATGCACTCCAGGCGCAATTCGCACGGTGCCGCGCCACTGCGCTGTGCGCGAAGACCTACGGGGATCCCTATGCGACTTTGTATCGGGTGAGAAATTCGCTGCGGGCCCATCCCCAGACCATCGCGATACCCGATCCTGTCAGCTTCGCGCCCTTGCACCTGACACTGACCGCCGATGATTTGGCATCGGTTGTCAGGTTCTACGCCTACAGCCCGATCACTGCAGCGCTCCTGCCGCTGATGCTGCAGCAGGCGGATCAGGGCAACTACGGACCGCTGCTCGGCCAGAAAAAGTGGCTGGCTGATGATCTTTCGGATCACCTCTCGCAGGGCGTTGAGGCTTCGATCATTTGCGCCGAGGATGCCGATCTGCTTGCCGCGCGGCCCGAGGATGAGGCAACCATCATGGGTAACCGCAGCATCACCCAGAGCCAGAAGATGTGTCAGATCTGGCCGCACGAGACCCGTCAGGAAAACTTTCACGCACCGCTGGTCTCCGCGGCGCCGACGCTCGTGCTTGCCGGCGAACTGGACCCGGTAACGCCGCCGGACTATGGCGTGGAAATAGTGCGCACGCTGAGCAACGCGCGCCTGCTGACGGCTTCGGGGCAGGGGCATAGCGTGATTGATGTGGGCTGCATGCCGCGACTGGTCAGCCGCTTTGTGGAGACGCTAGATCCGAAGGGGCTTGATGCGGAGTGTTTGCAGAGGCTTGGCCCAACGCCAGCCTACGTTGACTACAACGGAGCCGCACCGTGATTCAGGCCGAAGGTCTGCACAAGAGCTTTGGTGCAAAGAAGGCGGTCGAGGGTGTGTCCTTTGTGGCCCGTGACGGTGAAATCACGGGCCTGCTGGGCCCTAATGGCGCCGGCAAGACCACGACACTGCGCATGCTCTACACGCTCATGCGGGCAGACTCTGGCCGCGTGCTGGTCGATGGCATCGATGCGCAGACACACCCGGTCGAGGTGCGCAGGCTCTTGGGCGTACTGCCCGATGCGCGCGGACTCTACCGGCGACTTACTGCCCGGGAAAACATTCGATACTTCGCCGCCCTGCAGGGGCTTACGGCTGAGCAGACGCGCGCGCGCATCGATTTGCTGATCAAGACACTTGCGATGGAGGATATTGCTGACCGGCGCACCGAGGGGTTCTCGCAGGGTGAGCGGCTCAAGACCGCCATCGCGCGCGCGCTCGTGCACGATCCGAGCAATGTGGTACTGGATGAGCCGACTAATGGGCTGGATGTGATGGCCACACGGAGCTTGCGCGAATTCCTGCGCCAGCTCAAGAGCGAAGGCCGCTGCGTACTGTTCTCGACCCACATCATGCAAGAAGTGGCAGCACTGTGTGATCGCATCGTGATCATCGCTCAAGGTCGGGTCGTAGCCGAGGGCAGCGCCGCGGAAATCCAGGAACAGGCCCACGAACAGAGTCTCGAAGAGGCCTTCATGAAGATTATCGGTGCTGCGGCCATCGGGGGCCTGGCATGAGGGCCTCACTGATCGTCTTCATCAAGGAATGCCGCGAGAGCATGCGCGACCGACGCGTCATGCTCAACGCCTTGCTGCTGGGGCCGATTCTCGGTCCGGTGCTGTTTGTCGTGATCCTGCGCTTGACGATAAGCCATCAGCTAGATCGGGCCGAGAAGCCCTTGCCAGTGGTCGTCATCGGTGCCGAACTGGCACCGAATCTGATCGAGAGCCTCAAGCAACAAGGCCTCGAGGTGCTGCCACCCGTGCCGGATGTCGAGAGCGCCGTGCGCTCACAAAGCATCGATCTGGCCCTTAGGATCACCAAGAACTATGGCGCAGACTGGCAGGCTGGGCGCCCGGCGATGGTCGAGCTGATCTACGATTCCTCGGCCCGCGAGGTCAGCTCCGAAGCCGAGCGACTGCGGGGGATGCTCGAGAGCTACTCGCGTCGCAACGGAGCCATGCGGCTACTGGTACGCGGGCTCGCACCGACGCTGATCGCACCGGTGGTGGTTGCTACGCGTGATCAGGCCACGCCTCAGGGGCGCGGCGCACTGCTCTTTGCCATGCTGCCTTATTTTCTGGTGCTGAGCGCACTGGTCGGCGGCATGTGGCTGGCGATCGACTCCACGGCCGGCGAGCGCGAGCGCCAGTCGCTTGAGCCGCTGCTGATCAATCCGGTGCGGCGCGATGCGATCCTGGTGGGCAAGATGCTTGCGACCTCAGCATTCAGCCTGACCAGCCTCGCACTGAGCCTGGTGGCCTTCATGATCGCCGGCTGGTTTTTACCCGCCAATAAACTGGGCATGACCTTCAATCTCAGTCCAACGGTCATCGTGACCATATTGCCGGTCATGGTGCCCTTGGTGCTGCTGCTGGTTAATCTGCAGATTCTGGTGACTTCGCAGGCCAAGAGCGCCCGTGAAGCGCAGACCTATCTTGGCCTGCTGCAGCTGGTACCCATCATTCCCTCCGTGATCCTGAGTGTGCTGCCGATCAAGGCACAGAACTGGATGTACACCGTGCCGCTGATGAGCCAGCAGCTGGCCGTGACCAAACTGCTGCGCGGCGAGAGTCTGCCGGTTCAACCGGTGGCGCTCGGATTCCTGATTACGCTGGTCGCATCGCTGATCGCGTTCTGGTTTTGCAAACGTAACTACGACTCTGAGCGCTTGGCCATCTACGGCTGATACCGCCGCTGCCTTCTGCTAAAGCGGATCGGGTCCGATAGAGCGACCAGGCCTCAGCAGGCGGCGAGACTTAGGAATGCGACGGCTCGCTCTCTGCCGCAATTCCATCCAGTCGCGCGATTGCCTCGGGTGGCAAGCTGAGTGTCCCGGCAGCCAGGTTCTCCCGCAAATGCACAACCGAGGAGGTTCCCGGGATCAGGAGGATATTCGGGGCACGCTGCAGCAACCACGCCAGCGCCACCTGCATCGGTGTGGCGCCAAGATTTGCGGCGACTTCAGACAGTGTGGCCGACTGCAGTGGCGTAAATCCTCCGAGCGGAAAGTAGGGCACGTAGGCAACGTCGGCACGCGCCAGCGTGTCGATCAGGGCATCATCGGTGCGCTGTGCAAGGTTGTAGTGATTCTGAACGCACACAATCGGCGCAATCCGACGCCCCTGCTCGATCTGCGCCGCTGTCACATTGCTCAGGCCGATGTGGCGCACCAGGCCTTTGTGCTGCAGCTCCGCAAGCGTAGTCAGGGGCGCCTCGATCGAGCCTTCAGCGGCATGATGTATCGCAAACATCGAGCGGAAATTGACTACCTCCAGGACATCAAGACCGAGGTTGCGCAGGTTGTCATGGACCGCCTGGGTTAGCTCTTCGGCCGAGAACGCCGGAATCCAGGAGCCGTCCGCACCACGGCGGGCGCTGATCTTGGTGACGATGACCAGATCTTCGGGGTAGGGCGCCAGCGCTTCCCGGATGATCTGGTTGGTGAGGTGTGGTCCGTAGAAGTCGCTGGTGTCGATATGATTGACGCCACTGGCAACTGCCGCGCGCAATACGGCCAGCGCGCCGGCACGATCCCTGGGTGGCCCGAACACGCCGGGGCCCGCTAGTTGCATCGCCCCGTAGCCGACCCGCCCTACGGTGCGGCCGCCGAGTCGAAAGGTACTGGACTTGTTGATGATGGACATGATCGATTCTCCGCTGACATTGCGATGATGTTAGCGGGCCCTGCATCGTTCGATAAGAGGTATTAATCCGCACAGGCTGTGCGGACTGCCGAACAATCAGGCTTGGGCTGATCCCTAGAGCGCCTTGCGCCTCCGGCCGCCCACCAGAGCTTTCTCAGTAAGGGGCTTTGGGCGATGCTTCAGTCAGGGTTCTTTGCAGTCGCGTAAAATCCACCGGTTTTGCAAAGTGATCATCGAATCCGGCAGCCAGCGCGCGCTCACGGTCCTCCGCCTGCCCGTAACCGGTGAGCGCGATGATTCGGGTCTCATTGAGTTGCTTGTTTTGACGCATTCTTCGGGCAATCTCATAACCATCGATGACCGGCAATCCGATATCGAGCAGGACAACATCGGGACGGTAGCTTACTGCGCGCTGCAGGCCTTCCTGTGCCGAGTACACTGTTTCACATTCGTGTCCAACCATCGTTAGGATTTGTGCAAGCGCGATTGCTCCATCGATGTTGTCGTCAATAATTAGGATGCGCTTCGCAGGCACTGGATGCACGACGCTATCCGGAGCTCGAACGGCAGAAGGGTGGCAGCGCGGCAGCGTGATCGAGAAAGTCGAACCGCGTCCCAGACCCGCGCTGTGAGCGATCACGGTGCCGTCGTGCATTTCAATCAGTTTCTTGACCACCGATAAGCCCACGCCCAGGCCACCTTGCGCGCGATCGAGCGAGCGATCGGCCTGGACGAACAAATCAAATATCTTAGGCAGCAGCTCGGGGGAGATGCCCACGCCGTCATCGGAGATCTCGACTGTCACTTGCGATGCCTCAGGCTCCAGAACCCGCACGGCGATGTGACCGTGAGGGTCGGTGTATTTGGCGGCATTCGTCAGCACATTGGAGAAGGCCTGGACCAAACGCGCCGCGTCGCCCCGCAGGTAAACAGGACTGTTTGAGTAGCTGATGGAAAATTCGTGCTGCTTGTCGCGTAGCAGCGGTGCGACGGTCTCGCGCGCAATATCCAACAGCTTGTGCAATTCGATGATCTCCGGCTTAAGGGTGACGCGCCCCTGGGAGATGCGGGCTACATCAAGCAGATCATCAACCAGCCGGGTCAATTGGGCGACCTGCCGTCTGACGATTCCGACCGCGGCGTGCGCCGGACTGTCGGCGGGTACCGTACGCGCAAACACCTCAGCAGCATTCCCGATAGGCGCGAGGGGGTTGCGCAGCTCGTGGGCGAGCATCGCCAGGAACTCGTCTTTGCGCAGGTCAGCTTCTCGCACGGCTTGGTCGGCTAAGGTGCGATCGGTCGAATCAAGCCCCTGCACCAGGATGCCAGTGACTGTGCCGTCTGTGCCGCCGATCGGTTGATAGACAAAATCTACGTAGCGCTCGACGCCGGGCGCGCCGGGCGCGACTTGAACGGTGTACTTGGCCCCCGTCGCTGAATGCGGCTTGCCGCTGCGATAGACCTCATCAAGGAGTGTCAGGTAGCCCTGCTCAACGGCATCCGGCAGCGCCTCCGCAATGCTGTGGCCGATGACCGGGCGATTGCCGACCAACCGCAAATAGCCGGGATTAGCCAGTTCAATGACGTGCTCTGGTCCGCGCAGCAGTGCAATAAAGGTGGGAGCCTGATCAAAGAGCTGGATGAATCGCTCGCGCTCGGCTGCGAGTTTCTGCTCGGTCAGCACCTGCTCGGTAGTTTCCGAGCAGATTACCAGTACACCGCCAACGCCGTTGGGCGCGCTGGGCTCATCAATCGGGTTATAGCTGTAGGTCCAGTACACCTGCTCCAGCTTGCCGTGACGAATGATGGGGACCAGTTGATTCTCAAACCAGATAGCGCCTTCGCCGCGCAATACCTGCTCGATCTGTGCGCCTACGACGGGCCAAACTTCTGCCCAGGATGGCCGCCCCGGCGCCCCTAGAATGGCTGGATGCTTCTCTGGGCCCAGTGAATGAGCGAAAGCATCGTTATAGAGACAGGTCAGTTCCTTGCCCCAGAAAATCAATATGGGATGGCCGGTTGTGAGCATTACGCGCACCGTCGTGCGCAGGGCTTGCGACCAGGACCTCGGTGCTCCCAGAGGGCTTTCTGACCAGGGGTAAGCGCGAATGCGCTCACCCATGTCGCCGCCGCCAGCGAGAAATTGAAGTTTGCTACTCAAAAGCTAGTTCTTCGGCGCTTGCCCGTGGTGGCGGTTAATCCGCGCACTTGGACCCGAAGTTTCGCAGTGCGACAACGCAGCCAGCATATGCCATATATCCTTCGGAACTTATTGAAAAAATTACAAAATCAACCGTAGGCAAAATATAGCGCGGATAGGGGAGCTGGACTGTAGGAGGAGGGATATGCCGTCCGTGGGCCGATCGGCCGGGCCGGCCTCCGAGCAGCTGACGTCGCCGGATCAGGGGCCTCAGGGGCCCAGAGCTAGGGGAGCCGGATGGGCGGGGGCGACTATGGCGGCGAGCGAACTCCGGTGAGTATGTCCCGGAGCCCACGTCGGATTCCGGGTCTCGTCGTGGCGTGTGAGGCCGGCTATTCCGCCTCGCCTCCAAAGCGGCGCAGCTTCTCGAGGTATTCGCGCGCCGCGGCGACATCGCGGCCGGTGATCGAATCGGCGATGTTTCGCACGACCGAGGACCGAGAAATCCGCTCGCCGTAGCGGCGCGAGAGCCAAATCGCGAGCGGGATGAACGCGATGCCGCCGGCGATGTTCCACGCAGCAAAGGCCCGGAACTGCGGCGACAAATAGAGGTTCGCGCCGAACGCACCGGCGGCAACGACCACGACGAACGGAATCCACCACACGATCTGGCCCGTGAGGAATGCGCGATTAAACGCGCGGATGCGCGCGATGCGCAGTGCTTCGATGCGTGCCTGAAGCGCGAGGAGCGGCAAGCCGAAGTCGAGGTCGCGGAGCGCCTGCTGCTGGCGCACCTGCGCGATACCCGTTGCGATCACCCAAAGGTCGAGGACCAGTGCGCTGAGGAAGAGCGCGGGTTGGTCCGCGTGCGTACCGAGGAAATGTCCCAGCAGCACCATCGTCGCGATCCACACGGCCATGCTGAACTTGCCGAACGGGCCGAGCTTCCACGCGCGTTCATGCTGCCGTTCGATCCAATCGTCGCGAAGCAGGTGCGCACTCAATCGCAGGCGCTCATCGAGGCGCTGGCTGTGCTCGGACCATTCGTTGCGAAGCTCTTCGAGGCTGATGCTCATGTAGTGGTCTCCTGGAAATTTTCGAGGCGCGCGAATCCGCGTTGCAGTTGGCTCTTCAGGCGGCTCATACGGGTGGTGGCGTTGCCGGGCGAGATGCCCACAATCTCGGCGATCTCTTCCGAGGTGTGTCCTTCCAAGTAGAGCAGGACCAAGGCGCGGTTCAGCTCGTCAAGCCCGTCGATCAACCGGAGGAGTGCGCGCATGTTGTCGCCGGCTTGCTCTGCCAAGGGATCGTCGGCCGCAAGCTCGTAAGCAAGATCATCGAACGGCAACGTGTCGCGAATTCGCCGCTTTTCACCGCGGAAGTGGGAGATTGCCACGTTCATCGCGACACGGTAGGCCCACGTCGCGAACTTCACGCGGCCATCGTAGCGGCCAAACGAACGCCAAAGCTGGATCGCCATCTCCTGGACCAGATCGACGCGGTCTTCGCGGTTGCGGCAATACCCGGACGCGACCTTGAAGAGGATGGCGCGATGCTCGTGAAGCAGTGCGATGAAGCGAATAGCGTCCGGAGAGCTCATGTTGCGTTATTCGCCGCCGGCCGCAATAAACTTACACGCGGGCTGTGAAAAGAGAAGAACCGTTCGAAGGCAGAGTAGGGAAGACCGAGCGCCTATGAGCATGGTCGGCAGGGCGGCCCCTTCATGCAGTCAGCGCGATAATGCGGGCGAGCATGTCCACACGGTGCAGTACGCGACGCCCTTCGCCCTAATTACCTTTAACTAGCGCCGCCGATACCGGCCTAAGTGCCCTGGAGCGCTTGCTAATGTGCTGCAGCGTACAGACCAATCTTCCCCGCCGGTGCAGCATAACTTTCGCATTTGCTGCGTTGCGTGATCAGCCACCACTCCACCGGGGTGGTGGCAAAAGGTAGGCACCGTATACGCCGCCTTCGCCACATCCGCCGCGCGGCGAGCTGCCCGAGTCGATTCCGCGTTAGCACCTAGGGATTGCATCTATTACGGAGTAATTCGACATGAACGTACTGCGACTCATCAAAAAATATCCGAACCGGCGTCTCTACGATACCCGCCTGTGCACATATATCACGCTGCAGGACATATACGGGTTGCTAGCCAACAATATCGAGATCAAGGTTCTCGAACAACCCTCTGAGCGCGATATTACTCGCTCGGTTCTGATGCAGGTGCTTGTCGAGCAGGAACAGACGGAGGTGGCGCGTCTTTCAAACACTTTCCTAACAGACTTGATTCGCAGCTACGCCGCCAGGGGCTCGAGCGCCACGGCGCAGCACTTGGAACATACACTTGAGATGTCTCTGGCTTCGAATTCGCGGTCGGGAGCGGAGAGGGCGACCCAGCCGCACGCCATCGCAACGCGTCTAGCTGCTACCTGATGGGGCCAGGAGAGCAATGTTCAATGCAACCCTACGGTCGGGAAACCATTGCCAGTCGCTCAAGGCCATTAGAAGAGCTCAGTTCGCTTGCACCCGAAGGTTCCGCAGAACTACAACGGCTATTCAAGTCTCTCAATGAAGTCCTGACGGCAGAGCTTATCTGCGCGATTCGGCGACGCGACAGGCGCCGCACGGCGCTTAAATTTGTATCCGCGCACAAGCCAGCTGATATTGGGTTTCGACTCCAGGCAGAGTTTTATCTTGCGGACCGTATCGCTGAGCGCATTGTGCAGCTCGGTGGTCATCCAGAATTCGCGCTTGAGGCTCTAAATCAGTCCGCTCCGGAGGAGTCCAATAATCTTGCTCCGAAGGCTGAAACTATGTTCAGGGATTTGTCCGCCGAGCGGACCGCGGCCTCCCTGCACAGGAGGCTGTTGATGCGACTCGGGGACAGTGATCCTGAAACCAGCAGACTTCTTTGCGAGCTGCTAGTCGCTGACGAGGCGCAATTGGTCTTGTTGTCTAAGCCACGGTGATAATTCCAAGCGCCGCAAGACGCCCGCTCGGGGCAGATCGCTATTGGGCGGCGATAAACGGATTAACATTGTTCTCGACATAGCTCGTCGACTGCAATTGGTGGCTGCCTCGGTTTCCTGTTCCTGGCTAAACCCATTGGAGTCCGAGTAATTCTTGCCCCTACGGCTGACCTTGATTTCACTGCCAATCACTGGTGCTTAATCGCGATCGGCAAGGCATGGTGCGTTTGCCGCTGATGCGTTCACCAGTCTGTTGGCCTGCATCAAATTCACTGCGAAGCGCCCGATGCACAATGACGGCCGTGTCTTGTATGAGATAGACGAGAACAACCAAGTTCCGGGGTGTTGCGCCGCATTCGCACTTGATCAATGAACTTGCTGTCATTTTGTGTTGTCCAACGAACATACCCTCTCCAAGAACGAGAAGATGATGCGAGATTCAGGGAACTGTCGCCTTTCCCATGAGGGTAATCCACACCGGCTCCGCAACTCACGCAGCAGGAACCGGGACGCCTCGATGAACTGCCAAGTTTCGGGGTCATATGCTGCTGACGTAGAGATTGCCGCAGACATTGCGGGAGCGCTTATCCATGGAATGGATAGTCAAAAGTACATCTGTGACTCGCATTCGAGGGTTACTCGATACGCATAGCCCGCTGCGTTGCAGCCGGCGTGCTTGGGTAGTTCTGAGCCGATAGCATGAATTCCGCACCACCATTACCGGGGCCGAAGGCGACGACGGAGGCAGACCCGCCCCGTAAGGAGCGCAGATCGGCGCTTCGACGATTTCAAGAGTGGTGACATCACGGCGAAGCCTCCGTACACGCGATCATACTGAACGCGTTGCCAGCCCACGTCGCCGTGCTTGACAGCCAGGGGCTGATCCTCTCGGTGAATGAGGCGTGGCAACGATTCGAAAGCGCGGAGGCGAGCCACGGCCCGGGACCTAGAGTCGGCGTAAATTACGTGGAGATCTGTAGTCGTGCGGCGCGCGACGAGTCATCCGATGCACCGCAGATTGCGGCTGGCATCCGATCGGTACTGGACGGCGGGGTCAAGATCTTCGGCTTGGAGTATTCCTGCCACAAGGCCAACGAGCAGCGCTGGTTCATGTTGACAGTGACACCGCTGGGCCAGGAGCCCATCAACGGCGTCCTGGTGATGCATCAGGACGTCACTGCCCGAAGAATAACCGATGAGAACCTGCGCTCCAGCGAGACCCGATTTCGGCAAATGGCGGAGAATATTCGGGAGGTGTTCTTCCTCGTCGATGCGATTAGTCATCACCTTTTATATGTGAGTCCAGCCTACGAGGAAATTTGCGGACAACCCATAGCGGGTCTGAAAAATAGTGCCAAGCCGTGGAGTCGGGGCGTGCACCCGGATGATCGGGCGTTTTTCGAGGAGCGCTACAAATTAGGGCTTTTCACCGGCAGGTTTGAGTTCGAGTACCGGATTGTCCACCCCGACGGCGCGATTGGATGGGTCAAGATGCAAGGTCATCCGGTGCTGGATGAGGCCGGACAGCGCATACGAATTGCTGGCAACATCGAGGATATCACGGCAAGAAGGCATGCCGATCAAGCCCTTGTGGACGGTCGCCAGCGCCTTGAAAGCCTGGTAATCACGGCAATGGATGCGATCGTGACCGTGGACGATCAAAGGCGCATCGTGCTCAGCAATCCAGCCGCCGAGGCCATGTTTGGCTACAGCGCCGCGGAGCTGCGCGATCAGCCCCTAGACATCCTCGTGCCGGCGCCATGGCGTGCCGGGCATTTGCTCGAGACCGCAAATCTCGGCCCGGACAGTCTCGGGGACCCTCGGATAGGCGCGTCGCGAGCAGTCACAGGGCTGCGTAAGAGTGGACAGATATTTCAGCTCGAGGCCTCCATCTCCAAGTTTGAGTCGGACGGCGCGCAGTATTTCACCGCTATGCTGCGCGACATCACGGAGCGGCAGCGGGCTTCGGAGCAGCTGCGTGAAAGCGAGCGACGGTTGAGCGATATGCTGAGCAACATCGATCTGGTGTCGATCATGCTCGATCGGAACGCGAAGATTGAGTACTGCAACGACTATTTTCTGAATTTAACCGGTTGGCAACGCGAGGAGGTGTTGCACAAGAACTACTTCGAGTTATTTGTGCCGCGCGAACATCTCGACAAGTCATCGGCCGCCTACTCGGCGATGCTTGTCAACACCGGGCTGGCTCGACACCAGGAGGGAACGCTTTTGACGCATTCCGGTGAGCACCGGATCATCCGCTGGAATAACTCCGTGCTTCAATCGAATGAGGGCGCGGTGATTGGAGTGGCAAGTATCGGCGAGGACGTCACAGAACAACTGCGCACCAATCTGCGGCTCAAACGCCTGAGCCGAGTCTACGCGGTACTGAGTGAAATCAATGCACTCATCGTACGAGTGCAAGGTCGCGAGGAGTTGTTCCGGGAGGCGTGTCGCATCGCGGTCGACGCTGGCGCATTCATGATGGCGTGGATCGGCGTGATCGATTCGCGGACTTTGGAAGGAAAGGTTGTCGCCTGGCACGGTGGCCATGAAGACTTTGTAAGCCAGATCAGACTCACAGCCCATGAGGGCACGCCCTATAGCGATCGGCCCGCTTCCTGCGCATTGCGGCAGTTGCGACCAGTGATCTTCAACGACATCGGGGCGGCGACCGGCATCGGCGCTTCGTTGCGCGAAGAACTCCTCGCCCGGGGGATGAAATCTGGGGCTAGCTTTCCCATCGCGGTAGGAGGACGACCCAAGGCGGTTCTGTCCCTGTATGCAGCTGAGTGTCACGCCTTCGACGATGAGGCAGCACGGCTGCTTCTGGAGCTGGCCGGAAACATCTCATTTGCTTTGGATAATCTAGAGAAACGCGAACGACTCCGGTATCTGGCCTATTACGATGAGCTCACCGGGCTGGCTAATCGCAGTCTTTTTCTTGAGCGGGTCGGCCTGTATATACGCGGCGCGCTCAACGACGGCGGCGAGCTCGCCCTGGGTATTATCGACCTGGAGCGATTCAAGAACATCAATCACAGCCTGGGTCGGCCGAGCGGTGACGCACTCTTGCGGCAGGTGGCTGAGTGGCTGACCCAAAGACTGGGTGACGCGACGCAACTGGCGCGCATTGGAGCCGACCAATTCGCCGTAGTGTTTCCGAAGCTCAAGCCGGAGACCGACTTAGGCAGGTTGCTTGAGCAGACAATGGAGGCCTTTCGACACCATCCGTTTAGCCTCGATGGAGCGGTATTTCATATCGGCGCTAAGGTGGGTGTGGCGCTGTTCCCCAACGACGGCGCCGACTGCGACACCCTCTATAAGAATGCCGAGGCGGCACTTAGAAAGGCCAAGGCGGCCGGCGATTCATACCTGTTCTACGCGCAAAGAATGACCGACACGGTGGTAATGAGACTTAGTCTGGAAAATCTACTTCGCGAAGCTGTCGATAAACAGGAGTTCGTACTGCACTACCAGCCGAAGGTGAATCTGGCGACCGGCAAGCTGACAGGGGCCGAGGCCCTGATCCGGTGGAATGACCCACGCACCGGGCTTGCGCCACCGGGAAAGTTCATTCCCATTCTGGAGGAGACAGGCCTGATCCATCAGGTTGGGCGCTGGGCGCTCAACAAAGCCGTTGAGAACTACCTGCGCTGGCGCGCAGCAGGGCTGCCTGCCGTGCGCATCGCTGTGAATGTATCGGCGCTGCAGCTGCGGAGTCGCGGATTCATCGATGAAGTCACACAAGCCGTGGCAGTGAACGCGTGGGGACCTTCCGGCCTGGAACTTGAGATTACCGAGAGTCTGATCATGGAGGATGTTAAGAACAGTAGCCAGAAGCTGCAGGCGATCCGAGCGACGGGTGTCAGGATTGCCATCGATGATTTCGGCACGGGGTTCTCCTCGCTCAGTTACCTCGCCCGGCTCCCCGTGGATACCTTGAAGATTGACCGCTCATTTGTCAGAGACATGACTGCTGGCGAACAGGGCTTGGTGCTCGTGTCCTCCATTATTAATCTGGCCCATTCATTGAAGCTCAACGTCGTCGCCGAAGGTGTTGAAACAGAGGAGCAATCGACTCTGCTGAGATCCTTGAAATGTAATGAGATGCAGGGGTATTTATTGGGGAAGCCCGTGCCAAGCGAGATTTTCGAAGCGCGCTATCTCACAGAGGCCAGTCTCGCTTGAGCAGCGCCACTCAACTGACCGCCGGGAACCTCACGTGAGCGCCGTGAAGAACGTTTCCATTGACGATACGCTGCGCCAGCGCGCCCTGAGAATCGCTCCAACCACGGGACTGCGAGTCTGGCTGACTGGGCTTAGTGAGCCGCAAGTTTTCTTCCCAGCGCTCACCCTGCTTGTGCTCGTCGTGATCTGGGGCGCCACACTCAATCTTATCAGGGTCGAGCGCGCCAATGCGACCGCGACGGCCACCAAATCTGCTCTTGACCTGGTTAATACGTATGAGGCGCAGGTCGTGCGCGCACTGCGTGAAATTGATCAGACGGTGAAGCTGGTCGAATATGCGTACGAGGCCAAAGGCGCCAGCGCGGCACTGGCCGACTTGAAAGCCAGCGGATTATTGCCGCCAGATCTGGTTTTCGTCGTCAGCATTGTGACCCCCGACGGCGCGGTGGTGGCCAGTACTCGGGCCGTTAAAGAGCGTTCGGCGCCGGCGCCTGCATTTCGGCAGGGGCTACGTGGCGACGCGCTTTGGGTTGAGCAGCCACGCATGAGCGCCATTTCCGGTGAGTGGACACTGCAATTTGGCCGCGAGCTGCTCGCGCATGACGGCTCGCTGGTGGGTGCCGTGCTGGTCGGCGTCGATGCCGGCTATTTTGTCAGTGGCTACGATCCTGCGATCTTGGGTCAGAAAGGCGTATTGGGCCTCCTGGGCACCGATGGCGTATTCAGGGCACGGCGAACCGGAGAGAGCGTCACCGCCGGCGAGGCCATTGACTATGCCGGCGCGGTACCCGGTGCAAATCAGGAGGATCCCACTGTCCTCCTGGTGGCCAATAGCTGGGACGGCGTACGACGCTTTACGGCCGCACAGCAACTTTACGAGTTTCCGCTGGCGGTGATAGCAGGCCTTTCCGAAACCGAACAGTTAGCGGCCACGCATCATCGAGCGCAGGTCTACCTGTGGCGCGCTGGAGTCGGCAGCGCCTTGATGCTAGCCCTCGCGACAATATTGGGCCGGATGAGTTGGCAGCTCGCACGAGCCAGAGAGCGAGAGAACGAAGCGCAGATCGCCCATGCACTTCGCATCGAGTACTTGGCCTACCATGATGGTCTGACAGCTCTGCCCAACCGGAGTCTGTTCAATAAGCTCTTGAGCCAAGCCATCAGTCAAGCCCAACGGTCCAAGTTGCCGCTCGCGGTGGCGTTCATTGACCTGGATCGCTTCAAGCAAATCAACGATACCCTGGGGCACGAGGCCGGCGATGTATTGCTCAAGGAAGTCGCGAGCCGGCTCAAGGCCTGCTTGCGCGACAGTGATATTGTCGCCCGCTTAGGCGGGGATGAATTCGTGGTGCTATTGACGGAATTGACGGCAGAAATGTATGCGGCCACGGTTGCGCAGAAGATCATCACTGCGATCGCAAAACCGTTTGTTCTCTTGGGACAAGAATTTCGTGTTACCGCCAGTATCGGTATCAGTTCGTACCCGCTGGACGGTGCGACCGAGGAGGCGCTGACGAAGAATGCCGATATTGCGATGTATCAGGCGAAGGAAGACGGGAAAAACAACTATCAATTTTACTCCGAGAAGTTAAACGCCAACTCGCTCGAGCGCCTCACGCTGGAGTCAAGCCTTCGGCATGCGCTCGAGCGCGGGGAATTCAGGCTGCACTACCAGGCCAAGAGGGACATTGCGAATGGCCAGATCACCGGCATGGAAGCGCTGCTGCGCTGGCAGAACCCCGATTTAGGTATGGTAGCTCCGCTGCAGTTCATTCAAGTGGCAGAGGAGACTGGTCTGATGGTGCCAATCGGCAAATGGGCACTCGAAACCGCCTGCCTACAGAACGTAGCTTGGCAGGCCCAAGGGCTGCCTCGGTTGAAGATGGCCGTCAATGTTTCGCCGCGGCAGTTTACCGATGAACATCTCTTGCGAGACGTGGCCGCGACACTCAAGTCCACCGGCATGCGGCCGGATTTTCTAGAGCTTGAAATCCACGAGAGCTTGCTGATCCATGACATTGAAAAGACGCTCAAGATACTCACCGCCCTGAAAGCCCTAGGGGTTAAGATCGCCATCGATGACTTTGGTGCGGGATTCTCATCACTTGCCACGCTGCAGCGATTCCCGCTCGACACCGTAAAAATCGATCGCTCCTACATTCGAGACATCGTCACACAAGACGGAGACAGCAATCTAACTGAGGCCATAATTGCTATGGGCAAGAGCCTGAGCCTGACCGTTGTGGCGCAGGGTGTGGAGACTAAAGAGCAGGCCGATTTCCTGCGCGAGCATGCCTGCGATGAATTTCAGGGCTTTTATTTCAACAAGCCTGTTTCAGCGCAGCAATTTACAGAACTCTTGCAGGCGCAGACATCTGGCGCGACGTATATTGGTTCAAGTGCGGCGCTGGCAAGAACGGCGGTCTGATTAGAATACAAAATCGAGAGCGGCACTGACGACGTACACGACGCTGCCGGACGAAAATCCTGGCTGAATGTTTATTAGTGTGCCGGGTGAGTCGGAACCCAGGTTTATGCGGTCGACTTGCAGTTTGAGGTCAAGGTTTTTCCTGAAATCCCAGCGCACGCCAGCGGAAGAGGTGTACTGGACCGGACGTGAGGCAATGGCAGCATCGAGGCCGCTGTCGAGGGCGGCAGCGATGGGTTGAAGGGAGACGGGAAGTTCAGACACGTTCAAGCCGGGAGCAGACCTCATTCGCTCAGTCACCTGTGCATAGGTCAGATAAGGCGTAACGCTGCCGAGCCGATAGCCACCGCTGACGTACCAGCCAGTGGACGTACCAATGTAAGAATTGGATCCGAATCTTGCCCATTCACTCATGGCAAACCATTGGCCTGGGTTGTAGCTTGCCCCGATGCTCAGGAATCTCACGGACTTATCCACCGTCTCAAAGGTCTGTGCGATTGCGACGCCTTGCGGCCCGAACTGACCGAACGCATCAAAGAGCGCGTCAGCGGGCGAGGTCAGAGTGATCCTCGTAGCCACGTACGCAAGATGCATGCGCGCCGAGCCGTATTCCATGTCATCAAAAACTCCCCATACCGGAGATGCATCGAGGTGGGAGTACGCCGGGAATTGAAACGATAAATTTCTGCCGTAATTGGCTTGCACAGTGTTAGTCACATCGCCCAAATGAAGCCGGTAACTGGCATCCAAGCCGGTCAAACTGGTGATCGGGTTGAGGCTATATACCTCCGTCGGCGGGCGCACCCAGGGATTGACGTAGCCGACCTTGCGAGAATCAGCAAGCATAAAGGTGGGCTGCACAATCTGGCCGATGCGGACATCGAAATCCGAAGTGAATTGATACTTTATATTTGCCCATTCAACGCGGGGCCAATAGCTGTCGTTGTAATTCTGCTGCGCGACAAGTTGTACGACTGCCGTGAGCTGCGGAGTGATATTGGCAGTGACCTGCCCGCCGATCAGACTGTCAACACTCGCGCTCCATGCGCGGCTGTAGCCGGCGCCGTTGGGCTCGAAACTCGAAGAGACGAAATCCGCCAAATCGTCGCTGGAATGAACGAGGCCCAGAGTACCGAATCCGTTAATCGTAAATATGCTCTGATCAGTGTCGGCGGCGTAGGCGCCGGTCGCACAGAATGTCATCGCAATCAATGCGGCGACGGTTATGTTTTTCGACATACGCTCACCTTGCAAGTACGACTCGGACGCTGCTGTCCACCAGGCTCTCGTCGATGTAGCTGATGGCATTGGGGTTAGCGGCAAGCGCCTTCTTTGCATCTTGGCTTGTGGCAACCGCCACTGGCGGCTGACCCCTGCCGGTGAATATGATCTTCGACCAGAAGGCCTTGACCTGTGCCGGGGACATATCTGCGATTCTGCTGTAGAACTGTTCGCGCGCGACCGAACCTTCCGTCTGATCGATCGGCACCGCTAAGCTACCGTCCGGAAAGCGCGTTCTCCTGCCGAGAAATATGTCGATGACTTGGGCTTTGCTTAGAGCGGTAATTGAACTCTTAGATGACACTACCGGCACGACATCCGCATTCACGGGGCTGATCCCAGGAGCCAGCATCAGGAGGATGCTCGCGAGACTAATGCGATGCGACTGCAGGATGATGAATCGCCTCATCGGATGAAATCGATCCGGGGCGAACTGTGACTTGGAACTTCGGAGGGGATGTTCACATTGAGATTCGCGTTGTTCACGCCATCAATGTCCGATGAGATTGACAGACGAATTGGCATCCAAGGCGTAGGGTCTGGTGGCTTCTGTACGAGACTGACGACCATATCGGAGAACCGCGACAAAACTGCGCGCCGATCGATAGGCTAACTGAGCGGCGTTTATAGGTCTGTACGGTGACGTACGCAAAGCCACTCAGCTCTTTCGTGATACTTGATGGCACGAGTGAGCGTCAGGTAAGAACCGAAGCGGACGGAAGATGCGCAGCTGGTTAAACAAGCGAATGCCACGAAGCCTCATGGCCGACGCGACCCAACGATAGCGGGTTACGCAATGAGTTAGACAAAGCGTGACTCCAAGAGCTGTTGCATGTAACACGGCGATAGGATAGTGTTACATGTAACTTGCGTCTGGAGTAGCTCAATGGCGGCGCGTATGAGCGTTTCGCGGCGTGTTCAAAAATACCGCACGGCGCTGCGGGCCGCCGGATTGCGGCCTGTGCAGATTTGGGTGCCGGATACAAGACGCGCGGGTTTCGCAGCAGAGTGTCGACGCCAAAGCCTTGTGCTGAGCAAGCGGCGTTCGGAGGGCACTACGCTCAAGTGGCTTTCTCAGGTGGCTGACACTGAAGGCTGGAAGTGAGGCGTGGCGAAGTGGTTACCATCGTGCTTCCTGGTGCATTTGGGAAGCCTCGACCGGCGCTGGTGATTCAATCTGAGTTGTTCGAATCTCTTGGTTCCGTGACCATCTTGCCGGTCACCAGCGAACTGCGAGCCGCGCCGCTGCTTAGAATTTCTGTTGAGCCCAGCGCCGAAAATGGTCTTCGGAAGAAATCCCAGGTGATGATAGACAAGATACAGACGGTGCCGCGAGACAAAGTCGGTACAACTATTGGTCGATTGCACCGAGACGTGATCGTCGCCGTTGACAGAGCACTCGCGGTTTTCTTGGGGCTGGCGTAAATACCCTGACCGCAAGCGCTCCAGAACCGACCTCTAACGTTCTCCCAATCTTCCTCTATTGAGGCCGAAAATGAGCGGGTTTGCGTGAAGTATGCCAACCGTGCAATGGCGCATCTTTTCTGTCATTGCGACTACAGTCCTCGTCGAGCTATCGCTGTAAGTGCCTTCATGGACTATTCACACGCCAGGTGCATTGCGGTGGTGTGCGCCTGCTCCGCATCCCATCTCTATAATTTGTCATAATATACATTATGCGAACTTAGATCTTAGCCCTACCTGGATCCGCCCGTGCGGGTTTAGCTCTATCTCCGGCTTCGTGTGCACCAGCGATTTATAAGCCTTCATCTCACTTCGCCGGCTTCCGACGAAGCCGCTTCTTCGAAGCAGTCGACTTAATTACCGCTGTGCCACGTCCCTTGGATGCCAACGGAACGCTAGCCTGGTCGACCGCAGCGGCAATCAGCGCCTCCACATCCGGATGCGTCAACTGGCGAGCAGCCTCCACCCGGATGAAGCGGGTTTGCTTACCTGATCCCATCAGAAGCTTCTTGGGATCGGGCAACTTACTTCCTTGGGTGAAGTACAGACTCACACCGTCGGCGCGCGCAGATGTTGCAACTACCGACTCTATGCCGGCCTCCGTCGGCGAATACCCGATGACCAGCGAGTTGCCGTAGTCGTATACCAGCTCGTTTGCAGTTGGCAATCGCTTGCGCAAACTCGACCGGACCGAGCGGACGAGCCGCTGATTCTTTGGATCGAACTTCTCGATGAGGATTCGAAGCTGGGCCTCGGGTGTGTCCTTCGCGCGAACGGGACTGACTGCCATTCTATCCTCCAGGTTTTTGTTCGGATTGTTGTAAGAGCCAGATGGCTCTTCAGAGCAATCGTTAACGCCGAACGCGGCTTCATGTTCTCAGTCTGCTCTGGTTGGATGCGCTGGCGCGACCGCTCGGAGTCGGCTGTGGCCACTCGGTCAGCTCTACTTGGCGGCTCTAAAGATCAACGTGCCCGCTCGTGTCACAGGAAATCCGTCCGCCGTATGCCGCGTACCGTCGTAGACCGGTAATTCTTGAAAATCGAACGGACTGACTCCTTCAAGACATGCGACATTGACGCCGTATTGCTTGGGATTCGAGCGGCGCTGGTGATGGGTGTAGATGCCACAACGCGAGCAGAAATAATGCTTTGCGGTGTTGGTGTTGAACTGGTAGAGGCTGAGCAGTTCGCGGCCCTGAGTAATATTGATGCCGTTCAGATCCGCCGACACTGCAACGGCCCCGCGCATGCGACAGTACGAACACGTACAACGCCGCGCCGAACGAAATCCATCGGCTAGCTTTACTGTGAACCCCACGGCGCCGCAGTGACAGGCGCCCTTGAAGTCTGAGATGACATCCATCTACGGCTCCCAATGAGATAAATATTTCGATGAGCCTGCAGCTGCCTGGGCGGCTTTTCGGACACCAATTGTACTCAGTGCCTAGGCGCTCAGCTGGGGCTACCGGAACGATGAAATTTATCAGCCGGATCTCGCAGGGCGGCGGCGGCCCGGTATTACATCGGTCCCAACGGTCTGACTTCCATCACCTGTATCGATGACTGTGGAATTGTTAGGTGCGGGTGGTTCGAAAACATTTGGGCCGCAATGTCCGGGCTTTCAGCCTCGACAATCGAGTAAAGCATGATGTCGTTCTTGGTATCCGCAATGCCGCGCGACGTGACGAGTTTCGTCCTGCCTGCCGCCTCCGTACTGGAGATGTGCTTGGCGTGTTCTCCCATCCATGCCTGCCAGTCGCCGCGCATTTTGTCCTCGGCGGCCTTGCGCACGGCCGGATCAGTCTTGGCCCACTCAGCCATCACTTCAGCCGGCGCCAGAAACATGACGAGAAATTTCTTCAGCGTGGAATTGCTCATAGATATCGCCTGTAGTAGATGATTGGCACAAATTCTGATTGTCTTGTTGATGTATGGCCTAAGCGGTTGCCGGTCAAGCTGTAGTGGCAGTATAGACATACGCGCATTCTGTCGATTGGAAATGGCCCTCCGGGGCAGTCTTCAATGTCAAGCTTGATTCCTTGCCTGGGGCGTCAGTCCGTGGGCACGCAAATGCTCACAATGCAGCCGCACTGTGCCGCGTGACGAGCGGGACTTGTTTCGCGCTGCGTTGGCGCGCTTCCATGCCTAGAGCGCCCTCGCCCAATTCTCCACGAGGTTGTGAGCATCGATAGTGCCTATGCCACTTGGAAAATCGTACCCCGGATGCGACTTGTAGGCCGGTTCGTAGCTCGAGTCTGACTTTGACATGACACCATAGGTTCCCGAGGGCAGATAGCAGTTCGCAGTGCCCTTGCAGTCCTGCGAATCGTTTCCCGAGGTGACATCGTGAAACACACAGTGAGGATCGCCGCCGGTCCCCAGGCTGGCATCGCACTGCGGATTTCCATTTGATCCGTATTGCTGCTGAGCCAGTGCGTAGTAAACGTAGTTCGGATTTCCCTGGCTCTCGCCCATTTTCTGGTTCACCAGCGCCTGAATGCCGGCAACGATAGGTGTGGCGTACGAAGTGCCGCCACCACCCAGACCCCAGCTCGATGGGTTGCCCTGACACGGGGCTCCGTCATTGTTCGGATCCGAAAAGCAGATCAGGTATTGGTGATTCCATTCCCATCCGTCGGAGGCGAACATGGACACATCCGGAACGTCGCGCACACCATCCGATGGCATCCCAAAGACCTGTTGGTAGTTCGGCTTGGGCCACCCTGCACAGGTACCGCTGACAACACCTTTCTTTGCCGGAGCGCCACTCGCACAACCGCTTGGTCCGCCCTCCCCTCCACCCGTACCGATGTAATAAGGATAAGCCGTCGTGCTGTTGCAGAATCCATTGGCTCCATAGCTGGTCGCGTATCCGAATACCGCAATCGTCTGGTCGCTGGCGCAGGTATCGTTCCAAGCCATCTCCGGGACGTAAGACTTGGCCGTTCCCCAGGGTGGACCTTGGCTCGTGCCCCAATATTCGAGGTTGGTGCCCGCAAAGGTGTCGCTGAAGTCCGTGCCCCCGACCGCGACGTTGTAGGCGGTCGATGCCCAACCGTTGACGCCGATGCCGAATTTTGCCGGGCTGGTAAAATTAGGCGCGCAATCCTCCGGGCCCGAGTCGCCCGTAGCGACGAACACTGAGATCCCCTCGGCGACCGCCTGCTGATACATGGAGGAGAAAAAAGCGTTGGCCGTGGCACCGTTCTCGGTCTCGCAGATGCCGTAGCTGACGCTGATGATCGCCGGCGGCGAGGCACTCGTAATCAGATCGTGGATCGCGTGCTGCACCCCATCCACGGTAGCAGAGTCACCGCAGGCGGCGACCAGGATGGTCGCATCGGGCGCCGCGGCACTCGACCACTCGGCATCGAGAGTCGCTTCGACATCATCGCCATTGCTGTTGACTCCTGGATCGCTACACGGCGCCCCACCCGCCGGCGGCGCTGGGTGAATAGTCGACATCGTGCCCTCGTGGTAGATGCTCAGACCAAAGATGCGACGGAAGTTAGTCCAGTCACTGTCGCTGTATAGGTCAGTGTCTTCGACCACAGCAATGGTCTGACCCTTGCCGGTAATCGGTGTCGCGCCCTGGAACAGGGAATTGAAATTGTAGATCGTGGCCAGATCGGCCGGTGCCATGAGATAGCACGGGCTGCCACTGCAACTGCCCGAGTACTTGGGACTTGGCAAGTGTTTGCGCATCGGTCGAAAGTCATTGAGCTTGACGATCCCGCTCACCACCGAGGCCAGCGCCCTTGGAATCTGCGGATCATTCATGTTGGCAAAATGGGCTTCTCCCCCAACAAGGAGGCGGTGGATCGATGTGTGGAACGCGGCGGAAAGCTCGGCCGCAGAGCCGGAGAAATCGATCACCATGCCGCCGGGGTAAACTGGCCCCACGCGGAACCCGTAGCTTTCCAGCCAGCTGCGCACTGAAGCAATGGTGTCCGTCGAGGTTCCAAATTGCTCGCTGAATTGCGCGGCGGTCAGCCACCGGTGAAAACTCGGCGATCCCGGGTTGTGCAGTGCCTCGATGAAGGCTTCGACCTTCCGCTCCTGTTCGGGCGAGCGCCGCAGCTGCAACTCGAGATGCTCAAGTTGCATGCCCGGCTCGACCTCACCGCGGTCGTTGACTTGCGTGGCCTCGGAGCGGGTGTTGCCGCCCAAAGTCACGAGGTCGCCTTCGTCGATGGCCGGCACAACGCTTTGCGCCCTGGCAACTGCAAAGGCCGAACAGATAGTAATGAGCACCGCCGACACTTTGAACAAGCGCATGAGTTCTCCCCTATGGTTTTATTATCGCGGCCTGCGGATTCTCAAGTGATCTTAAGATAGGCCTCGACTTTATCTGCGAGAGCCCGGCATCACAAGGCCTGCGGGCCCGACGGGACTTTTCATCCTGCGCCGCGTTCTTGCGCAGCGGCCGGCAATCGCGCCCGCGTGCCGGCCCACGCTAATCAAACTGATAAGCCGGGGCTGCGGGGCCCCTTAGGTGTTTCTCAGGCCCGATCAATGTGTCCCGAGTAACATCCGCGCTTGGCGTTATGCGCATGGATGTAGGCGACCTCAGGATTTCCCAGCAGGCGCGTTATCAGCGATTCAACCTGCCCGCCATCGATGATGTCAGCATCCAGCATCATGCCGTGAACATCAAAGGCGCGCAGGGAGAGCACACGGGTCCGCATCACCTCCGGTACCTCATCGAGTCCGATGTAGGTTGTCACGGCACCCTCTCGAACGAATATGGCATGTGAGGCTCGATAAGGCGTGTCGGCAGGCTGGCAGAGATGGTTGAGCAACAGCACTGACTCGCCAACGCGCGCATCACGCATCTCAATGCGATCGGGAAAACCAGGGTATTTATCCACCCGGTAACGTTTGACCCCTTTCGCGGCCAGGTCCTCATCATTGAGTCCATAGAGCGGGCTAAATGGCGCGGCCGAGAGTCCAGAGATACGAAACTTCATCAGAGCCTCCGCTAAATGCGAGGCCCACACCGTAGCGTGCGGGCCGGCTCGCCGCCCACCCGATTCCTGCTGTTAGCGGAACGATGCCAGCAGACGGTCGCCAGCCTGCGTAATCACGACACCGAGCACGACAATGCCCAGTCCGACGCCGCGCAGAATCGTCAAAGGACGCAGCGTTGCGCCTGCAAGCGCGAAGTGATCGATCACCGCTGCTGTAATCAGCTGCGCCATTACGGCCAGCAGGATTGCATTGCCCACCCCAAACCGAGGCGCGAGAAAGGTAATGCTCAAGACATAAAAGGCGACGATGAGTCCCCCGGCATATTGCCGCGGTGCAACGGCCATCAAGGTACTCAGGCTCGGCACTCGCACAGTTAAGAGCGCAGCGAGGACCAGTGAGGAGATCAGTCCAATTGCGAACAGAAGTACGGTGGCCTGGACAATGCCGCCGCTGGCGCGCGCCAGACCGGCGTTCAAGATCGCCATCAGAGGTATCAGTGCGCCAGCGGCGAACGCCCACGCTGCATAGCCGATGATCGACATGTGCCTCTCCTGCAAACCGCTGCACTAGCGGTGACTTTTGTGAGGAGATTATAGTCTCGGCAGCCGTACTCGCACGGGGAGAGCGCCAGTGTCAGTTTGGGACCTGCCGGGACAAGGATGGCTTCAAATAGTCGAACTGGCCATTGCCTTCGCACTATCGGCGCTGATCGGCCTTGAGCGCGAAATTCGCCACAAGAGCGCAGGGTTCAGAACCTACACGCTGGTGGGGTTCTCTGCGGCACTCATCATGTTGGTCTCGAAGTACGGCTTCATGAACATCCTGTCAAACAACCGGATCGTACTCGATCCATCGCGAATTGCCGCCCAGATCGTGACGGGCATTGGCTTCATCGGCGGTGGACTTATCTTCGTACGCCGTGACAGTGTCCGCGGATTGACGACTGCAGCCATCGTCTGGCTCACCGCAGCCGTTGGTATGGCCTGCGGCGCCGGTCTTCTGATCCTGGCGTTCGTCGTCACTGCCGGTCATTTCCTGATCGTCCTCGGCTTCCCCTACATCGCGGCCCGGCTTCCGCGGTCGCGATGGGCCCCCTCGCTGCTGCAGATTTCGTATGAAGACGGCCGCGATGTCCTCAGGGAAGTTTTGCAGATCTGCACGCAACACGAGTTTTCTGTTAGTCGCGTACAAGTTGATCGCTCTCATTCTGCCCCGGGCGGGCACGAGAGCAATGCAGGCCCGGATCGGGAAGTGTCTTTAAAGGCCAGCAGTACCCCTCCCCTTGATGACATTCCAACCAATGATCCGCCGAACACCGACAAGGACGCTCGGACTGTAACTGTGATTCTCGAACTTCGGGGAACCGGACTGGTTTCCGAACTGGTCGCAATGCTTGCGAATATACCCGGCGTCAGCGGCGTCAACGCCGGAGATGTGAACGTCGCAACAGAATAGCCTTGCGCACTTTGTGCGGCTGCAAACTGCCAGGGCCATAAGATTTCTGGCAGATCGTCGGCGTCCGCAGATGCCGCTACGGAGTTGCGAGCAGCGCTGATCAGTCTGTCCGAGGGGCCTGCTGTGCTCCCGCGCTGGACTCAGGCATCGTTAATCCGGCAACGCAGTGCCCGAGCCCCCCATCTCCTGTGGCAGATCCTTCATTTTCGGCTTGCCATCCTGGATCCGAAGCACGCTTTCCTGATAGTGGACATGCACTACTGGATTGAATGCCAGCTGCGGCAGGAGTGCCGCATAGATGTCCACCAATCCCCAACCCGGATGATCGGTAAACAGATGTCCACCGCACAGCTTGCACCACTTGCGCAAGCTCGTGGGCGTCTTGCTGTAGCTGCCAATACTGTCAGCACCCTGCGTCACCCGCAGGGCCTGCGCTGGCCAGAGAGAGAATGCGTTGACCGGACCTGCTGACCAATGGCGGCAGGATTCGCAGTGGCAATACCCCATCGCTGCGGGCCGACCGGTGACTTCAAACTTCACAGCGCCGCAGAAGCAGCCGCCTTTATAGATTGTGTCCTCGCTCATGATTTCTCCCACGCGTTGTTCTGATTGGTAGCGACACAGGGTCTCGCGCTTCGCGAGCCACCGTTTCAGATTACAAGCACGTGTTGTCATTTACCAACGTTTCACCTCGCGGCGCGTTGGGCCGGATGGGCACTCAGCGGCGTGTTGCAGCGCCCGCATCGCCGCCCGCTTGATCGCAGCCGGATGAGACCTTGCTCACACCCTATCTAAGCACCAGGTGGACCGCCGGCCTGCAGGGGTAGGCATCCTTAAGGAGAGTTGGCCCCTGCCGATAGGTTGCATGCCCACCCTCATGGGCATACGAGGCATAACGTGGCCAGTGGCCTAGCAGTTCTCTTTGGCAGGCGTCCCAGAAAGGAATCGGCGCACGCAGCCGCCGCTGTGGTGCAGTCCGAGGCGAGCGGTATCGGTGGCGGCGTTGCGGAAGGAGTAGTTGCGGAAACCGCCCGCGCCGCCAGCACGCTGGGCCATGAAATGGCCGATATCGCGGGCACCATCGAAGATACGATGAAGCTGGCCAAGTCCCAGTCGCAGCATTTCACGGGCGTGGGCGTTGCGGTCGCCGAGATGGTCAGAGGCAATGAATCCATTCGCGACGAGGCGCGCGCGACCGGCGAGACTGCGAAACTGACCCGTGAACGGGTCGAGCAAGCCCTTGACGCCGCGGTCGACACGATCGAGTCGGGTCTCGCTGCAGTCGGCGGTTCGCTCCATAGTGCGCTGGGTGCGACCAATGACATCGCGCGAATTGCGATGCGCACGCGCATGGTGGCCTTGAATGCGACCGTGCAAGCCGCCCATGCAGGCAGCAAGGGCAGCGCCTTTGGCGTCGTCGCGCAATCGGTGCGTGACCTCGCCGAGCAGATCCAGACCTCCAGCAGAACCATAGCCGCGACACTTGCGGAGCTCTCAACTACCGTTAATCAATTGGCCAGCCGCGACACTGCGGCCGGAGCGTCCGCGCAGGCTGTTGGATTGCGCAGCGCCATCGACACGGCACTGGCGCGCTTTCGTCTGGAGTTCACCGACGTCGAGCAGCGAATTCACGGCGTCGCCAGCCGCGCCGAGCAGAACCTTGAGCAGTGCGCCAGGGTCGATGGTCAGGTGCAGGCCATGGCGGCCGACGTTGGCCGCTTTGAGCAGGCCATCGGAGGCGCGGCGAAAAAATCCGAAGGCCTGTTGGGCATGAGCCAGAATCTGATTGAAATGACGGCCTTGTCTGGCGCAGAGACCGACGACAGCCCATTTATTCGAACCGCGATGCAAGTGGCTGCGACCCTGCAGCGCCTGATGACTGAAGCGGTCGAACGGCGCGAGATCATGATGACGCACTTGTTTGATGAGCGGTATGAACCGATTCGCGGGACCAATCCCGCACAGTTCATGACGCGTTTCGTGGCGCTGACCGATCGTTTATTCACGCCGATCCAGGAGAGCGTCCTCAAGTGGTCTGACTGCGTGACCTTCTGCGCGGCAGTGGACCGCAATGGCTATCTGCCAACGCACAACCTGAAATATTCCAAACCACAGGGGACAGATCCGGTCTGGAACACGGCCAATTGCCGCAACCGCCGTCTGTTCCAGGATCGCGCTGGCGCGGCGGCGGGGCGCAACACGCGGCCCTTTCTGGTGCAAACCTACCGGCGCGACATGGGCGGCGGTGTGTTCGCGATCATGAAAGAGGTCGACTCGCCCATCACCATTGAGGGCGAGCACTGGGGGAACGTGAGATTGGCCTACCGGGCTTCCGGTCAAAGCTAAGCCAAATCGCTTCGATTGAGTTAATAATATATTTCATAATCATATAGTTCTGTCTATTTCTTAACGTATCTTAGAAACTATAAATTAGACGTGGGCGCCTAGGTCTTCGATTTTTGGTACAGCGTGTACACTCGGATGAATTCATCTCTACTACAAAGAGGAAGATTCGCGTGCCGGATCCAGGCAACGAATCCGCAACCCACTTGAGCGCGACCCTTTCCAAGCAGAGCGTGCCTCAAAGCCCATGGATTCAGACATCCATCTTGGTCCTCGTTGGCTTTGTTATCACAGGCCTGCTCGAGCTGAGTCTCGTGCGCGCCGCAGGCGGTACCGATCTGGCATTGGTGGAATGGCTCCTGATGCCTTGGGCCCCCCTGGGTATTGCCGTCAGCGCCATGGTGATCTGCGGCAATGCACGCAGCTGGCCCGGGGCGTTTGCGGGCTCCCTGATGGTAAACGCGATGGTGCATTCTCCGGCCGCGTTGATCGTGACTCAGGCCTCGGGAAGCGCACTGTGTGCTACGGCGATCTTCCTCATGCTGCGTCGATGGCGCTTTAATCCGGCCATCGAGCGCTGGCAGGACTCCTTGGTGCTCTGGTCGGCCTCGGCGATCGCCGCCGTTGGCATGGCCGCTTTGGGGATCTGTGGCGCGCTTGCATCCGGCTGGCTCGAACCCTTGCGCCTCCAAACAAATTTCGCCCGCCTTCTACTCAATTCGGCCGGACATGTATGGTTCTCGCCGGCGCTCCTTGCACTGGCGGCTCGCTGGTGCATGAACTGGGCTACAGGCGTGGCGCTGGTTGTGCCGTGTTTATGCGGGCTGGTGCGTGCACGTCGGCAGCTAGTAGGATCCCGCGCGACAGAAGTTGGGATCTTGGCGGCAATTACAGTGCTCTGGAGCGTGTGTGCCTTTGCGCAGCTGCCATGGGCCGTGCGTATGCCGATGGCTTTAATAGGGTTACTGCTGGTTACGTGGCCCGCGGTTCGATTCGGGGCGACGCTGACCTCGCTGATGACACTGGTGCTAGCGTACGTGACGAGCGCCGCTTACATGTTTGGCCGCGGTCCTGTTGGGGGGCAACCTGGTGAGGCTCTCGCCGATGCCTGGGCTTTCATCATCATCGTGGCGGTGCTTGGCTTGGTCATCACCTCGTTGCTTGCGGAACGCAACGCCGCCGCTCGGCTGAAGATAGCCTCGGAGGCCCGTTACCGGACGCTGTTTGAGTCCAGTCCTCAGCCGCTGTGGGTGCAGGATCGGCAGAGCCGGAAAATCCTGATGGTCAATCGGGCCGCGGTAGCCCGCTATGGCTACTCGCGCGAACAGCTCACGCAGATGTCGCTTGCTGACCTGGAGGCGCCGGGCCGTAAACACACTGCGATCGCCGAGGGTGACGTGCTGATCCAGGACGGGGGCGAGTACTTACACGCGACCCGCGATGGCGAGCAGATTAGCGTAGAGCTTCGGGCCCAGCCGATAGAGTTTGGCGATCACGATGCCGAACTGGTGTTCAGCCACGATGTGACTGATCGAAACCGCCTGCGAAGTGCGTTGCTGGATTCGACCGACCGCGCAGAGCGGCAGCTGAGCCGCGAATTACACGACGGGCTTGGCCCAGATCTGGCCGCCCTCTCGCTCTTCGCCCGTGCTTTGCGAACGCAGGTTGATCGGGGCGAACTGCCAAGCCCAGGCTCACTCGAAACGATTGAGAAGGTGGCGCAGCGTGCCGTTGCAACATGCCGTGGGATCGCCCATGGACTCTCGGCGCTGGGTGAAACCGGGGGCAGCCTGTATCAGGCCTTGCGCGGCCTTCCCGAGCGGTTTCAACATGAGGGACCCCCCACACTCGATGTGACCATCAAGGGAGAATCGCCCCTGACGCTGCCGGAAGCCACCCAACATCACATCTTCCGGGTCGCGCAAGAAGCGGTCGCCAACGCGGTTAAACATGCGCAGGCGCAACATGTACATGTGGTGTTCGAAAACTCTCTGACTGAGGTCACGCTGATTGTGCGCGATGATGGTGTCGGACTGCCGCCGGTGGCCAAGTTGCGCGTTGGGCTGGGCCGGGCCTCCATGCGCTACCGGGCCTCGGCCATCGGTGGCGCTTTGTTTATCAAGAATCTAAACAACAAAGGCACCGAGGTGCGTCTTGAGTGTGCCCAGCGCGCCGTGCTGGAAAAAAGGCCCGGAGGGGCAGCCAACAGCTGATGTAGCTACCGCAAACGCGGGCGTCCTCCGCCGCAGCGACCCCCGCGAAGTCGCAGGTTAATTTCCCGTCATCAGGACAACCCGCCTAGAGGTCGTGCCGTTTTGTAGTACAGGGACGACTACAAGGAGACCCTCGATGAAACGCTTATTGTTACTGCTGATCCCGATGAGTGTGCTGGCCCTTTCCGGTTGTGTGGTGGTGCCAGCCCATGGTTACTACCGCGCCGGTGCCGTGGTTGCGGTGCCCCCGCCGGTCGTGACTGTCCACGCCTACGCTTGGTAGGCACCCGCGGCGCGAGGCCCGGCGAATTCCAACGAAATTCGCCGGGCGCTCACGGTTGAGCGCTAGGAGCGCGTGGCGTTGATGTCGATGTAGTCCACCTCAAAGGGCGCGCACTCGGCAATCGCTGTGTTACCCAGCAGCGCTGCTGACCTGCGTGTCTTGTAGGCCAGGCGTACGGCGGCGGCGTTCAAGCGCGTGAAGGCCGAGGGGCGAAGTACCCCGACGCCCGTGACCTGATTGTTGGCATCGATAGAAACCGACACGATGACCTCACCCTGCTCGTGATACTCAAGCGAGGCCAGAGGATAAAAACCTGCGGTAGCCGGCGCGGACACGAGCCTAGGCTCATGATGCACTCGCGATGCACTCGGTGCTGCGCCGGAACCGGTGTCGTTGCCCGCTTCGATACCCGCGCTTACCGTTGAATCAACGGGTCTCTCGATATGCACCAGGGGCATCGGCACCTGCGCGGGTGCGACCTGCCTGGTATTGAGCTCGATTCGCGGCACCGGTAACGCACGCTCAGGCGGCCTGGGCACCGGCACCTCGATAATGCTCGATAGGATCACGGGCGGCAGGCGGGCCGGGTAAATGAGCAGGCTGCGCATGAGTGCCCAGATCAGGAGCCCATGTGCCAGCAAAATCAGGATTAGGACTATGGCCTGTCGCCCGGTTGGCGTCCGACGCGCCAAAGCCATTACATCGTAATGCTCTCGCGCCGCAGCGCGCGGTGATTCCCAAGTGTCCTCGTGGCGCGTAGCGCTTGCTGCACTGTTTACCCAGTTCCCAACCAGTCCAGGACGCCGCTCCAGTATAGTGTGCCGCGTCGGCAGCGCGCAGCATCGTGGCCTCTGTCGGCGCAACTTGGAGCAAGGAGTCGCGCATGCACGCACGTCAGCTGGGCCAGCACGGCCCGATGGTATCGGCCTTGGGTCTTGGGTGTATGGGGATGTCCGAGTTCTACAGCGGGGCTGATGAAGTCGAGTCCATCGCAACCATCGAATACGCCATTGATCACGGCATCAATTTCTTCGACACCGCCGACATGTACGGTGTGGGCGCCAACGAGAAGCTGCTCGGCCGCGTGATCCGCGGGCGGCGCGATGGGCTCGTCATCGCCACCAAGTTTGGATTCGCGCGCGGCGCGCAGGGTGAATACCTTGGCGTCAATGGGACTCCGGATTACGTACGCAAGTGCTGCGAGGCGAGCCTCAAGCGACTCGGCATCGAGACCATTGATCTGTATTACCAGCATCGCGTGGATCCGGCGACGCCGATCGAAGCAACCGTGGGCGCCATGGCGGAACTGGTAAAGGCGGGCAAGGTCCGCCACCTCGGCCTGTCCGAGGCTGCGGCCGCGACGATCCGCCGCGCCCATGCCGTGCACCCGATCGCGGCTTTGCAGTCGGAGTACTCGCTGTGGACTCGGGAGCCCGAAGACACGGTACTGCCGACACTACGCGAGCTCGGTATTGCATTGGTTCCCTACAGTCCGTTGGGGCGCGGATTTCTGACCGGACAAATCCGCTCGATCAACGATCTGGCCGCCGATGATTACCGGCGTACCTCACCACGCTTTCAGGGCGCCAACTTCCAGAAGAATCTGGATCTCGTGCAGGTCCTTGAGCGACTTGCGAAGGACAAAGGCGTGAGCGCGGCGCAGCTCGCGCTGGCGTGGGTCTTAAGCCAAGGCCCGGATATCATCCCGATCCCGGGCACGAAGCGGCGCACCTACCTGGCTGAAAATATCGGTTCGTTGAATTTAAGTTTGAGCGCCGCAGACCTTGAACGCATCGCCCTAGCCATGCCGGCAGGCGCTGCCGCCGGCATGCGCTATCCCGAGCACAGCATGCGCAGCCTCGAACTCTAATTCGAGCCGGTGATTCACGGCGGATTGGTATTGAGCCGGCGCCCGTTATCGCTCAGCAGGATCTGCACGCCGAAATAGCCAAAGAAAGAGGGGGCCCCGCGCTCATCAATGCCCAGCGTATGACCGGCCATGAACAAGGCGATCAGGCCAGGGTGCAGCGTGTAGCGACCGCCGACATCAAGAGTCGTCTGGTGGGGCAATGCCCCCTCGGCGCGATCATCATAGATTTCGGCGTCGAACTCGAGTCGCTCAGTGACTAAGCGACCGGCGACCAGACCCAGGATCCGCTCATGTGCGCCGTGAACGGGCAGGTATTCGCCCGCCTCAAAATCCACATCGAGCGCTCCCAGGCGTTTCTCGATCTCCACCGGCAGGAGATACCGCGGGCCCGGGCCGGCGATGCCATGCTCCTGCGCCACGATCGAGGCGCCGGTCTCGACTTGCGGGAACACAGAGGCCTGCCAGCCCTCCTCGCCCTGATTGAGAAACCGCCACTTGATGCCGGGCAACGCATTGCCCCAGCCGCTCTCCTGCGGGCCGCCGCTCTCGCTCTGAATCACATACGGAATTTCAGCGGTGAGCTGAATGTCATCGCCCACGCCATAATTCAAATCGATCACCGGGCTCTGGAGCAGGTTGCTGTTGCGGGCTAGCGTGGGCACTAGCGCGAGGTTGATCTCCCAGTTCTTGCTGCCCGGGACCCCAGGATCATTGCTAAGATACGGAGGTCCAGCCTGCGCCAGGCACAGCGCAGGCATCAGCAGCATCGTGCTGCATACAATCAGGCGCCAGCAGCTGGATGCTCTCATCGTGCTCATACTGAGAATCGGCACGCAGCGTTGCGCTTGAGCTTGTCGATTCTGTTTAGATTCAAAGCTAACAAATCCATGATACGTGAGGCCTTATCTGATTAATACGAGTTCAGAGGCGAGCCGCGCTATCATAGCGACCTGCCCTTTAAAACAAGACTGCGGAGCATGAGCGATGGACTACAAATCAGGTAATCCCGGACTGAATACCAACACTTTCAACTCGGTGGCCAAACCCCTGGAGGCCGGCGAGAGGATGACCGTGCAGGGTACCGTCAACAAGTCGTTCCTGATGCTCATCGTACTGCTCCTCACGGCGCTGTGGACCTGGGCGCAGTTCTTTACTCACGCTGGCAATCTGCAGAGCGTCACAGTCCCGATGATCGTGGGAGTGATTGGTGGCTTCGTACTCTCGCTGATCATTATTTTCAAGCAGACGACCGCCCCTTACCTGGCGCTGCCCTATGCCGCGCTCGAAGGTCTCGCTATGGGTGGGATCTCGGCGATGTTTGAACTGAAATATCCCGGCATCGCGATCCAGGCCGTGGGACTCACCTTTGGCGTACTCGGCGCCATGCTGATCGCCTACACGCTGCGGCTCATCAACGTGACTGCACGCTTCCGTTCGATCGTAATCGGTCTGACCGGCGCGATTGCCTTGTTCTATGTGGTCGCCATGGTGCTGAGCCTGTTTCACGTCAACTTGTCGATCCTCTCGGTCAACAATGCCAGTCCGCTGAGCATCCTGTTCTCGCTCGCCGTCATGGTCGTGGCCGCAATGAACTTGCTGCTGGACTTCAACATCATCGAGACCGGCGTTTCGCAGGGCGCACCGCGCTACATGGAGTGGTACTGTGCATTCGGCCTGATGGTGACGCTGGTGTGGCTGTACATGGAAGTGCTGCGCTTCCTCGGCAAGATGCGCAGCCGCTGAGCCACTGACCGGGCCGGCTGGGCGAATAGCAGTCTCGATCTGCAGCACTCAGGCTGCAGGTTGCTTCAGATCTGGTAGCAACATGGCCAGCAGCCCGAATGCGGGTATCACCGAGCACACGCGATACACCGTCTCGATGCTGGTGTGATCGGCCAGCAGGCCCAGCAATGCCGCGCCGACGCCCGCGACGCCGAATGCGAAGCCGAAGAACAATCCGGCCACCATCCCCACGCGGCCTGGCATCAACTCCTGCGCGAACACGACGATCGCTGGAAAGGCCGCGGCCACGATTAATCCAATCGCCACAATCAGTGGTGTAGTCCAGAACAGGCTCGCGTAAGGCAACAGCAACGTAAAAGGCAGCGCCCCGAGGATCGAGAAGCGGATCACGAGCTTGCGCCCGATGCGATCGCCAAGCGGACCACCGATGACCGTGCCGACGGCGATGGCTGCCAGAAACACGAACAGGTGCAGCTGCGCCGAGCGGACGCTTAATCCGAAGCGATCGATCAGGTAGAAGGTGAAATAGCTGTTCAGACTCGTCAGGTACATGTACTTCGAGAAGATCAACACCAACAGGATCACGATGCCGCTCCGGGCTTGCGCTGCCGTCACCGAAACCTTGGCTGCACCTCGCGATCCTTTGGCGCTCAACCTGGCCAGCCCGTGATGCCGATACCAGAGCCCGACATTCCACAGGATGGCGCCCGACAGCAGCGCGAGTAGCGCAAAGAAAGTCAGGCTCGACTGACCCCAGCGCACGACCACCAGCGCCGCGGCCAAAGGGCCGAGTGCCGAACCGACATTGCCACCGACCTGAAACAGCGACTGGGCCACGCCGTAGCGGCCACCAGAGGCCATGCGTGCGACACGCGAGGCCTCGGGATGAAACACGGAGGAGCCCATGCCAATCAGCATGGCCCCGATCAGCAATGGCGCGTAGGCATGTGCCACGGCGAGCACCAGCAGCCCGGCCAGCGTGAACAGTGTGCCGATCGGCAGCGCCATCGGCGCGGGACGGCGGTCGGCCATCCACCCCACCAGCGGCTGCAAGAGCGAGGCCGTCATCTGGTAGGCGAACGTGATCAGTCCGATCTGGCCGAAATTCAGGCCCAGGTTGCTCTTCAGGTCCGGGTAGATCGCCGGCAGGAGCGATTGCATCATGTCATTGAGCAGATGACAGCCGCTCACGGCGACCAGAATGCTAAACACAGTCTTCGCCTGCGCCGCGGCGGATTGCTCAGCTACGTTGTTCATTTGCCGATGAACCAGCGCAGCACCCAGCGCAGGCGCTTGCCGTAGGGCGGTCGCATGCCAGCCCAGCCGGCGACATCGAGTCGCGATTGATGGAACACGGCCCGCGCGTGACTGAAACGATGAAAGCCGGTTTCACCGTGGTAGGCGCCCATGCCGCTGGCACCGATACCCCCAAAGGGCAGTTCTTCGGCCAGGAAATGCATCCCGACATCATTCACCGTGACGCCACCGCTGTGCGTGCGGGCCAGCACTTCGCGCTCCTCGCTGCGGTCGTGCCCAAAATAGTAGAGCGCCAGGGGTCGCGGCGCGGCATTGGTGGCATTGATCGGCTCCTCGAGCGTGCGATAGCCCATCACGGGCAGCAGCGGCCCAAAGATTTCCTCCTGCATGATGCGCATCGCAGGTGTGGCACCCAGGATCAGCGCCGGCATCACCGCACAGCCGCCGCCACTCGCCCCGAGTTCACCGCTCACCAGCGGCACAATCTGCGCACCGCGCGCCTGGGCATCGGCCAGCAGCTCCTGCAGCCGCGCAGCGTGGCGCTCGCTGATGATGTGCGTGCTGTCGGGGTTGTCCGGGAGCCCCGGATAGGCCTGTGCCACCCACGCCCGCGCCAGTGACACGAAGCTCTCGAGTGATTCCTCCGGCAACCACACGTGATCGGGCGCGACACATATCTGTCCGCTGTTGGCGAGCTTGACCAGCAGGATGCGATCCACAGTGCGCGAGAGCTGCGCGCTACGACCCACGATGACCGGGCACTTACCGCCCAGTTCCAGCGTCACCGGCACCAGGTGTTCGGCTGCCGCCGTCATGACCTGGCGCCCGATAGCGGTTGAACCGGTGAACAGCAGATGATCGAAGGGCAAACTGGCAAAGGATTGGGCCAGAGCCGAATCACCTGTGACCACAGTCAGTTCGCGTGGATCAAACCGGCTCGCGATCATCTGCTGCAGCAGCGCACTGACAGACGGGGTGAGTTCCGAGGGCTTGACCATGGCGCGATTGCCGGCCGCCAGGATGCCGGCCAGCGGGCCAAGGCTCAATGCGATGGGAAAATTCCACGGACTGATCACACCGACGACGCCCAGCGGTTGACTCCGAATCTTGCCATGCGCTCCCGGTGCTCCAGCGGGCAGCGCCAGAGAGGGGTGTCGTGTGCGCATCCAGCGCCTGACCCTGCGGCGCGCGAGACGCAGACCTGCAAGTGCCGGCAGCACGTCCATGAAGCGCGTAATGGCCGCTGGCCTCTGTCCAAAATCACTGGCGGCCGCTTCGACCAGTTGCTGCTGGTGCGTGAGCAGCGCATCGATCAGGCGGCCAAGCCGGTCGCGGCGCACGCGCGCCGTAACCTCACCCTCAGCGATGAAGGCCTCGCGCTGCGCACGCAGCAGACTCTCAAGGGATACCGGAGTTTCCATGCACCTGATCCTGGCGCGGCCGCTTAACTCTTCCGCGCGCCGCGGCGCTCGCCGCCCAAGGATTTCAGTGAAGCTGCCGTGCCCGCTCAGCGCGGCACGGAACGGGAGCGGCCGATACCCATGCGTGCCAGTTCCGGGTAGCGATCGAACCACTGGTGTTTCAGCGCTCCCAGCACATGCAGCACCAGCAGCCCGACAAAGATCCAGCCGCCGATCGAGTGCACCGTCACAAAATTCTCGTGCGCGCTGTGCTGCGCATCTGGCGCCAGGTGCGAGACGACCGAGATCTGTGGCAGGTGAATCGTGCCCAGGAACAGTACGATGCCATTGGGGTTGGGTGGATGGGCCGAGAGAATGGACCAGCCACTCAAGGTCATCACGAACATCAGCACGTACAGCAGCCCGTGTGCCGCATGCGCAGCCCAGTGCTCCCAGCGCGAGAGGCCAGGCGGAAAAGGCGGCGGTCGATGGGTCAGCCGCCAGAGGATTCGGATCACCGTCAGCGCCAGAACCGTGATGCCGGCCGAGGCATGCAGCGGAATGATCACGCGCTTGAGCGGCGGTGCAAAGCCTTCCATAAAGAAGCCGATGCCGAGATTGAACAGGATCAGCGCCGCCATGGTCCAGTGCAGAGCGATGGCCACCCGCGTGTAACGATCCTGTGTGCTCACTGTCATCGTCTAGGCTTCCTTAAATTGTCCAAGCGCTGCCGCTGCGCAATAGACCGCCAGTTCCCTGAGTTTATTCCGTGACACGTCCATCGGTCACAAAGTACTCGGTGTCACCGAAACAGGAACTGGGAATCCAGCGATGCTGCTCATAGGTGAGCGTCATACGCTTGCCCAGATTCGCATTGATTCTTTCGGCCACCGCAGCATCCGGTATCGTAAACTGGAATTTCTCAGCGACGGTGCCGGGCATCGTCACCATCGCCATCTCCCCTTCCCAGGTCTTGCAGACCCAGCCCTTGTGGGAGAGTTTCTGGACGTAACCCGCGCGCTCTCCGGAAGCGTACGACCAGTGGAGCGAGAGCCAGGTGTAGCCGGCAAAGCCCAGCAGCAGCACGGCGAAAATGATGATGAACACCTTCGTCATAGATCTAATCCAGCCTGTGGCCGATCAGCACAATGTGAACGGGCGCCAATATAGCAGGGCGGCGCCGAAGTGACGCACCGCGGCCAGCTCGCGCGTTGCGCGCGCTAGAGATAGCCACGCGCATCCCGCGCAAATTCATCATTGGGCCGCTCGAGCAGAAAGCTGCTGATGAAATCCACGCCCGGCACGACGTACGGATAACGTGGCGCAGTGGCCCACGTCGGCGCCGTGCAGTGCGCCTCGGCATCCTTGATAAATGTTCGCCAGTCGGAAAAAGTCTCAAACCAGATCTCTGTCAGCCGATCCCATAGAGCGCTCAGATTCGCCGCCGGCGGACCCTTGCCGGGTGCCCACTCTCCGGGCAGCGGCACGGGGCCGGCGTGGCGGCGCGTGCTGAAGATCCGAAAGGCACCGGCGCAGGCGGTGAGCTCACGCGCGTGCTGCCCGAGGAACCAGGCCTCCCCCTCCGCCGCCGTGACAGCCGCCGGATAGCGCAGCATCGTGAACCAGCGCAGCACCGGATGCTGGGCCGGCGTGATTTGCCCGCCTTTTAAATCTTCGGTCGGCTGCGCTGGGAAGAAGCTCGCGGCCACCCGGGGATGGATCGGCGGTTCGGTGAAGGCAAGATTCCCCTGCGGCCCCGGGTTGGGCATCTCGCGCCAGTAACCCTCGGTGACACGCCAGTTAAACCAGCCGTAGGCCCGGGCATCGGCCGGCGCGTCCACCGGCAGGTAACTGTCGTGGCGCACGAGCCACGGTCCGAAGCGCCGGTTGATCTCGGGCGCGTGGTCGCGGTAGTACCAGCGCTCCATCGCCGCCACGTAATCGATCGGGATATCGTGCATGACGACACTCTTGAGCAAGACTTCCTCCCCATCTTATTAACCGCGCCCGGCAGCATGGAGGCCGCGTACTGTGCCATGTCGTGCTGCCGCATCGCCTAATCCCGGCCGCAGCATACCCTTCGGTGTGATGCTGTCGCCATTCGGCGACCGCAAACACTGGCGGAGGCCGGCAGTCGTCAACGCATCTTGCGTCTGGCCGTTATGATGGGTTGGTCTGCAGGTCTTTTGAGCGCTGGATCAGGTCCTTATCAGCGAACCGCGCGCAAGCTGTGCGCTGGTCGTTGGTTTCCCGAACCGGTTTGTTTTAGGTTCCGGGCTCCTGAGCGGCTGCACATGGCGACCTGCGCCACGGCATACCCGCTGCAGCCCGACGCGGGCAGACAGGACTGATTTGAGGAGAGACCCATGCAGATCAAGCGCCTCGCATTCACCGATTCCACGACCGCCCGCACTATGGTGCGCCGCGCCGCCGGGCCGCTGGCCGCTCTGGCCCTGCTGCCGTTGCTCAGCAGCTGCGGTGGCCATCGCTGGGACAATAACTGCTGGAATTGCGACGCGACGCCTAATCAGTTCTCCGCAGGAGTCGTCAGTGCCGATTTCAACCACGACGGCTTTGCCGACGTGGTCGCGCTCAACACCGCCTTCCCGCTGTATCAGGGATCTTCGAATCTTGTCTCCTACCTCACGACCGGCGCCGCCGGGACCTTCGGCACCCCGGTGCTGACGCAGACGAACAACAATCCGCTCTACATTGCCAGTGGCGATATCAATGGCGATGGGCTGCCCGATGTCGTCACGGCGAGCTTCCTCGATGGCACGCTGGCGGTGTTCTTCAACGATGCCAGCAGCGCCGGCACCTTCAATGCGCCGCTGGTACTGTCGAGCCCCGGCGCTTCGCAGGTGGCGATCGGTGATGTGACCGGCGCGGGTGTGCCGGATCTGGTGTCAGCCGACTTTGGTGTGTCGCTGTTCGTGCAGACCTCCCCCGGCACATTCGCAACCCCGATCAGCCTGTACTCGGGCGGTGCCAACTGGGTCGCGGTGGGGGACCTGAATGGCGACGGCATCGGTGATGTGGCCCTGACCGACAACGTCGGCGTCAAAGTCCTGTTCCATACCGGCGCCGCCGGCCTGAGCACGTATGCCGCACCGGTCTCGGTCTTCACCGCGACTGCCAATGCGAATGTCATCGGCGCCAACCTGATCGCGATTGCGGATGTGAATGGCGATGGCTCGAACGATCTGGTGATCACCGATCCGGGTCCGACCGGTGGCGCCGCGCCGACGGTCAATATCCTGCTGCAGAATACCGCCACGCCGGGCACGTTCCTCGCGCCGGTTAGTTACACGATCGCTCCTGGGGACCTGCCCCAGTCGATCATCGTGCAGGATGTGGATGGCGACGGGCGCCCCGATATCATCATCGGTGGCGAGCAGACCGTTACGGTGCTGATCCAGGCCCATGCGCCAGCAGCCGCCGGCACGTTCAACGCCGCTGTCGTCTATCAGGCGCCGGGCGCGTTCGGGATTGCACTGGGTGCCATCGGCACCAGTGGCTTTCCCGACATCATCACCAGCGACGGCGTGACCAATCCGGTGGTCAACGGTGTCATCACGGTTCACCCTGGCGTGCTGCTCAACAGTGCCACGACCCCAGGCACCTTCGGCGCGCTGCAGGATCTGCCTTAGGCGCTACTGATCAGCCCGCGGCCGGCATCCGGCCGCGGGCGCTACTCCGCGGATTTCTGAGCCGCCCGCAGCCCCAGCAGCTGCAGCGGCAATTCCGTCGTGTGCTTGGTCTCCTCCAGCACCATGCGCGATTCGATCGCGTGCACGCCTTCGATCTGCGACAGGCGTTTCTGGATGAACTCGTTGTACTCCTCGATGCTGCGGGTGGCCACAAGCAGCACGAAGTCAGTGTCACCGAGCACCATGAAGCACTGCACGACCTCGGGGAAGCTCACCACCTTCTGCTTGAATTTCGGCAGCGATTGCCAGCCGTGACTGGCAAGCTTGACCTGCACAATCACCATGACTGCTAGGCCCAGGCGTTCGCGTGAGAGCAGCGCCACGCGCCGGCGAATCACGCCATCGGATTCGAGCTGGCTGATGCGCCGCCAGCATGGGGACTGCGACAGGCCGACCCGTTGTGCCAACTCGCTCGTGGACACGGTAGCATCGCGCTGCAGGGTGTCGAGAATCCGCAGGTCCGTGGAGTCCAAAGCCATGGTTAATTCCTCCTGTTTGTGTGCTCATATTAGATTATTTATGCACATATGCGCTCCTGAAAGGGTCATTTTTGAGTAATTGTTCCGCACCGCTGGCGTTATGCTGGGGAACTGGGCCGACGTAAACTCCACGCCCGAAGAGGGATGCGCGCATGAACCCCAAGTCCCGACTGCATGTGCCAAGCCCCCCTGCGCGACCAGGGCAGGCGCCCGATTTTTCCTACGTACAGCTCAGCCCGGCCGGCGCCGTGCCCAAGCCCGAGCCCAACGCGCGCCTGGCGGATCTGGGCGGCCTGGACACGAGCCTGATCCGGGTGCTCGATGATCAGCATCGCGCGCTCGGCCCCTGGGACCCGCACCTCGATGCCCACGAGCTGCAACTTGGCCTGCGCTACATGCTGCTGACACGGCTGTTCGATGACCGGATGCAGAAGATCCAGCGCCAGGGCCGCATGTCCTTCTACATGAAGTCGACCGGCGAGGAAGCTTGCTCGGTCGCAGCCGCGATGGCACTGGAGCCGGCCGACATGCTGTTCCCGGCCTATCGCAACCAGGGTCTGCAGTTCGTGCGCGGCCAGCCCCTGGTCGCGCTGATGTGCCAGCTGCTCTCCAACACCGGCGATATGTGCAAGGGGCGGCAGCTGCCGGTGATGTACCACTCGGCCAAGGCGCGCCTGTTCTCGATCTCGGGCAACCTGGCGACCCAGTTTCCCCAGGCGGTCGGCTGGGCCATGGCGGCCGCCATCAAGGGGGAGGATCACATCGCGGCCACCTGGACTGGCGAGGGCAGCACGGCGGAGGCCGACTTCCACTATGCGCTGCTGTTCGCCTCGGTCTATCGGGCGCCAGTGATCCTCAACGTGGTCAACAATCAGTGGGCCATCTCGACCTTCCAGGGCTTCGCCGGTGGCGAGCAGTCCTCGTTCGCCGCCCGCGGCCCCGGCTATGGCATCCCGGGCCTGCGCGTGGATGGCAATGATTTCCTCGCTGTCTATGCCGCGACCCAGTGGGCGGCGGCGCGCGCCCGCACCGGCACCGGGGCGACGCTGATTGAGCTGGTGACCTACCGCGCCTCGGCGCATTCGACCAGCGATGATCCGGCCCGCTACCGGCCCAAGGATGATTACGAAAACTGGCCGCTGGGCGATCCGCTCGAGCGGCTCAAGCAGCATCTGATTCTCAAGGGCGACTGGTCCGAGGAGCGCCACAGCGCGCTCAGCCAGGAACTCGATGAGATGATTTCGCTGGCCTGGAAGGAAGCGGTGACCTTCGGCACGCTCACCGACGGCCCGCGCCTGAACGCCGATCAGATGTTCGAGGATGTGTTCAAGGAGATGCCGGCGCATCTGCGCGAGCAGCAGCAGCAGCTGCACATCGAGCAGGCGACCCCATGGCGCAAATGAACATGATCCAGGCGCTGAACTCGGCCATGGACGTGATGCTCGGCCAGGATCCGGCCGTCATCGTACTGGGCGAGGATGTCGGCTTCTTCGGCGGTGTATTCCGCTGCACCGATGGCCTGCAGAGAAAATACGGCGAGCATCGCGTGCTCGATACGCCGATCGCCGAAGGCGGCATCATCGCCGCTGCCATCGGCATGGGCGTCAACGGCCTGCGCCCGGTCGCCGAGGTGCAGTTCGCCGACTACGTCTACCCGGGCTACGATCAGATTGTGAGCGAGCTGGCGCGCCTGCGCTATCGCAGCGCCGGGGATTTTTTCGCACCGGTGACGGTGCGCATGCCCTGCGGCGGCGGCATCCGCGGCGGGCAGACGCACTCGCAGAGTCCCGAGGTGCTCTTCGCCCATGTCTGCGGGCTCAAAGTCGTCATGCCTTCGAACCCCTACGATGCCAAGGGGCTGCTGATTGCCGCGATCGAGGATGATGATCCGGTGATCTTCCTCGAGCCCAAGCGGCTCTACAACGGTCCTTTCGATGGCGAGCCGGACAAGCCGGCGGTGCCGTGGACTGCGCACCCCAAGGGTGAGGTACCGCTCGGCCACTACCGGGTACCGTTCAAGGCCGAGATCGTGAAGGCCGGCACCGAGGTGAGCGTAATCACCTACGGCACGATGGTGCACGTGGCCGAGGCGGCCGCGCGCGTGCTCGGTATCGATGCCGAAATCATTGACCTGCGCACCATCGTGCCGCTCGATGTGCACACGATCGTCGAGTCGGTGCGCCGCACGGGTCGCTGCGTGATCGCTCATGAGGCCACGCGCTTTGCCGGTTTCGGCGCCGAGCTCAGTGCCACGATCCAGGAGCAGTGCTTCTGGGAGCTCGAAGCCCCGATCGGTCGGGTCGGCGGCTGGGACACCCCCTATCCGCATGCCTTCGAATGGGAATACTTTGCCGGCCAGGCGCGCGTTGGCCTCGCCCTCAAAGCTGTCATGGAGCCCGTATGAGCCGGCAAGTGTTCAAACTCCCCGATCTTGGGGAAGGTACGGTCGCCGCCGAGATCATCGCCTGGCGCGCCGCGGTCGGTGATCAGGTGCGCGAGGATGATCCGCTGGTCGAGATGTCGACCGACAAGGCGGTGGTCGAGGTGCCCTCGCCGGTCACCGGCCGGATTGTCTCGATCGCCGGCAAGCCTGGCGACACGGTCGCGGTGGGCTCTGAACTGGTGGTGTTCGAGACCGAGGCGGCGGTTGCGGTGGCGCCCAAGCCTGCGGCTGCGGCTGCGGCGAGTGCCTCCCCATCACCCGTGCCGCCGGCTGCGCCAGCGGCAAGCCCCGCCCCAACCCCGGCGAGCCTGCGGCCGGCAAACGCGCCGGGCCCGGTGCGTGCCTCGCCGGCGACCCGACGGCGGGCACAGGAGGCGGGTGTCGATCTGGCCACGGTGCGCGGTAGCGGACCGGGCGGGCGCATCCAGAGCGAGGATCTGCAGGCGGCCCTCTCGGCGCCTGCCGGGGCGAAGCCTGCCGCACGCGCGCCGGCCGCGGCGATCGAGGAGATCCCCGTCATTGGCATCCGGCGCGTCATTGCCCAGCGCATGGCCGAGGCCAAGCGGACCATCCCGCATTTTGCCTATGTCGAGGAAGTGGACATCAGCGAGCTCGAGGCGCTGCGCGCCCACCTCAATGGCCGCCCCGGGGCGGCCCCGCTGACCTACCTGCCCTTCATCGTGATGGCGCTGGTGCGGGTCCTGAAGGACTTCCCCCAGTGCAATGCCCTGTATGACAGCGAGCGCAACCTGATCCTGCGCCACCGCTCGGTTCATGTCGGGATCGCCACCCAGACCCCGGACGGGCTGAAGGTCCCGGTGGTCCGCGAGGCGCAGGAGCGCTCGCTCACCGATCTGGCCGCCGAGATCCGCCGGGTCGCCGAAGCGGCCCGGGCTCGCCAGGCCAGCCGCGACCTGCTGGGCGGCTCGACGATCACGGTCACGAGCCTGGGTCGCCTTGGGGGCCTGGCCAGTACGCCGGTCATCAACGCCCCGGAAGTGGCCATCCTCGGCATCAACAAGGCGATCGATCGACCCGTCGTGCACCGGGGCGCGATCACCATCCGGCGCATGATGAATCTCTCCTCCTCCTTCGATCATCGCTTCGTCGATGGCTTCGATGCGGCCGCAATGATTCAGGCCCTGAAGGAGCGGCTCGAGCATCCGGCGACGATCTTTATCGAGCCCTGAGCAGCTGCGGCGCTGCGCGGGCTGACCCTGGCTCGGTTCCAGATGAGATAAGCATCACATCTTATTGGTTTATCTGGTTTAAGTAATTTTCACCGGTTTTCACGACGGCGTAATCTTTTGCGGCCTATGCTGGGCAAGTGAGCGCTAAGTCCCGGCAGCAAAAGCTCCGCAAGCCAAATCCAATTTTCAGAAACTGTGAGCTTGCGTTGAATTTCGCACCGATCACGCGATATCCTGTGCCTAGAGCACTGAAGCCACACGTCATTCCTGCAATAACAACACTCAATAAGCAGCACGGAAACACCATGGCCACCCCGCCTCTCACCGCCCCCCGGAAGGATTGAGCGCATGGAACAGATCGTCCGACATCTTGAAGCGGCCGTAGTAATTCTGACCGGTGTCGGGGCACTGAAGGACCGTCTGTACGGCGCCTACATCCAGCACCTCGAAGCACTCGATCTGAATTTAAGCGGCGGTGAATTACCGAGCGAGCTGCTGCGCGACTATGCCGCCATGTGCCAGGCGATGCACACGGCACACACACTGCCGGGCGAAAATGTCATTCGTGCCTCGGTGAGAAAATTATCGGCGGCCGATGCTGAACGCTATGCCGCGCTGATCGTGCGGGTGTTCTCGACGCTCTCAGGCACTCGCAGTGGCGCGCGCAATACGCCGCCGCGTCGCGCAGTCAATCCGCTGGCCACGATCCTCTCGATGGAGCCCCTGACCGCTGACGCGCGCAGCGGCTAACGGCGCTGCGCGAACGACTGGCGCAAGCCTTGCGCTAGTCGAGCTTGAATTCGATCACATCCCAGCGTGCGGTATTTTCATGGCGCGCCAGCTGTCGCACCGCATCGACCAGTGCGCGCTCATCCCACGCCGCCTGCTCATCGGCCAGCTGCGTCACATCCTTGGGCAGGATCACGCTGCGCCCGAAGCCCGGCATCAGCACCACGGGCTTATGCAGCCCCTTGGCGCAGTTCATCTGGAAGATCAGCAGATCCTTATTGGTGACAAACAGGCTTGCCAGCGCCACCACGGCTTCGGCGCGCTCAATCTGCGCCCTCAGGTTCTGGCGCAATACTTCACCATCCCCGCTCGGGACCTGCTCGGGCGTGCTGGTATTGCGATAATAGAAATTGCGGGCGCACTCGAGGTATTCGAACACCCGTAGATAGTCATCCGACGCCTCCCAGACGTGCGTGACAAATACCCGGATGGGATCGCGTTCCGACATACTCCCAGTGTACTGTGCACCCTCAGGAGATGGAACCGCTTGCGCCTGCTCGTCTATAACATCCGGTATGCCACGGGCATAGGACCGGCTTTCCACCTGCCGGTCCCTGGGGCTGGCTACCTGCGCAGTAGCCGCCGGGTCCTGGAGGAGATCACCCAGTTCATCCGCCGCGAGGATCCGGACGTGGTCGGCCTGATCGAGGTCGATACCGGCTCGGTGCGCACCGGTATGGTCAACCAGGCCGAGTACGTGGCCAAGTCCCTGGGCCACTACACCGCCTACCAGTGCAAGTACGGGGCCAGCTCCATCAACAAGTTCGTACCGATCGTGCGCAAGCAAGGCAATGCGCTACTGGCCGCCTCGCGCGTGGCCGGGGAGCGCTTCCATTATTTCGACACCGGCATCAAACGCCTGATCATCGAGCTCGAGCTCGATGAGGTGTGCATCTTCCTCGTGCACCTCTCGCTCAAGTTCCGCCATCGCCAGTACCAGCTGCGCACGCTGCACGATCTGGTGGTGGGCTCGAACAAGCCGGTGATCGTCGCCGGGGACTTCAACGCCTTCTGGGGCACGCACGAGATTTACCTGTTCATGCGCGCCTCGGGGCTGCGCAGCGCCAATGAGCTGGGGCTTCCCTCCTTCCCGACCAAGCGGCCGCGCGTGGAGCTCGACTTCGTGCTGGTGAGCGGTGGCATCGATATCACCGGATTTCGTATTCCGGACGTACAATTCTCGGATCACCGCCCGCTGGTGTGCGATTTCCAGATCCGGCCGCCCGGCGCGCCGCCGATCATTGCCGCGCCGCAGACAATACAAACAATACGATAGGAAGGAGTGACGGGGATGACTAGCTCAAGCGCCTGGCGCCTGGAACGCGATGGGGAGGCAATTGCGTGGCTCACCCTCGATCGGGCGGACAAGTCGGCAAACGCGCTCTCGGCCGATATCATCCGCGAGCTCGATGCCCAGCTCGATGTCCTTAGCGCCGCGCCGCCCAAGGGGCTGGTGATCCGCTCCGGGAAAAAATCCGGCTTCATCGCCGGCGCCGATATTCGTGAATTCACCACGCTGCAAAGCCCCCAGGAGGCGCTCGCACACATTCTGATCGGCCAGCGTTGTTTTGATCGGCTCGAGGCGCTGCCTTTCCCAACGGTCGCGGCGCTCCATGGCTTTGCACTCGGCGGCGGACTGGAACTGGCCCTCGCCTGCCGCTACCGCGTGGCGGTTGGCGATGCCAAGCTCTCGCTCGGCCTGCCCGAGGTGCAGCTGGGAATCCATCCGGGCTTTGGGGGCACCGTGCGCTCAGTGCGCCTGCTGGGTGTGCGCCATGCGATGGAGCTGATGCTGACCGGCAAACCGGTGCGCGCCGAACGGGCCATTGCCATCGGCCTGGTCGATAAACTCGTGACCGGGGGCGAGCTGGAAGGCGCAGCCCGAGAGATCCTCAAGCGCGCCCCGCCCCGGCACCGGCCGCCCTTGAGCGCACGGGCCTTGAGCTGGTCGCCGCTGCGGCCACTGATCAAACCCAAACTCATCGCCCAGGTCGCGCGGCACGCGCCCCGCGAGCATTACCCGGCCCCGTATGCGGTCATCGAGCTGTGGGGCCGCTATGGCGCCCATGGAGCGCAGGCCTTCAGGGCCGAAGCCGAGTCCATTGCCGCCCTGTTCATGAGCGAGACCGCGCGCAACCTGGTGCGCATGTTCCTGCTGCAGGATCGGCTCAAGTCGCTCGCCAGCGGCAGCCAGGCCAAGATCAGCCGCGTCCACGTGATCGGTGCTGGGGTCATGGGCGGTGACATTGCCGCCTGGTGCGCACTGCGCGGGCTGGAAGTGACGCTGCAGGATCGGGAACTCAAATACATCGAGCCGGCCATCAAGCGCGCCGCGACGCTGTTCGAGAAGCGCATCAAGGATGTGGAGGAGCGTCGTGCGGCGGTGGCCCGGCTGCGTGCGGATGTCGAGGGGAGCGGTATCCCGGCAGCCGATGTCGTCATCGAAGCGATCTTCGAGGATCTGGAGGCCAAGCGCGCGCTGTTTGCGGCCACCGAGCCGCGCATGCGCGCCGATGCGGTACTCGCCAGCAACACCTCGAGCCTGACGCTCGAATCCCTGGCGCCGCACCTGAAGGATCCGGCGCGCCTGGTGGGCCTGCATTTCTTCAACCCAGTAGCCCAGATGCCGCTGGTGGAGATCATCCACGCCGCGACCACGCGCGCCGAGCCGCTCGGGGCGGCGATGGCCTTTGCCCGTCGCATCGACAAGCTGCCGGTGCCGTGCAAGAGCGGTCCGGGGTTCCTGGTCAACCGCGTGCTGTTCCCGTACCTGCATGAGGCGCTGTATGCCGCGGGCGAAGGTATTGATCTTGGGCTGATCGACAAGGTCGCGGTCGATTTTGGCATGCCGATGGGCCCGATCGAGCTCGCCGATGTGGTCGGCCTCGATGTGCTGCTGCATGTCGGGGAGATCGTGAATCGCGAGCTGGGCCGCGCCGCCCCGCCCTATGTGGAGCGCGTGCGCGCGCTGGTGGCTGAGCGCAAGCTCGGCCGCAAGAGTGGCCAGGGCTTCTACACCTGGCAGGATGGCAAGGTGGTGCGTCCGCCGCTCACCGGCACGGCGCCCGAAGATCTGGCCGACCGGCTGATCCTTGCGCTGGTCAATGAGTGCGTCGCCTGCCTGCGCGAGGGTGTCGTGACCGATGCTGACCTGCTCGATGCCGGTGTGGTCTTCGGCACCGGGTTCGCGCCGTTCCGTGGCGGCCCCTTGCAGTACGCGCGCTATCGCGGACTCGCTAATGTCCGTGATCGGCTGCTCGAACTCGAGCGCCGCCATGGCGCGCGCTTCGCACCGGATGCCGGCTGGCAGGCTTCCGAATCACTCCTGGCCGGTGAACTCGCCAGCTCCGGGACAGCCAAATAGTCGAGCAGTTCGCAGTTTTCCGCGCACGAGCGCGCGCCGCTGCAAAGCGGCGCCGCAGCGCACAGTGCCGGCGGAACCCTGTGCTAACATGCTGGAAGTTAAGGCATCTCTTAAGTCCGGGGCATGAACCCCGTTCCGCTAAACCCATGACGGGCAGGATCACAAGGGCATGAGCGAAGGTCGACCGGCTGATGTCGCGCTGCTGCGCAAGTTCTCGCCCCTGGATGGCATGAAGAACGACAACCTGACCGCCCTTGCCCGCAAGGTTGCGGTCTCTGAGCTGCCGGCCGGGCGCACCCTTTTCAAGGAAGGCGATACCGGCAAGCGCACCATCTGGCTGGTCTCGGGGATGCTGGAGCTGCGCGAACGGGACCGTACCGTGGCGATGATCCGTGGCGGCACACCCGAAGCGCGCAATCCGATCTCCCAGGGCCTGCCGCGCCTGCACACTGCGCGCGCGGTGGATCCCATCGAGTACCTGGCGATCGACAGCGATCTGCTGGACATGATGATCACCTGGGATCAGACCGGCACCTACGAGGTCGCCGAGCTCCAGGCACAGTTTGGCAACACCGGTGGCGATGATTGGATGACGACCTTGCTGCAGACCAAGGCCTTTCATCGCATTCCGCCCGCCAACATCCAGGCGATCTTCATGCGCATGCAGCGCGTGGCCTGCCGCGCCGGCGAGATTGTCATCCAGCAGGGTGCCGAGGGCGATTACTTCTACGCGATCGTCAGCGGCAAGTGCATCGTGACGCGCGAGACGCCGCTGAACCGCGAGGGCATCCGCCTGGCTGAGCTTTCGATTGGCGACACTTTTGGCGAGGAAGCACTGATCAGCGAAGCCAAGCGCAATGCCACGGTTGCGATGGCGACCGACGGTGTGCTGATGCGCCTGAACAAGCAGGATTTTCGCGAGCTGATGAATGAGCCCCTGCAGCAGTGGGTGACATATGAGGAAGCGCGCGAGACCATTGCCAAGGGCGGCCGCTGGCTCGATGTGCGCCTGCCCTCCGAATTCCAGAACCTGGCCCTCGAAGGGGCGGTCAACATCCCGCTCTACTTCATTCGACTGAAGCTGACCGCGCTCGATCGCAATGTGCCCTATGTGCTTTATTGCGATACCGGGCGGCGAAGTTCGGCGGCCGCCTTCATCATGCTCGAGCGTGGTTTTGATGCCTACGTGCTGCGCGGCGGCCTCTCCAGTGCCGAACCGCAGTTGCGCCGCCCCGGCTGAAGAGTGGCGCGCGTGGCTTTCGCCGTCGGCTAGCTCTAGTTCCTGATCCGCTGTAGTAGTCTGGGTTGGACTTGATTGCCGCTGAGCTCATGGCTCGGGATGGCTTCCCTTTGCCGATGGATTATTTGTTTGGCTACACACTCTGAAGTCGTGGCGCGTTTTGATCATGGCGCACAGGGGTGTTCAAACGCCCGTGGCCACTCTGGTATGTGGATGCTCGCAGTCTTTGCATTTTGGCTGGGTACTGCTACGGCATTGGGCGCCGATGATCCGGCGAGCTCTCCCCAAGACATAGCTGTGGCCGACGACTTCGGAGCCAATCGTGCGCAGCTCATTCACGCGCTGCACGACCCCTGCCTCAGCGGTCCGATTGTGACCTGTTATACGCCGGGCTATCGGGCTCGTGCGCTCTCTCTGCAGCAGTTTCTGACGGGCGAGTTGGACTTTGTTCGGGGAAGCCTGCGTATTGAAGTGCCGCTCGAGCTGGCCGTTCTGGATGAGAACCAATGGCCTCTGGCGGAACAGCAGCTGCCCTATGCGATGCCATCGGTCGACGGTGAACCACCGATTGCGCTGCTCGCTGCCAATTGGGCAGCTGCCAAAGACTTTTATCCGAAGGCTGAAGATGCGGAAACTCCGGCGCTTTTCCGCGAAATAGCCCGCCATGGGCTAACTTGGGATCAGGCAAATGCGCAGGCCGGCGATTCACTGAGTGCTCACGAACTGGGCCATGCTGTGATTAACGCATACGGCATCGCCCCTGGCAGTCATTGGCTGGATGAGTTCTTGGCCTCCTATGTCTGGTATGCCTATGTCAGCCAGCGTCGCCCAGAGCAGCTGTGGCTCTTCGATGTCATTCAAGCGGGCAATCAGCTCGAGCGTGCGCAACGTTTTGTCACGCTGGCTGAGTTAGACCTGAATTACAAAGTGATCGTAGAAAGCGACGCGAAGACAAATAACTACGGCTGGTACCAGGGGCAACTAATTGAGCGTGTGCGCCAAACTTACCGTGTGCACGGAATGCACTTCCTGAAGCAAATTCGCGCGGCGTTCCCGCCCGGAAAGGCACCGCGCTTAGGAAGTGACGAGGCGCTGCGTCGAGTTGAGCAGATCGACCCCAGTTTTGCCGGCTGGGCGAAAGAACTTGCCAGCAAGCCTCGAAGGCAGGACACGGATCCTTAGAAGCGAGGACGATCGCAGATAGCGGGCGAATGCGGTTGAATCGGCGGGTCGGCCGCAAGCGCAGCGAGCTATTGCCACGGGCCCGCAGCGGTCACGCTCAGGCTGCACTACATCGTGTGCGTAGGTTTATCGCCGGTGAGCGCACCGGCCAGATAGTTCTCGATCTTGTGGCGGGTCTGCCCGCGATCCTGTTCACTGAACTGCACGCCGATGCCGGCGGTGCGCTTGCCCTGGGCACCTTTGGGTGTGACCCAGATGACGCGCCCGGCCACGGGCAGCTTCTCATCCTCGCCCATCAGGTTCAGCAGCATGAACACTTCATCGCCGATCCGGTAGTTGCTGTTGGTCGGAATGAACAGTCCGCCATTGATGACGAAGGGCATGTACGCCAGATACAGCGCACTCTTGTCCTTGATCGTCAGCGTCAGCAGGCCCGGCTTGTTGGCGCCGGAGCGAACTGTGGATTCTTTGGCCATTCAGCTTCCTAAACTCATTGTGCCCACGCCTGATCGAGCTCAAGCCCCGCCTGCACGCGGCAGCTGCCAGAGCAGCTGCTCGAGGTTCAGGGCTCTGTTGACCGAACCGGACATCAGGCGCCCGAACTCATGCAGCGCATCCGCGATCCGGAGCAGGCTGCGTATATTCAAGGCCGAACCGGCTGCTGGCAAGTAGGGGGTATTCCGCAGTTCTGTAAAGTCCCCGTGCACTCCGATCTCGGCATAGGTGCGCCGTGTGACCCAGTTCTCAACGCAGGCGAGCCTGAGCTCAAGATCCTCGCGCACCCAGCGCTCCGCGGTGCCCGGAATATCCAGCGTCCCGGCCAGTGCCTCATCGAGGGCCGTGAAGGTCTCGGCCCGCAGCCGCTCGAGCTTTGCAGCATCTGCACTCAAAGCCCGGAGCGGTGCGTTGCCGAGCACCTCGAGCACGATATCCCAACGGCCCGCGCCGCGCTCGGCCGCGAGCCAAGCCAGTGTTGCAGCGCGCGCAGGCAAGCGGACCCGCAGCCGCTGGCAGCGGCTCAAGACCGTGGCCGGCAGGCGCGAGGGTGCAGCGGTGACCAGGATGAGTGTGACACCAGGGCGCGGCTCCTCCAGGGTCTTGAGCAGTGCGTTCGCGGCATTCGCATTCATCGCCTCGGCCGGCTCGATCAGCGCCACCGTGGCCCCGTGCCCGTGACTGGTCAGTGTCAGGGCCGCAGAGAGCTCGCGGATCTGATCAACGCCAATGCGTTTGGCCTCCTCGAGCAATCCGATGCGCACAAAATCCGGATGCTCACCGGCCTCGACGCGCCGACACTCGCGGCACACACCACAGGGCGCCTGCGCCATCGGGCACAGCGCTGCCTGCGCGGCGCGCAGCGCCAGCAGCGCGCCGCCGCCGCCGGGTGCATCGTGAATCAGGAGTGCGGCAGGAAATCGTCCGCGAGCGCGCGCCTGGCGCAGTGACTCAATCTGTGGCGCCAGCCAGAACAGATCCACTGCTGCGGGTGCCGCAGCGTTCACAGATCTGCCAGCGCCGCGAGTGCCGCGGCCAGCACCGTATCGCGCGAGGCGCCGGCATCGATGAGCCGGATGCGCACCGGATCGCGCGCCGCGCGTTCACGGTAGCTCGCGCGCACGCGCTCGAAGAAGGCCTGCGTCTCGGCTTCGAAGCGATCGACGACACCGCCGCGCGCACGCGCGCGCGCGAGGCCGGTCTCGATCGGCAGATCAAGCAGCAGCGTGCGATCCGGAGCGAAGCCCGGATGCACCGCAGCCGCGAGCGCATCGATCAGCGCCAGCGACACCCCGCGGCCGCCGCCCTGGTAGGCGTAAGTGGCATCGGTGAAGCGATCGCACAGCACCCAGCAGCCGCGCTGCAAGGCGGGTCGGATCAGATTCTCCAGATGCACCGAGCGGGCTGCGAACATCAGCAGGGTCTCGGCGCTGGCGCTGATCGGCTCGCTGCCACGCTCGAGCAGCAGCGTGCGCATGCGCTCTGCCAAGGGCGTGCCACCGGGTTCACGCGTGCACAGCACCTCAAGTTGCCGCTTCTCCAGGTGCTGGCGCAGCCGTGCCAGCAGGCTGCTCTTGCCCGCCCCTTCGGTGCCTTCGAGGCTAATGAAGCGCCCGATGCTCATGGTTTGTGCGGCCCGGCGAGCTTGGCGGTCGGGACCCCAATGCGACGCAGGTAGAGATTCACGGCCTGGTTGTGCTGCTCGAGGGTTGAGGAGAACTGATGATGCCCATCACCCAGGCCGGTCGCGACAAAGTACAGCGCATCGCTCGTATCCGGATGCAGCACGGCGTGCAGCGCGGCGGCACCGGGCAGCGCGATCGGTGTCGGTGGCAGGCCAGTACGGGTGTAGGTGTTGTAGGGCGTGTCGGTCAGCAGATCCACCTTGTGCACGCTGCCATCGTAGCGCTCGCCCAGGCCATAGATCACGGTCGGGTCTGATTGCAGGCGCATGCCCTGTCGCAGACGGTTGACGAACACCGCCGCGACCTTGAAGCGTTCATCGTCACTGCCGGTTTCCTTCTCCACGATCGAGGCCAGCGTCAGCGCCTCAGCCGGGGTGGTGATCGGCAGGTCCGGCGCGCGCTCGGCCCAGGCCGCAGCGAGCTCCTGCGCCATGCGCTCATAGGCCAGTTCATAGATCCGCCGCTCGCTGGTGCCGGCTGCGAAGCGGTAGGTGTCGGGGAAGAAGCGACCTTCCGGGCGCTCCTCCTTGTGCCCGAGCGCTGCCATCAGCTGCGCATCATCCAGCAGATGAAATTCATGCGTCAGGTTGCTATCGGCGTTGATGGCAGCACGCATCTGAGCAAAGTTCCAGCCTTCGATGATCGTGAGCTGCTCGAGCTCGGGTCCCGCGCGCAGGCGCTCGAGAATCGTCAGCGGCGTCGATGCGGGCGCAAATTCGTAGCGCCCCATCTGCACGCGCAGTGGTGGCTCATGCAGCCGCACGTACCATTCAAGCCACTGCGGGCGCTTGAGTGCACCGGCGGCCGCGAGCCGCCCCAGCACCGAGCGCAGGCTGGCTCCGGCCGGCACCTGCAGCGAGAGCGGCGTGGCCGCGGCCGGTGATCGCAGGTAATGTCCGAAGCCCAGAGCGGCGCTGGCCGCGGCCAGCGCGAGCAGCAACAGCACGATCCCGAACCACGCCAGGCGACTACGAACGGACATCAAGCTGCTCCTGCAGGCGTGCGATGCGCGGATCCGCTGCCAGTGAGCGGCCCGCGAGCCAGTGTACACACTGTAACCCGAGGCGCACGTTGGTCAGAAACACGCTCGCCGCGTGCTCAAGGCGCGCTGGCGAGACCGGCTCGATCGCCACCTGCAAGCCGACCTTGGCGGCCGCTTCGATCACGAGGCCACGCATGATGCCCTCGACGCCGCAGCGCTCGAGCGGTGGAGTGATCAGCCGCTCCGACTCGATCAGAAACAGATTGCTCATGCCGCCGCTGACCAGATCACCGGCGTGCGAAGCCAGCAGCACCTCATCAACTTGCCGTGCTTGTGCCTCGAGCGCCGCGAGCACCTGCTCGAGCCGGTTCAGATGCTTGATGCCGGCGAGTGCCGGATTCTCGCCCAGTTGCAGCGTGGCGCAGCCGACACGAAATCCCTGCTGCCAATGCGGCGGCCGGACGGGCCAGGGATGCACACTGACGATGCGGGTCGGCTGCCGGCACTCGCGCGGCGCGTAGCCGCGTGCGGCACCCACGCCGCGCGTATAGAGGATTTTCACCAGCGCCCGCGCCTCCCCGGCGGCGAGTTCGCACACCTCGCGCTCGAGCTGCGCGGCATCGGGTGGCGGCAGCACCAGCCGCGCACAGCCGCGGCTCAAGCGGGCCAGGTGGCGCTCGAGCCAGCGCGGTGCGCCCTGCTCGCAGCGAATCGTTTCAAACAGGCCATCGCCATACTGCACGGCGCGATCGGCCACTTCGATCAGGTGCCCTGGCTCACCGTTGATCAGCATTGCCGCATCGGTACGGTTCATGCTGGCACCGCGGGGGCCTCGAAGGCACGCAACATCCCGCGCGCCTTGGCACGCGTCTCCTCCAGTTCGCGCGTGAAGTTCGAGTCCGCGACGATGCCTGCACCGGCGCGAAACTCCAGCATGCCGGCGCTCAAGGTCATCGTGCGGATCAGGATGTTCAGGTCCATCGAGCCGTCGCGATTGAGGTAGCCCAGGGATCCGGTGTAGGCGCCGCGCGGCTCGCCCTCCAATGCACCGATAATCTGCATCGAGCGGTACTTGGGGCAGCCGGTGATGGTCCCGCCCGGGAACAGGGCGCGCAGCACCGCAGCCGGCGCCAGTCCGGGGCGCAGCTGCCCGCGCACGCCCGAGACGATGTGATGCACATGCTCGTAGCTTTCGGTGACCATGAACTCACTGACCTCAACGCTCCCGGGCTGGCAGATACGCCCGAGATCGTTACGCTCCAGATCAATCAGCATCACGTGCTCGGCCCGCTCCTTGGGATTGGCCAGCAAGCTCGCCTGCTCGGCCCCATCGGCGCCAGCGATGCGACTGCGCGGCCGGGTGCCGGCGATGGGACGGGTCTCGATGCGCCCGGCCTGCACCCGCACCAGTCGCTCGGGCGAAGAACTGAGGAGCGTCAGTGCCGGCAGGTCCGCCCAGGCGGCAAATGGTGCCGGGTTGGCGCGCCGCAGCTGTGCATAGAGCGCGGCCGGATCAGCAGCGGCCTGGAACTTAACCTGCCAGCGGCGCGAGAGATTGGCCTGATAGATATCCCCGGCCGCGATGTGCTCATGCGCCAGCGCGACGGCACGCTCGAAGCGCTGCGGGTTCTCCTCAAGAATCTCCGCGTTCTCCAACGGCACCGTCACGGTGGCGGCGCCGCGATACCTGGCGCACTCGGTCTCGAGCTCATCGAGGAGCGACTCAAAGCCTGGTTCGGCCAGCGCCACGAGCCGGCCGGTGAATTCCTCATGTACGAGTGCCGCCGGCACGCGCATCGCCACCGCCACGGGCGTTGTGGCGGGCGCCGGCGGCAAATTGAGTCCCGGCTCGAACTCGCGCGCCAGTTCATAGGATAGATACAAAATCCAGCCGCCGCGAAACGGGAATTCGGCCGCCTCGCTATCGGGCGTGGCACCGAGTTGCTGCCACCACTGATCCAGTGCCGTGCCAAAGCCTGCCCCCGGCTGCGCGAGCGGCGCGCCACTGAGCCGTCCATCGCCCCACAGCACCAGACGCTCCTGCGGATAGGCGGCCAGGATGCTGCTGCGCCCGAGCGGCCCGGGAACCGCCGAGTCGAGCCACACCGGAAAGCGCTCGCTCGCGCGCGTGCGCAGCGTCGCGAACAGCGCCGCATTGGCCACTCCGAGCTCGCGAATAGGCATGGCCTTAGGAAAACTCCGAAGGAAGTGAGCAAAGCGGCGCGCCAAGACGGCCGCCAGCGCTCAGATGCGGCGGAAAATCACCGTGCCGTTGGTGCCACCAAAGCCGAAGGAGTTGGACATCGTCACGTCGATGCGCATCTTGCGGGCTTCGTTCGGGACAAAATCCAGATCGCACTCCGGATCAGGCGTCGTGTAATTGATGGTCGGGGGCGCGACCTGGTCGCGCAGCGCCAGAATGCAGAAGATCGCCTCGACCACGCCGGCGGCGCCGAGCAGGTGGCCGGTCATCGACTTGGTCGAGCTCACCGCGAGCTTGTAGGCATGATCGCCAAAGGCGCGCTTCATCGCGACCGTCTCGGCTTTATCGCCGAGCGGCGTGGAGGTCGCGTGCGCGTTCAGATACTGCACCTCCTCGACGTTGAGCTTGGCATCGCGCAGCGCGTTGCACATCGAGAGCCGCGCGCCCTCGCCATCCTCAAGTGGCGCGGTGATGTGATGCGCATCACCGCTCATGCCAAAGCCACACAGCTCGGCATAGATGCGTGCGCCGCGGGCTTTGGCGTGCTCGAGTTCCTCGAGGATTACAGCGCCGCCGCCATCACCGAGCACGAAGCCGTCGCGCTCCAGATCCCAGGGCCGGCTGGCCGTCGTGGGTGAATCGTTACGCCCGGAAAGCGCCTTGGCCTGCCCGAAGCCACCCAGTCCCGTCGGCGTCGTGGCCATCTCCGAGCCGCCGGCAATCAGCAGGTCGGCATCGCCATACTGGATGCAGCGCGCGGCGACGCCCAAGGCATGCGTCGAGGTGGTGCAGGCCGTGACGATGCCCAAGTTCGGGCCGCGCAGGCCATAGCGGATCGAGAGGTGCCCGCTGATCATGTTGATGATCGTGGAAGGGATGTAGAACGGGGAGATCTTGCGCGGGCTCATTGCCGAGAGGAAGGCGCCGTACTCCTCCTCGATCGTGTGCAGGCCGCCTATCCCTGAGCCCATGACCACGCCGCAGCGGTTCACATCGAGCTTCCCGAAGTCGCAGCCGGCATCCTGCACGGCCTGCACGCCGGCGGCGAGGCCGTAGTGCATAAACTCATCCATGCGCCGCGCTTCCTTGGGCTGCATGTACTGGCTGACATCGAAGCCGCGCACCGCTCCGCCAAATCTTGTGGGGAAGGCTGAGACATCAAAGCGTGTGATCGGTCCGATGCCGCTCTCACCACGCAGGATGGCGCTCCAGGTATCGGACACAGTGCTGCCCAGCGGGCACACGATGCCCAGACCGGTAACGACGACTCTGCGGTTGCTCACGGCGATTTAGATCCGCGTCAGCCAGTGGCGGCGTCCATGCACCGCAACGCCCCGGGCATCAGGCCGCTCAGCTCTTGTTGCGGCGTTCGCTGATGTAGTCGATCGCCTGCTGCACCGTGGTGATCTTTTCGGCATCTTCATCAGGGATCTCGATCTCGAACTCTTCCTCGAGTGCCATCACCAGCTCGACGGTATCGAGCGAGTCGGCCCCCAGATCATCGACGAACGAGGCAGCGCTGGTCACCTGTTCTGCCTTGACGCCAAGCTGCTCAGCAACAATCGCCTTCACCTGTTGTTCCACGGTGCTCATCTTGATCTGACCTCTTTCACAGTAACTTTGTAATCCAAAAACCGGCACCGCCACCGAAGTGACCCTGTCTGGCGAAGCGGCCGGCGCCATGGGGGCGCTATTGTAGGGGATCACCCCCGCCGCCGCCACCCGTCCATTTCGCGAGTACTTGATTTTTCAGTTGATTTGTAGATCAGGGCTCTCAGCCCATGTACATGCCGCCATTGACATGCAGGGTCTGGCCGGTGACATAACCGGCCTGAGTGCTGGCCAGGAACAGCACGGCATCCGCCACATCCTCGGCACTGCCCAAGCGGCCGAGCGGGATCTGGCTCTGGTAAGCCTGACGTTGCTCTTCGCTGAGCGCACCGGTCATGTCGGTGGCAATGAATCCCGGCGCCACCGCATTGACCGTGATGTTGCGCGAGGCGAGCTCGCGCGCCAGCGATTTGGTCAGACCGATCAGTCCGGCCTTGGAGGCGGCATAGTGGGCCTGACCCGCATTGCCGATCGCACCAATGACCGAGCTGATATTGATGATGCGGCCGCGCCGCTCCTTGAGCATGCGCTTCAGGCACACCTTGGTCAGGCGGAACACCGCGGAGAGATTGATGTTGAGCGTCTGGTCCCACTCCTCGGCTTTCATGCGCAGGATCAGCCCGTCGCGCGCCACGCCGGCATTGTTGATCAGCAGCGTCGGCAAGCCCTCCTGCCCATCGAGCGCTGCCACCACCGACTCGGCCGCCCCGCTCTCTTCGGCCCGATAAACGATGCCGCGCCCCTTGATGCCCTGGCTCGCGAGCCAGGCGCTGATCGCCTCGGCCCCGGCCTCGGAGGTTGCGGTGCCAACGACGGTCGCACCCGCACGACCGAGCGCCCCGGCAATGGCCTGGCCAATGCCCCTGGACGCCCCTGTTATCAGCGCTACATCTTGTTCAAACATTCTGTTATCAGCTCCCAGGGCTCTGCGGACCGGCGATTGCCGCCCGGATTGAGGCGCCATCCACCAGTGCCGCGCAGGTGACGGTGTCGCGCGGCGCGATACGCTTGTTCAGGGCCGTCAGGACCTTGCCCGGCCCGCACTCGTACAGTGCCTGGGCGCCGCGTGAACACAGCGCCTGTACGGCCTGGGACCAGCGCACGGGACTGGCCAGCTGGCGCACCAGCAGCGCGCGGATGTCGGCCGGCTCGTGATGCGCCTCGGCATCCACGGCGCTGATGTAGGTCGATGTGGGTGCGCTGAAAGCGAGCTTTTCCAGGTACGGGGCCAGCTGCGTGGCAGCGCCGCGCATCAGACTCGAATGCGAGGGCACGCTGACCGGGAGCGTCACGGCGCGCTTGGCACCGGCCGCTTTGGCCAGCGCCACGGCCCGCTCCACCGCAGCGGTGTGCCCGGCGATGACGATCTGCCCCGGCGCGTTGTAATTCACTGCCTCGACCACCTCGCCCGCCGCCGCCTGGGCACAGGCGGCTTCCACCGCTGCATCCTCGAGCCCGAGAATTGCGGCCATGGCGCCGGTTCCGGCTGGCACCGCCGCCTGCATCAGCGCACCACGCTGGCGCACCAGCGCCACCGCGTCTGGATAGGCCAACACGCCGGCGCACACCAGGGCCGTGAATTCGCCCAGGCTGTGGCCGCTGACCAGCGCCGGGGCCGCGCCGCCGAGCGCCTGCCACAGGCGGTAGGTTGCGACTCCGGCCACCAGCATCGCAGGCTGCGTGCACTCGGTGGCATTGAGCAGCGCCTCGGGACCGGCGGCAATGCGCTCCCACAGGTCATAGCCCAGCACTGCACTGGCCTCATCGACCGTGGCGCGTACCACCGGATGCTCGGCCGTCACAGAATTCAACATCCCGAGCGATTGTGAGCCCTGTCCGGGGAACACCAGCGCCACTGTCATGGTCATATCGGTCCTGAAGGTCGGTGCAATGCGGCGCGGATTATAGCTGCCTGCGCCCGCCCGCCAATGCCAGCGCGACAGGGCCCCTGCGCCAGCCGTCTGCCGCCGAGCGTCGCCAATGAGCGACCCTTTAGGCGCACGCGGGCGTGGCAGGATGCATTTGATATCATTGGAGGATTGCCCATCAACACGATGCGAGACCTGCCGGGCATCTTCAGAGGGACCTGCTCATGAGCCGATTTATCTCTGCCCCGAGCCTTAAGGCGCGCCGCGAGGGCGGCTTCACGCTGATCGAAATCATGATCGTCGTGGTCATTATCGGGCTGCTGGCGGCGCTGGTGGTCCCCTCGCTCCTCACGCACGTGGATGATGCGCGCATCGCCAAGGCACGCAGCGACATCCAGGCCCTCTCCACGGCACTGACCATGTACAAGCTCGATAACTACAGCTACCCGAGCAGCGACCAGGGACTGCGGGCACTCGTGCAAAAGCCCGACAGCGATCTGGTGAAGAACTGGCGCGCCGGCGGTTATCTCAGCACCAACTCAGTGACCAAGGATCCGTGGGGCAATGACTATCAGTACGCCTATCCGGGCACGCACGGGGGTGAGTACGATCTGTACTCGATGGGCGCTGATGGCCAACCCGGCGGTGAAGGGCTGAATGCCGACATCGGCAACTGGGCTCCCGGTCAATAGTCCCCCGCTGGTGAGCCGCGGCCTGCGCGCTCGGGCGCTAGCGGCACGCCCGCGGCTGCGTGGCTTCACGCTGATCGAGATGCTGGTGGTCGTGGTGATCATCGGCGTGCTGGCCACGGGCCTGTATCTGTCACTGGGCGACACCGGTCGCGATCGGGCACTGGAGCAGGAGCGCGACCGGCTGACTGCGCTGATGGCGTACGTGCGGGAACAGGGCGAACTGCAGACCCTCGAGTACGGCCTGCGTCTGACACCCAACGGCTATCGCTTCACCGTCTACGACAATCGCAACAATGCCTGGGTGCAGGAGAATCTGGATGACATCCTGCGACCCCGCACACTCCCGGATGGCCTCAGCTTCGCACTGGTGCTCGAGGGCCGCCCGGTCGTGCTCGATCCGCCCGATACGCGCCAGCTCGGTGCCGACACGCCCGATGTGAGCCCGCAGATCATGCTCTTCTCCAATGGCGATCTGAATTCCTTCGAACTCACGATCCGCCGTGCCGCCGCCAATCGCAGCGTCACGCTGCGCAGCACCGAGGCGGGCAAGATCGAAGTGGGCGATATGCTGGAGAGCAGCTCGTGACACGCCCGCCGCGCCCGCACGGCTTCACACTGCTCGAAGTGCTGGTGGCGCTCGCCATCGTCGTGCTCGGCTTGAGCGCGCTGATGACCACGATCACCTCCAGTGCCGATAGCACGAGCCGGCTGCGCGAGAAGTCCTTTGCCGAATGGGTCGGGTTCGATCAGCTCTCCACGACCCGACTGACGCTGACCGCACCCACTCCCGGCACGATGGAAGGCGATGTGGATTTCGCCAACGGCAACTGGCACTGGCTGCAGACCATTGATCAGATCGAACTGCCCGGGGTACTTCGGATCACGGTGCAGGTACGGCGCAATGTGGCCGGCGCGGCCGCGGTCAGCATTTCGAACACCAACTGGCTGGCCACGGTGGTTGGCTTCTATGGCACCTCGCAGGGCGCGGCCAACGGCACGGTGCCGACCTGGAATGCAGCCACCTTTGGCGGCAGCACTGGCCAGCGCCCGGCGGGCAGCGGCGTGATCGGTGGCGGCCTGGGCGGATTCAACAACGGCACTGGCGGCAACGGCAGCGCCGGCAACGGCATCACCACGGCGCCGACCAACACCGGCGGCACGCCGTGAGCCGTCGCGCGCGCCCGACAAACTCCGGGTTCACGCTGATCGAGCTGATGGTGGCGCTGTTCATCACGGCGATTATGGCGGCGCTGGGCTACGCAGTGCTGCAGCAGGGTCTCAAGAGCCGGGTTCAGGTAGAGCAGGCAGCCGCGCGGCTGCTGGCCGTGCAGCAGGCGCTGCGGATCATGGAGCAGGACTTCGAGCTGCTGCAGCCACGTCCGGTGCGCGACCTGCTGGGCAACGGTTATGTGCCGGCCCTCTACATCCCGCAAGGCAGCCTCGGTGCGTCGCTGTCCTCGCAGCTCTCCAGCAGCAGTGTCAACAGCAGCAGCAACGTGAGCGCCGATACGAGCACGCTGCCGATCACGACCACCGCCTTGTCGCAGGCAGGCCTCGCGCTGATCACGCTGACGCGCGGTGGCTGGAGCAATCCGGTGGGCCTGCACCGCCCCGAGCTGCAACGCGTGAGCTACCAACTGCGCGCCGGCCATTTGTTTCGCCAGAACCTGCCGGTGCTCGATGGCACCGGCACCACCAATGTCATCGAGCGTGATCTGCTCGATCAGGTCGATGGCTTGAGCTTCCGCTACCTCGATGCCGGCTATAACTGGGATACGACCTGGCCACCGCCCACCCTCGGCAGTGCCAACGCGACCGTGACTCTGGCCCAGATGCGCCAGCGACCGATCGCGGTCGAGATCACCTTGCAGCTGCACGACTGGGGCACGCTCGTGTGCATCGTGGAGATCCCCGGATGAGATCGCGGCAACACCAGCGCGGCATGGCGCTGCTGATCGCGATCATCCTGGTGGCGATCGCGACCACGCTTGCGGTCGCGATTGGCTATGGCGGCGTGCTGTTCGCCAAGCGCTCCACCAGCGTCTTCACCTGGATGCAGGCCGAGCGCTTTGCGCAAGGGGCTGAAGGTCTGGCCGCCTACGCCCTGCAGCAATCACTGCAGGGCAGCGCGGTGGTCTCGCCCGATGAGATCTGGGCCCAGCCCTACGGACCTGCGGAACTCGACACCGGTGTCACGCTCGAGGCATCGCTCGAGGATCTGCAGGGGCGCTTTAACATCAACAGCCTGATCAACGCGCAGGGCGTTGTTGATCCACAGCAGTTCAAGCAGTTCCAGGCGCTGCTGACACTGCTCGGCATGGATGTGGGTATTGCCTCGCAGGTCGTCGACTGGATCGACGCCGACAGCGAGGTCACGCAGCCCGAAGGCGCCGAGGACAGCGCCTATCTCTCGCTCACGCCCGCCTACCGCACGGCGAATATTCCGATCACCAGCATCTCGGAGCTGCTCGCGCTGCCCGCCATGACGCGCGCGATTTATGATCGGCTCACCCCGTACATCACCGCGCTGCCGCCGGGTAACAACACGACGCTCAACATCTGCACCGCCTCCGGCGTGGTGCTTGATTCACTGGCGCCAGGCCAGCAATCCTTCAGTCTCAATCCCGATCAGCTCACCGCCAAGCGCAGCAGCGGCTGCTTTCCCGGTATCGCAGCGCTGCAGGCCTCGATGCCCGCAGCACAGTGGGCGCTGATTGCCAATCGCGTCGGCACCAGCTCGCGCTATTTCCGGCTGCACACCTGGATCACTATTGGCACCACCCGGTTCACCTTGTACAGTCTGCTCGCCCGCAGCGCCGGGGGAACTTTCCGACCGATACTGCGCACCTATGGCACGGAATAATCATGGCTGAGTGGCTCTATCTGCGACTGCCTGAGGCGCCCCAAGGGCCGCTGAGCTGGCTTGAGGCCGGAGCTGCCACCGCCGGCGCCGTCCACAGCGGCACACTTGCGCAGGCGGCCGACGCCGCCAGCGGTCTTCGGGTCTGTGTGCTGGTGCCCGCCGCCGATGTGCTCTCTACCGAGGTCGATGTGCCAGTGCGCAGCAGCGGCACCCGGCTGGCGCAGATCGTGCCCTACGCGCTCGAGGAGCAGCTGGTCGGAGATCTGGAGCAGCAGCATTTTGCGATCGGCCGCCGCGCCGCGGATTCAACGCGCACGCCGGTGGCGGTCGTGGGTCGTGATCGGCTCGAGTCCTGGCTCGCTGCGCTCAAGGATGTGGGCATCGTGCCCGAGCAGCTGTACGCCGATGCAAGCCTGCTGCCGTTCGCCGAAGGCCATGCGGTCGCACTGCTCGAAGCCAATGTGCTCACGGTGCGCGGCAGTGGCGGCGGCGCACCGCTCTCAGCTCCTGCCGATGATCTTTCAGGTGCGCTCAAGATTGCCCTGGGCAGTGAGGAAGTCATTGCCACGGACTTAAGCCTGTACCTGACCCAGGCCGAGTGGGGTGCGCGCCAGAAGGAGATCGAAGCGCTGCGCCCGCAACTGGCGTCACTGCGCGTGCAGCTGCTGGCCCAGGGTCCGCTGCCATGGCTGGTCGCACAACTGCCCGAGGCCCATCCGATCAACTTGCTGCAAGGGAGCTTTGCGCCCGACGGTGGCCAGCCCCAGCACTGGCAGCGCTGGCGCCTGGTGGCAAGCCTGGCCGCAGGCTTGCTGCTGCTGCATGTGAGTGCGCAGGTCGTGCAGATCATCCGCTACCATCGCGCCACCACGAGTCTTGAGCAGCAGATGCAGCAGCTGGCGGGGCCGGCCTTCGCCGGTGGCAGCGGGCCACTGCGCACGCGCATCCAACAGCGACTGGATGGCTTGAGTTCGGCCTCTGACCCCTCCTCACTGCTGCCGGCCATGCAGGCGCTGGCGCTCGCGATGGGCAGCGTGCCGGATGCGCGCCTGCAGTCCCTGAGTTATCACAACGGCGCGCTCGAGCTCAAGGTCCATGCCGGCGATGCACAGGCGATCGAGCGCATCAACCAGGCCCTGCAGTCAGCCGGCTACCAGGCCAATCTGATGAACGGCAATTCTGCCGGCGGCGCCTACGAAGGCAATCTGCAGGTGCGCATGCGGAGCAGCTCTTGAACGCCACGCTTGAGGCCTGGTACCACGGGCTTGAGCCGCGTGAACGCCACATGGTGCTCGGTGGCGGGATCATTGTGGCGCTGATTGTGCTCTTCATGCTGCTCACGCCGCTGCAGCGTCAGGTGAGCGCTGCCCAGGTGCGCTTTAGCGAGCGGCAGCGCGATCTGCTGTGGCTGCAATCGGTGGCGCCGCAGCTGGCCGCGCTCAAGGCGCCCACGAGCGGCCATGGCAGTGAATCACTGGTGGTGCTGACCGATCGGATTGCGCGCGGCGCCGGACTGGCCAGCGCCATCAAGGGCAACCAGCAGAGCGAGGATGGCTCGCTCAGCGTGCATCTGGAGCAGGCGCCCTTTGATGCCTTCACCGCCTGGGCCGGTGAACTCGTGCAGCAGCATGGCGTTCAGGTGGTCAGTGCCAGCATTGAAGCGACCAGTACCCCAGGCATCATCAACGCCTCCGTGACGTTGCGACAGCACTGATGCGTGCACGCACGCTTGTTCTGCTGGCGCTGCTCGCATTTGCACTTACGGTTGCCGTGCGTGCGCCGGCACGCTGGCTGCTGGCCTCGTTCCCGCCGAGCGTCCAGTGTGTGCCCGATGGCACGCTGTGGTCGGGCCGCTGCGCGCCGCTCACCGTCTCAGGCATTACGCTGAGTGCCGTGCGCTGGCAGCTCAAACCGCTGCAGCTGCTGCGTGGCCGCTTCGTTGCTCAGCTGCACAGCGAGGATCCGCGCGCCATTGCGGATCTGCAGGCCGCGATGCGGCGCGACGGGAGCGGTGAGCTCACTGATATCACAGCCCATGTCGATATCGGCGCCGGACTCCTGCCGCTGTTTCCGGAGGGCTGGGGCGGGAATCTGGAAGCGAACCTGCCGCAGGTGACTTTAAGCGCCGGCCAGCTCAGCGCCGCCACCGGCACGATCACGGTCAATCGCGTGCGCGAACAGAATCCGCCGGTGGATCTGGGCAGCTATGAGCTCAAGCTCGTCGATCCAGGCACTGGCAAGGATCGGAGCATCGGCGGGGTGCTGCGGGATCTGGGTGGACCGCTCTCGGTCAGTGGACGCCTGCGCCTGCAGAGCAATGGGGATTACGATCTGAGCGGCTTCGCCTCGGCACGCGCCGGTGCCGATGATCAGCTCACGAGTGCGCTTGAATTCCTTGGCCCACCCGATGCGCGTGGCCGGCGCCCATTCACACTCAGCGGCAAGTTCTGATTTGCGGGCCTGGGCCAATCGCAGCGCGCCCCTAAAGGGTGAGCTCAAGAACGGAGCCATACGTACCTAAAGGTGCCGACCGCTATCAGGCCGCTCTTGAGCGATCCAAAGCGGAGCTGACGCCTCGGCGCAGTCTGCCAGCGAGTCGCGCCATTAAGCAGGGACGTACGTCAACCTAATCACCTCCTCGGCAATTAGCTCGCTGTTCACAAGGTGCAGTGGCGGCCGGGGAGCGGCGAAGAATGGCGTGCCGCGACCCAGCACGATGGGGTGGAGATAGATTTGATACTCATCAATAAGACCAAGACCGGTCAGGCTCGCTGCCAAATCGGGTCCGGACACTTCAATCTCCCCGACGAGCTGAGCCTTCAGCCCACGTATCACCGCCTCAAGGTCATCCTCGATAAGTGTGGCGTTGGGTCCGACCAACTTTAACGAGCGCGACACGACCCACTTCGGTTGCTTGCGCCACGCCGCCGCGTACTCGTGTTCCGCCGCGCCCCACTCCGGATGCTCTTCGTCCCAATAGCGCATGATCTCGTACATGCGCCGACCGTAGACACTGCCAGTCAAGGCGCGCACTTGCGCAATAAAGTGACGAAAGAGCGCCGGGCTGGGTCTAAATGCCTGATGATCGACATAGCCATCCAGGGACTGGTTCATGCCAAAGACAAACTTGGCCATGCTTTAAGATCTCCATGCCAGATACTTCAGACATCGCGGGGAGACTATGCCAAGCGCCAGCTGCCGAGCAGCTCGTAGCGCGGCTCAAACCAGCTCGCGAAACTCCCCGAGCAGCGGAAAATACAGTGCGGTGCGCACCGGCTCGGCCCCGAGCTGTGCGGCCAGCAACGCATAGCGCTCGAGCTGCGGGCGGTAGCGCTGCAGTTCCTGCTCGAGGAACGCGCCGATCGCCCCACCCTCGTGCGTACTGGTCTTGTAGTCGATGACCCAGCGGACGCCCTCCTCATCAATCAGCATGCGATCGAAGATCACATTGACGACGCGCCCATCGAGCAAGCCACTTAGGCGAAACTCACTCGCGGCCATGCGGTGCCGACCGCCCACGAGCCAGCGACCGCGCGGATCGGCAAGCGTGCGCTGCAGGGCCTCGATGACGCGCGCGCGGGCCGCGGCCCGCTCGGCCTCGGCTACGCCAAGCTCGGCAAGCCAGCCGCCGTAGCTGCCGGCACTGATCGCCAGCAGCGCGTCATCGCCAGCGCCCTCGGCCAGTCGCTGCAGTTCGGCGTGCACGATGGTGCCGACTGCACGGGCGCTCTGACCTACCCAGCGGTACTCAGGTTCAGGCAGCGCCTCGCGCAGCGACACCCCGAGCCGCTCCACCACCGGCGCCGCCCCGGGTGTCGCCATCGGATTGGGCGGCGGCAGCATCAATCGGTAGGCGGGAACTGCGCCCGCCGCAGGCGTGAGCGGCTCGCTGGGCGCAACCGCCTGCGCAGGAAATTGTGCGCCGATGGCAGGCCACAGTAGCGCCAGCAGCGAGCCGCTGCGCGGCGTCGGTGTGCCATCGGCCGCTGGCGGCGCGTAGCCCAACCAGTGCAGGTGGCGCCGGGCGCGTGTGGCGGCCACGTATAACAGGCGCACCCGCTCGATCCGCTGGCGTTCGCGGCGCAGCCAGCGAATATAGTCAGACAGTGCATGCGGCACTTCCGCGAGCCCGCTGATCGGGGCCAGCAGCAGATCACTCCCGGACTCTGGCCGTGCGAGCTCAAGCCAGTGCAGCAACGGCTCGGCATCGCGCGCGGTCACGCGCCCCAGGCCTGGCACGATGACTACATCCCACTCCAGGCCCTTCGCGCCGTGGAGCGTGAGCACCTCGATGGCGCCAGCTCCGGTTCCCGATTGCGCATAAAGACCATCGGCGAGGCGTTGCAGGGCTGCCCCGGCCAGCTGCTCGGCATCGCTCGCCGCCGCGAGCGCGCGCAGCAACGCACGCGCATCGGCCAGATCCCGCGCCTCTGGCGCAAGCGCCGGACCGCCTAAGCGCAGCCAGCAGCGTTCGGTGCGCACCCACAGCGGTTCGAAGCGCTCGGCACCTTCGAGCGCCGGCAGCAGCGCGCGGCACAGGCGCGCGAGCACCGCCTGCTGCGGGTGCCGCTCCTCGTTGGCCGCCGCCCTGATCGCCGCCCAAACCGGTTCGCGCTCATCGGCGCCCAGCTCCGCCAGCACTGCAATCGGTAGCGCGCTCCACGGCGCACGCAGCAGTCCCAGCCACGCGGTGCGATCGAGTGGATGGGCGAGCGCGCGCGCCAGTGCCACCAGATCCCGCACCACCGGGCGCCGCTCGAGCGGTTCAAGATCCACGCCGCGCACACTGAAGCCACCGGCAGCAAGCGCGGCGCAGATCGGCACCGCGTGGGCACGCGCGGCCACCAGCACCGCGACACTGCAGCCAGGCTCGCGCTCGCGTGCGCTGCGTACGATGGCGAGCACGTGCTCGGCCTCGGCCGTGACATCGGCACTTGCTTCGGCGTGCACGTGCACGGCACCGCTGCGCTCAGTGCGTGCGGCCACCGACTCGAGGTAGCGCACAGCGGCGAGGCGCGAGTCATCTGCGGCCGGAAACAATGTCTCGAAACTCGCATTCACCCAATTCACCAGCTCCGGGGCGGAGCGGAAGTTACGCCGCAACGCCAGCGGTTCGAGCGCCAATGCGCCCACGCCCCGGGCGCGCGCCTGCAGGAACAGGCCAACCTCGGCCTCGCGAAACTGGTAGATCGATTGCATCGGATCGCCCACGGCGAACAGCGTGCGCCCATCACCGGCCTGCCAGCCCATCGTCAGGGCTTCGAGCAGCGCGAACTGCTCGACCGAGGTGTCCTGGAATTCATCCACCAGCACATGCACGATGGCTTCGCCAAAACGCAGCGCCAGATCGGTCGGCTCCCCATCGCTCATCAGTGCCTGGCGTGCGCATGCGGCCACAAAGGTGTAGTCCACGCGGCCGCTGTCGGCAAACACCAGCTGCAACTCCGCGGCCGCCCGGCGCAGCAGCACCGAGAGGGAAGCCAGCGTGTCGGCTTGCTCCAATCCGAGCTCGGCATCGGGCAATTCACGCACCGCCGCCAGCTGCTCGCGCACACCGGGCAGAGCACGCAGCGCCTGATTCCAGGCCAGCACCCGGGCCTTCATCGCTGGCGCATCGGTCGCGAACCCCTGGCGCTTGGTGTACTGCTGCCGCCAGCTGTTCTCCTGCGTCAGTGCGAGCTCGCACAGCAGCCGCCAGCCCGGCAGGTCTGCAGGTGCGCTGCCGAGCGCCGACTCGGGCACGGCGGCCGCGCCATAGGCGTGCCGCATCAGCGCCAGCGCTTCGGCCAGCAGCGGCGCCGGCAGCGCCGCGCGCGCCTTGGCCAGCTGCGCGGCGATGATCGAGCGCACGCTGGCGACCACGCGCTCGAGCAGCTGCGGATCGGAACTGCCCAGCACATGGGGCAGCCAGTGCGAGCGGCGCCCGAGCATTTCGCTCAGCAGACCCTCGAGGCGCTGCCAGCGATTATCCAGACGCGCGAAGACGCGCTCAGTCGCTGCCGCGCTTTCGGCATCGGCCAGTTCTGCCCGCAGGCTCTGGCGCGCCGCGCGCTGGTAAAGCGGCGTGGCCGGCAACGCAATCTCCAGTGCCGCGCCACCGCGCGCGGTCACCGGCAAGGCACGCGCCAGCAGATGGTTGAGGGCATCGATCGTCTGGATGCGAAGTCGCACCGGGCTCTCAAGCAGCGCCCAGCCGCGCCGTGCGCCCTGAGCGAGGGCCGCAAGCGCATGCGGTGTCTCGAGGCCCGGTTTGCCGCCCGCGGCGGCTTCGCGCAGGGCTTTGAGCACGCGCTCACGCATTTCGGCCGCGGCCTTACGCGTAAAGGTGATGGCCAGGATCTGCTCCGGCTCATCCACCACCGCCAGCAACGCCAGGTAGCGACAGGTCAGGACCGTGGTCTTGCCCGATCCGGCGGGGGCCTGCAGCAGCAGCGAACGGTGCGTATCGAGCGCCTCGAGGCGTGCGGCGGCATCGGCGGCAAGCGCCTGTGCGGCGCTCTCAGCGCTCACTGGCACGCTCCGGCCCGGGGGTATCGGATGCTTCTGCATCGTCCCCGCAGTTGAGGGCATCGATCCGGCACAGCAGCGGCAGATGACAGTAGCGGCACGCGCCCTCGAGCGGCTGCACTGCCGCGTTGCCGGCCAGAAATTCGCGGGCCAGTTCGGTGAGCCGCTGCTGCCAGCGCGTGCGCTGCTCAGCGAGCGGGGCTTCGCCGCTCTTGGGACCTGCTAGGCCCGGCACGCGCCCGGCGCGGTCGGCCGCGCCACGCCAGCGGATGCCGCTGCTTTGCACGTGCACGCTGGCCACCGCAGCAAGTGCCGGTCCGGCCGCGATGGCATAAGCCAGCAGCTGTGGGTGCTGCGGACGCGCGGCATCGGCCTCGAAGCGCTGCGCATTACCGCTCTTGTAGTCGATGACCGCGACGCTGCCATCGACGAAGCGATCGAGCCGATCGAGGCGCAGCCGCAGCTGGGCCTCACCGAGGCTCAGCGCCACGGACTGCTCGAGTGCCTCGACGATGAAGTCCTCACGCGTCCGCTCCATTTCCAGCAGCTGTGCGATCAGTCCGGTCGTGCGCTCCAGTTCCTGGCGCCACAGTCCGACATCGGCAGGAATCGCGCCCTGGCGCTGCAAGGCCTCGCCAGCCAGCGCCACGTGCTCTTGAATCAGCTCCTGCAGCGCCGCTGGCGTATAGCTTTGCAGCGTGGCCAGCGTATGCAGCACCTGCCAGAGCCGCTCGAGTGCATCGTGCAGCAGCTGGCCACGGCTGCGGGCATCGAGCCCGGGACTGGGCTCTGCCAGGGCACGCGCGCCGAGTCGTTGCTCGGCAAAGGCTCGGAACGGACACTGCGATTGCAGCTCCAGGGCCCGCGTACCGCCCGGCAACGGCCTGATGGCCGGCCAGATCGGCGTTGCCGGTTCCGGCAGCCGCCGCGGCGGTTCCTGCGCCTGCCAGAAAGCCGTCAGCGGATCGACCGCGGCATAAGCGGCCGGCGCCTTGGTCGAGCTGAAGCCGCCCAGCAATGGGCTCGGCGCCAGTTCCAGATCCTGATCGTGCCGCGGCCAACTGAGGATCAGCTCACCGGCGCAGGCCTGCCAGCGCGCCAGATGCGTCTGCGCCAGTGCGTGCTGGCCAGCCACGCTCGCTCGCGGCAGCCCGGCCTGGCGCTGCAATGCGGTCGGAATGAACGGATCGGGCGCCGGCGGCGCGGGCCAGTGCTCGGCGCTCAAGCCAGCGACCCAGATGCCGGCATAGCGCACCAGCGGATCAGACAGCACCGCACTCACCGTCACGGGCACGTCCTCGCGCGCCGGCTCAAAGCCGGTGTGCACGGCGCGCTCGGCGAGCAAGGCGAGCGCGGCCGAAGCACTCAAGGAGCCGCTGACCGGTCCCAGGTCGGCAAGCTCGCCCAGCAGTTCCACAAAGCGCGCGCGCGCCTGTTCAGCATCGCTGCCCAGCGGCGGCGGTCCTGGCCAGCCGCAATGCTCGAGCAGCGTCGCGAACTGCCGTGCCCAGCTGCCGGTGGAATCGCGCGCGTGCAGCGGCAATGCCAGCAGCCGCCGCCAGTGCCGCAGCAGCGCCTGTTCGGCACCCGGCGGCAGCGCCTCAGCCAGCACACCGAGCTCCTGGATTCCAAAGGGCACGATCGGCCGCTCGCGCAGCCACAGCTCCAGGCGTGCGCGCGTGATCCGATCGGCAGCGGCCAGAAACGGCGAGCGCAGCAGCGCGGCGAACTCCTCGAAATCGAGCGTGCTGCTCGCCAGGCGCAGCACACTGAGTGCCGTGCGGATCAGCGGTACCTCGGCCAGCGGCGTGCCGCCCTCAAAGGCATACAGCGGCTCCGAGGACTCGCCGCGCAACAGCGCCTCGGGGGCGAGGCAGCGCGCCAGGGCACTGTGCAAGGCGGCGCTGCGCTGATCCAGATCGGGCAGCAGGATCAGTACGCGGGCGGCGGGATCGCGCTCCAGTTGCGCGCGCGCCCACAAGGCGGCAGCGAGCAGTTCATCCTCGGTATCGTGCGCAGCCCAGTGCACGGTTGGCGCCGGCGCGAGCGCCACTGGTATGTGGAATCGGGCCGCGCGCGCCTTGAGCGCGCTGCGGCGTGCCGGACCCAGTGCATCGAATCCGGCCAGCGTCAGCAACGGACCGTCCACCGGCGGGGGCAGCGCGGCCACTCCCGGCGGCACTGCCCCGAGGCTCGCGCAGCGCGCGCCAAACAGTGCCCGCGCTTGCAGCAGGACCTCGGCCTCCTCGGTCGGGGCGCTGCGCAGCGCGATGCCCCACTCCTCGAGCAGCGCGGCCGCGTTGCGCACCGGAGCGGCCAGGGATTCGGGTTGCAGCAGCGAACTGCCTGCGCAGGCCTCGCGCACCGCCTCACGCCACAGCCACCACTCTTCGGCTGGATTGAGGTGCCAGGCACGGCTCGCGCGCCCTGCACCGCGCGCCGCTTCGCGCTGCAGCCAGGCATTCCATGGCAGCACATCGGGGGTCTCCCAGATGCGCTCCCCGCCTGCGAGCGCGGCGCGCGCGTGCGCAAAGCGCACCGCGGCGGCACGCTGGCTGCTGGGCACGACCAGCGTGCCACGGCCCGCGAGATGGGCTAATAGGGCCTTATTATCTATTTGCAACTCAATAAGTTACAAACTATTCTTCAAGTCTTTACGAATCGATCCTGAGCACTCACTACATTGCCGGTCGCTGGACTTCCGGGGCGAACGGCATAGCCGCTGAGCAATTCCTCGATGCGCGTGAAGACCACCTTGAGCTGCGCGGCATCGGGCAGTGTGGTCACCCGAAAGTGCGTGCGATACGGCACGTTGAAGCTCACGCCGGGGGCCACCAGCACATGCTTCTGCTCGAGCAGATCGAGCGCGAACTGCTGGTCATCGAACTCGGGCAGGTCGCTGCGCTCCACGCCGACGAAGGCATACATTGCCCCGCTCGGCGGAGCGAGCTTGAGGAAGCGACTGCGCGCAATCGCCTCGAGGATCGCGCGGCGCGACTCGTACAGCCTTCCGCCCGGTGTCACCAGTTCGCGAATACTCTGATAACCACCCAGCGCCGTCTGCACGGCCCACTGCGCCGGGACGTTGCTGCACAGACGCAGCGAGCTCAAGAGCTCGAGCGCCTGGAAGTATTCTCCGGCGCCTTCCTTGCGGCCCGCGAAAGACACCCAGCCAACGCGGTAACCGCAGGCGCGATACACCTTGGACAGACCCGAGAGCGTCGCACACAGCGTGTCGTGCACCAGGCTTGCCATCGGCACGAACTCGGCCCCGTCATAGAGCATCTGGTCATAGATCTCATCGGAGAACACGACCAGCTTGTGCTGCTCGGCCAGGCGCGCAAGCGCTTCGAGCACCGCGCGCGGCCAGACCGCGCCGCTCGGATTATTCGGATTGATGACGACCAACGCGCGGGTGCGCGGCGTAATCAGCGCGGCGACCTCAGCCGGATCGGGCAGGAAGCCATTCTCAGGGCGGCAGGGATAATGCACGGCGCGGCCACGGTTCAGATTGACCGTCGCGGTCCACAAGGGGTAGTCCGGGCTTGGAACCAGGACCTCATCGCCCTCGTTGAGCAGCGCGCGCAGCGTCAGATCGATCAGCTCGCTGACACCGTTGCCGATGAAGACTTCCTCGGCACTGACCCCCTGGATGCCGCGGGCCTGCTGCTGCATGACCACGGCTTCGCGCGCTGGAAAGATGCCCTTCTGGTGGCAGTAGCCCTCGGACTCGGGCATGTTCTCGATCATCGCCAGGCGCATGGTCTCGGGGGTGCGAAAGCCAAACAGCCGCGGATTACCGATGTTGAGCGAGATGATCTCGTAGCCCTGCCGCTCGAGTTCGTGGGCGCGCCGCGCCAGTCGTCCGCGGATCTCGTAGCGGACGCTCTTGAGGGAGTCACTGGGCCGGATGGTGGATTCGCTGCTCATCGTGAGCCCAAGGATATCAGTCCAGCCGCTGCCCGCGCAGCGGCATAGATCACGCTCGGCCCCTGACCGGGTGGCTCAGAGCTGCGCGAGTACGTGGTCGGCCGCCGAGACCTTGAACTGGCCCGGGGCCTCGACATCCACATGGGTGACCACGCCGTTGTTGACCACGAGCGCAAAGCGCTGGCCGCGCAGACCCATGCCAAAGCCCTTGGCATCGAGCTCCAGTCCCAGCGCGCGGGCGTAGTCACCGTTGCCATCGGCCAGCATCAGCACCTTGTCGGTCGCACCCGACTGCTTGCCCCAGGCATTCATCACGAATACATCGTTTACGGCCATGCAGGCGATTGTATCGACGCCCTTGGCGCGAATCTTATCGGAGAGCTCGAGGTAGCCAGGCAGGTGCTTGGCATCGCAGGTCGGTGTAAAAGCTCCGGGCACGGAAAACAGCACCACGCGCTTCCCATCAAAGAGCTCGGCCGTGGTCAGATCCTTCGGGCCTTCCTTGGTCATGATCTTGAATTTGCCCGCCGGAGCGCGCTCGCCGACTTGAATGGACATGGTCTGTACTCCTGATGAAGCTGTGGATCGGCGCAGGCCTTCGCGTGCGCGCTAGATTCGGAAAGCGACCCCCTCCGTGGTACCGCAAAGCAACGGCATACGGGTGCCGCATCGCGCCCGGATCACGCTCGACACGGCTGGCAGCGCCGCATCTGCGCGCGCTGCACACGAACTAGCCCGAAGAGTGCGTAGCCAGTTCCCAGAGCTTGGCCAGGCGGACGTACTTGGGATCACCGTTGATCTTGCCAAAGGCCTTGCCCGCTTCGGCCGTATTCTTCTGGCGCGCCTCGGCAATGCCCAGCAGCAGATAATCTTCGTTGGAGCGCTTGAGGTTGCCCTTCGCAATGCCGGCGTTGATCGCCGCCAGCGCCTTGTCATTCATCCCAAAGCCGAGATAGGCCGCGCCGACCTGCACCAGCACATCGCCGCTCGGTGCACTGGCTGCTTCGGCCTCATCCTTGGCGATCGAGGCGCGATCATCCGCAGCCTTCTTCTTTGCCAGATCGAGCAGGCGCAGCGAACGATCGACATCGCGCGGGTCGGTAAAGACTTTCTTGGCAATGGCCTGCTCCATCACCGATTGCGCCAGACCCGGATTGCCCTGATCGATGGCAATCTGTGCCATCTCGGAATATTCATCGCCCGAGGTCAGCAGGCCCACTTCGTTTTTGAGCCGGTAGATATTGAGCAGCATTCGATCATCGTGCACATCTGAGGTCCTCAGCGACACCATCGCGTACTGCCAGTATTCGGGTTTCGGATAATCGGCCACCAGCTTCTCGATAACCTTGGCCTGCGCGGCGTCGTCCTTGAGCTGCACGCTGGTCTGCCAGATGAACTTCAGCGTCTTTTCATCGGGTTTCCTGCCGGCCGCTTCGGACTTACTGGCCAGTTCCTGCCAGACCGCGAGTGCTTCCTTGAATTTGTTGCTGAGGTAGTAGGCACCGGCGAGTGTCTGGGCAAGATCCTCGCTGGTATCGCCCGCCGCAATGGACTTGTTGGCGAACTCAATCGTCTTATCGTAATTCTTGGTGCTGTAGTTGATCGAAGCGAGCAGTTTGTACAACACCGCCTTCTGGGCGGCTGGATAGTAGTCGGAAGCCGCAACGACCTCTATCGGCCCCTCGGCATCGGCTTGATCGTTGAGTCCGCCATAGGCCTGCATCAGGATGGCGTTGGCGACGTAGTTATCGTAGGCGGTCTTGGGCTTTGGGTTAGCCTGGATCGCTTTGACCTTGGCAATCGCGTCAGTGTATTTCTTGGCCTTGGCATCGTCATTCGCCTCAGTGAAGTCCTTGGCGAAGTCACCGCTCACATTGGGCTGATCTGCGGCCCGGACGTGGATGGAAAGGGCCAGCAGCGTCGCCATTGACGCGGCACCAAGAAATTTGCGAATCATGCTCATCCTCATGCGAAGGTACCTGCTAATTCAGTTCGATCCATGGCCCCCGGCCTCTCCATATATTAGAGCAGTGGTCACCGCGGGGGTTCCATGCTGTTGGTATCCATTAAGGAGTGCCGCTTCCCGATGTGCACCCACTGCAGCCTAAGGCTGCACCCATTTGCAAGTATTGCCAATGTACCGGCCGGTCCGGGCCTCTCAAAAGCCCGGTGCTGTGGCTAGGCGCCACCCCCTCTTCTTCTAGGTTGTCACCGCAGACCCTGTCAGGGCGCCTGCGCAACCGGGAAGGATTGGTTACTGGGCGAATTCCGTTGTGTTGACGAACCCAATCTTGGTCATGCCGTTGCGCTGCGCTGCGGCCAGCACCTTGGCCGTCGTATCGTAATGCGAGCGCTTCTCAGGCCGCAGGTGGATCTCTGGCTGCGGGATCTTGGCCGCTTCCTGCTGGAAGTAGCCCGGCAGATCATCCATCGACACCTTGTTGCCGTTGTAAAAGATGCTGTCATCGAAATCAATGTCGATGTTCAGCACTTCGGGAATCTCGGTCGGCGGCGGCTGGTTCGGTAAGGGCAGCGGCATATCGAGCTTTACGGCGTGCGTCTGGACCGGCAGCGACATGATCAGCGTCACCAGCAACACGAGCATCACATCGATCAGTGGCGTCGTGTTGATGTCACACATCGGCTTGTCGGCGCCACCACCACCAGTTGCCATACTCATTGACATGACATTATTTCCCTTAAGCCTTGTACGTGATCATCGGTAATCTGCGCTTGGCACGCGCTGCGCCTAGCGGCCCATGCCCCGGTCGGGTTCCGTGATAAATCCAACCTTTACAATACCGCCGCGCTGAATTGAATAGAGCACCCGGCCGATGGCCTCGTAACGGGCCTCACGGTCACCTCGGATATGGAATTCAGGCTGCGGCACTTTGACTGCCTCCGCGGCGACCTTCTGGATCAACGCGTCCCGATCCGACATCAGGGCGTTATTCCAGTAAATATTCCCATCCGCATCCACCGCAATCGTGATGTTTTCCGGCTTGGTGACCGTTGGAATGTTGACCGCCTTGGGCAGCACCACCGGTACGGTCTTCGTAATGACAGGAATGGTGATCAGGAAGATGATCAGCAGCACCAACATGACGTCGACCAGCGGCGTCGTGTTGATCTCCGACATCACGGCATTCTCTTCCTCGTCATCAACCCGAATGTTCGTCGCCATCTTCCTCAACCCCTGCACCGGCCCTCGCGGGCCGGTTAACTGCCGGTTCCAAACCCGCGCAAGCGGGTCCTGTAACTGATCCCCTCGGCCGGCCCGTGCTCTAGGCCTTGCGGGGAGCTGCTACTGCCATGTCGCCGCTCGGGCCGCCGACGCGGGCGCCACCGACCAGATAGGCATGCAGATCGCTCGAGAAATTCTTGATGTCGTCCTGGATGCCCTTATTGCGACGCAGCAGCCAGTTGTAGCCCAGCACCGCGGGTACCGCGACCGCCAGACCGATGGCCGTCATGATCAGCGCCTCGCCGACCGGGCCCGCGACCTTGTCGATGCTGGCCTGACCCGCCACACCGATCGCGATCAGGGCCTGGAGGATGCCCATGACCGTGCCGAACAGTCCGACGAAGGGCGAGACCGAACCGACCGTCGCCAGGAAGGCCAGACCGCCCGAGAGCTTGCCATTGACCGCTTCGGTGGCGCGCTGCAGCGACATCGTGATCCACTCGTGCAGATCAATACGATCGGTCAGGCGACCGTCATGATGAGACACCGCGCGCAGGCCATCCTCGGCGATGAAACGGAAGTCGTCGCCCTTCTTGAGGCGCTCGACACCGTCCTTGATGGAAGGTGCAGTCCAGAACTGCTTCTCGACGATCTTGGCGGATTTCTTGAGCTTGCTCTGGTCCCAGAGCTTCACGAAAATAATGAACCAGGAGCCCAGTGACATCACGACAAGCACAACGAGTACAAAGCGTGTCACGCTGTTTCCATTGACCCACAGCGGAAGTAGTCCGTAGGGGTTGGCAGTGACAGTGGCGGCGGCGGCGGCGTTTTCCATGGTCGTCCTCTTTAGCGCATGTTCCGGTGGTTAAGACCGGGATATTTTTAAGAAATCAACTGTTCGTCTTATCGATGGTCTGTGGCGCCGGTTCGGTCCTCGGCGCCTGGATGCAATGAACGGGCTCAGCACTCTGACGGCGCTTGAATAATTATTCCTAGTTGGTGAACTTGAAGCGCACCGGAATCCTGGTGCAGCTACGCACCGGTTTACCCTCCTGGGTGCCAGGTATCCACTTGGACTGGTCCTTCACCAGCTGAATACCGGCGCCATCAAGGCGCGCGAATCCTGAGCTGGTCGCCACTTCGGGTTCGCCATCGAGCTTGCCCGCGGCCGTGACACAGAAGGAAATGACCACCAAGCCGGCCTCTTCAGCGCGCTGTGATTGTGCCGGGTAGTAATTCTGAGGATCAATCGGATGGGCCTGTCTGATCGGGGTCCCCGGCACTGTGGCGGTCACCGGTCGCGGCGGCAGCGGCGGTAGCGGCTTGTCGGTGACCACCATCTGCGGCGCTTCAACCGGGATCTGAATGTTGACGATCGGTGGGGGGACCTGGACCGGTGGCGGCTTCTCTAGATCCTGCTTCGGGGGCGGTGGTGGTTTCTCATCTTTCTTTTGGACGTCAATGATGTTGACTTTGACGTCCTGGGTCATCTGCGCGATGACGCGGTGGGCAAGTCCGCTGGCAAACGCCCAGATCATCAGCAGGTGAATAATCACGATGCCGACGAAAACCATCGCTCGGCGGCTGGCCCATCCGGAATCGTGTGCGTAGTATGAATATGCCATAAGTCGCGTGTTGCCCCATCAACGCCCCTGGCAGAAAACTCTGCCCGGGACGAACACCCGTGATTCGATTGGTACGTCAGGCGCCTTTACGGCACCCATGCCCAACCCCCTGACCCTGGCGGATCCACCAAGCCGCCATTGCGCTGGCCGCCTGGCAATCGCCAGAAACTCAACCCCTCGTGAACTCTTACCCTCTATTTATCTCAACTCTTGACTTCAGTCAGACGGCCCAAGCGCCTGCTGGTCGAGACGCTCCGTCTCTTTACTTCGCTCCCGTCCGTCCAGATCGGGCGCCAGCAGGAGCGCTGATGAAAGCGGGCAAGCCCTTACACATCAGCGAACCAGAGCACTTATCAAGCGAGTGCCTGAACTGTAGCCGCAACCAGCGACGCTGACAACCCTAAGTTCGCCTCGTTACTCGTCGGTGACAGCGCCGAGTGAGGCGCTGCTGACAGTACGGGCATATTTCGCCAGAACGCCGGCTGTGGCATAGGGCTTTGGCGCCTTCCACGCCTTAATGCGTCGCTTTAATTCAGCGGCTGAAAGCGCCACATCGATGGTGCGCGCCACGGCATCGATGGTGACCCGATCACCATTCTTAAGCAGCGCAATCGGGCCGCCCACCGCCGCCTCGGGCGAGACGTGGCCGACAACGAAGCCGTGGCTGCCACCGGAGAAGCGCCCATCGGTAATCAGTGCAACCTTGTCGCCAAGGCCGAGGCCCGTGATGGCACTGGTAGGGCTCAGCATCTCGCGCATGCCAGGTCCGCCGCGCGGTCCTTCGTAGCGGATCACGACCACATCGCCCGGCTTGACCTTGCCGGCCAGGATCGCCGCGGTAGCGCGCTCCTCGCCATCAAACACCCGCGCCGGGCCGCTGAAATGCACGCCCTCCTTGCCGGAGATCTTGGCCACGGCACCCTCCGTCGCCAGATTGCCGTAGAGCACGACCAGGTGGCTGTTCTTCTTTATAGGGTTGGATAACGGCCGCACGATTTCCTGCTCGGACGGATAGTCAGACACGCCCGCAAGGTTCTGGGCCACCGTGCGGCCGGTGACCGTCAGACACTCCCCGTGCAGCAGTCCGCCTTCGAGCAGCCGCTTCATCAGTGGCTGCAGGCCCCCGACCGCAATCAGCTCGCTCATCAAGTAGCGGCCACTGGGCCGCAGATCGGCCAGCACCGGCGCGCGCCGCCCGACGCGCGTGAAATCATCGATCGTAAGGCGCACACCAGCGGCCTGCGCGATGGCCAGCAGATGCAGTACCGCGTTGGTCGAACCGCCAAGCGCGATGATCACCGTGATGGCATTTTCAAAGGACTTGCGGCTCAGGATGTCGCGTGGGCGTAGCCCCGCCTTGACCAGCTGCACCACGGCCTCGCCGGCACGTCGGCAGTCCTCCGGCTTGCGTGTGCCGACCGCCTCCTGCGCAGAGCTATCCGGAAGACTCAGGCCTAGCGCCTCGATCGCCGAGGCCATCGTATTGGCCGTATACATGCCCCCGCAGCTGCCCGGCCCCGGGATCGCCGTGCGCTCGACATCGAGCAGCTCGGCCTCGCTGATCTTGCCGGCAGCGCGGCTGCCGACGGCTTCGAACACCGAAATGATGTCGCGTCGCCCAATGCCCGGTCGGATCGTGCCGCCATAGACAAACACAGAGGGCCGGTTCAGGCGCGCCATCGCCATCGCGCAGGCCGGAATGTTCTTGTCGCAGCCGCCGATCGCGACGAAGCCATCAAAGCCTTCGGCGCCGACCACCGTCTCGATCGAATCAGCAATCACTTCGCGCGAAACCAGTGAATAGCGCATGCCCGGCGAGCCCATCGAAATGCCGTCCGAGACCGTGATGGTGTTGAACACAATACTCTTGCCGCCGGCCGCATCGGCGCCAGATGCCGCCTCGCGCGCCAGCTCGCCAATGTGCATATTGCAGGGCGTCAGGTTCGACCAGGTTGAGGCAATACCAATTTGCGGTTTGGCAAAGTCCGCATCCCCGAAGCCCACGGCGCGCAGCATCGCGCGCGCCGGCGTCTGTTTCAGGCCGTCCACCACCAGGCGGGAATACTTTCTGGAATCAACTGCTTGCTTTTTCTTACTCATCTCGTTTCTCGGTAATTAAACGACTGATCTTGCGCCGCTCATCCGGCACGGGTGCCGAAGCGGCGGTGAATCAGTTCATAGAGTGCCCGCACCGCCTGGGCCTCAGCGCCCAGTGGCCGGCCCGGGCGCTCCTTGGGATTCCACGCATACAGATCGACGTGCAGCCAGGGCCGGGCGGCGGACACAAAGCGCTTGAGGAACAGTGCCGCGATGATCGAACCGGCAAATGGCGTGGCAGACATGTTGTTCATATCCGCAACCTTACTGCTCAGGTCCTCTTCATACCCTGCCCACAGCGGCATCGGCCACAGAGGATCGGCCACTTCCAGGCTGAGCGCTGCCAGCTGCGCGACCAGCGCCTCATCGGAACCGTAGAGCGCCGGCAGATCTGGTCCCAACGCGGTGCGTGCCGCACCGGTCAGTGTGGCCAGGTCGATCAGCAGATCCGGGGATTCACTATCGGCTTCGCAGAGCGCGTCGGCCAGTACCAGACGGCCCTCGGCGTCGGTATTACCAATCTCGACCGTCAGGCCTTTCCTTGATCGCAGGATGTCGCCGGGCCGGAAGGCATCGCTGCCGACGCTGTTCTCGACCGCCGGAATCAGCACCCGCAACTGCACCGGCAGCTCGAGTGCGAGGATCAGATGGGCCAGTGCCAGCACGCAGGCTGCGCCTCCCATATCTTTCTTCATCAGCAGCATGCCGGCCGCAGGCTTCAGATCCAGGCCGCCGCTATCGAAGCACACACCTTTACCCACCAGCGTGAGGCGCGGCGCACCGGGGCGCGCAAATCGGCAATCCACCAGACGTGGCGCGCGCGCCTCGGTACTTGCCCGTCCGACGGCGTGCACCAGGGGATACTCCCGCGCAAGCTCTGCGCCCGCGACGATGCGGCACTGTCCGGCAAAGCGTTCGCTTAAATTTTGCGCGGCGAGGGCCAGCTCGGCCGGCCCCATCTCGTTAGCCGGCAGGTTCACCAGGTCACGCCCCAGACTCACGGCCTCGCAAGCCGCGTGCGCATAGCGCAGGTCAGCACCTTCGGGCGCCACCAGCCGCGCCTGCGCAGCGGATTTCTTCACACTCTTGAAACGCTGGAAGCGGTAGGCGCCGAGCAGCCAGCCGAGTGCGAATTGAGTGGCTCCGGCCACTGACAGCGGGGTCGCAAGACGGTAGATCGCCGAGGGCAAGCGCTCGGCAAGCGCTGCGGCTTCCCACAGCAACGCGCCCTCGCCGCCCGCGCCCGATCCCAGCCCGGCGATGGCGCCGGCGAGCTCGCCCTCGTTGCCGGGCAAGTGCAGCAGTCGGCCGCGCTCGGCCTCGAACTGGTGGGCGTGCAGCCATACCGCTTGCGCTGCCGGTAACTTTGCAGCAAGCGCCTTGAGCTCCGCTTCGGTACACAGGTACAGCGGCAGCGCGCTCGCGGAGTGCTCGGCCGACACGATGCTGGTGCTCAAGTGATCCTTTTCCGGCCGCACGCTTGGGATGAGGTGGGACCGATAGATTGCTTTTGCCAAGGGCTCACCACCTCAAGTGCAGTACGCGAGCTGCCGCAGGCCTGGGTGGCTTCGATGCAAGCTTACCGAAAATTGAGCGTCACCTGTGTAGGCCGGCTCTGCGCACCGGCCTCCCACTCTGGGGGGCTGCCGTTGACAACCCCTTGATAACTGTGCTCCTATCAGGCGATATGCAGGCCACCCAGACACTCGTGTTGCAGCGGCCGGCGGCAAGTCTCAACGGACTGCTGCCCGCTGAACTGCTGCTGCTGCTAATTAGCAGCCAGTGCGGGTGCGGTATGCGTAACTGATCAGTTCCAGAAAGAAGCGCTAGATACCAGAACCCCGCACCGGCCACCGATGCGGGGTTTTTTGTTTGATCCACCGGAGTTATTCAAGATGCATCTGTACTCGCAAAAAGACGTCGATAAGAAAGCCCTCAAGGGCGCGCGCATCGCAGTGCTCGGTTATGGCAGTCAGGGCCGTGCCCATGCGCTGAACCTCAAGGACAGCGGTTTCGATGTCATCGTCGGTGTTCGCAAGGGTGGCCCGAGCTGGAAGGCCGCCAAGCGCGATGGCCTCAAAGTCGCCGAGCCTGCCGATGCGGTCGAGGATGCGCATCTGGTGGCCATGCTGGTGCCGGATCTAGCACAGAAGGCTCTGTATCAGGCAATCAAGGATCACCTGCGCAAGCACGCCGTGCTGCTCTTTGCCCACGGCTTCAATATCCATTTCAAGCAGATCAAGCCGCGCAAGGATCTTGATGTGGTGCTGATCGCGCCCAAGGGCCCCGGTGGCCTCGTGCGCCGTCAGTATCAGCAGGGTCGCGGCGTGCCCTGCCTGATCGCAGTGGCCCAGGATTCAAGCAAGCACGCGCACGCCAAGGCGCTCGCCTATGCGCACGGCATCGGCGGTACCCGTGGCGGCGTGCTCGACACGACTTTTGCCGAGGAGACCGAGACCGATCTGTTTGGCGAGCAGGCGGTGCTCTGTGGCGGCGCGACCGAACTCGTGGTCAAGGGCTACGAGACCCTGGTCGAAGCCGGCTACCAGCCCGAAGTCGCCTACTACGAGTGCCTGCACGAGCTGAAGCTCATCGTCGATCTGCTGCACGAGGGTGGCATCACGCGCATGCACAAGTACATCTCGGATACCGCCAAGTACGGGGATCTGACCCGCGGACCGCGCGTGGTCAATGAGCGCACCAAGAACGAGATGCGCAAGATCCTCAAGGAAATCCAGACCGGCAAGTTTGCCCGGCAGTGGATCAGCGAGAGCGAGAGCGGCTCCAAGAACTACAAGCGCATGCTCAAGGCCGACATGAACCATCCGATCGAGCGCGTCGGCGAGAAGCTAAGGGCGCGCATGCCGTGGCTGAAGGAAGCGCGCTAAGGCGCGGATCCCGACAGCCTCGCTTGCGCGATATTGCTTTGAGGTAATGAACTGACACGGCTGAGCAACTTAAACTTATCGGAGGACGCCATGGCGCCCCATCCTGACCGGGTACTGATCTTTGACACGACCTTGCGCGACGGTGAACAGTCACCGGGCTGCAGCATGACGCAACCGGAGAAACTGCGGGTGGCCCGGGCACTGGCAGACCTGGGCGTGGATGTGATCGAAGCCGGCTTCCCGGCCGCTTCGCGCGGTGACTGGGAAGCGGTCAACGCCGTGGCGCGCGAAGTGCAGGGTCCGATCATCGCCGGCCTCGCCCGCTGCACGCGCGAGGATATCGAGACCGCCGCCAAGGCGATCGCACCAGCGGCCAACCGCCGCCTGCACCTGTTCCTCGCCACCAGCGCGATCCATCGCCAGTACAAGCTCAAGATGGCGCGCGAGGAGATCGTGCGCCGTGCGGTCGAGGCGGTGAAGATCGCGCGCGAGCTTTGTGAGGATGTCGAGTTCTCGCCCGAGGATGCTTCGCGCACCGAGCTTGATTTCCTGGCACTCGTGGTCGAGGCGGCGATCGAGGCCGGCGCAACCACGATCAACATTCCCGACACCGTGGGCTACACCGTGCCTGATGAGTTCGGCGAGCTGTTCCGCTACCTGCGCCAGAACGTGCGCGGCATCGAGAAGGTGACCCTCTCGGTGCATTGCCATGATGATCTGGGGATGGCGGTTGCCAACAGCTTAACGGCGGTGGTCGCTGGTGCGCGGCAGATCGAGTGCACGATCAACGGCATCGGGGAGCGCGCCGGCAACTGCTCGCTCGAGGAAGTGGTGATGGCCATTGCCACACGCCAGCAGTTCTTTAACTTGAAGACCAACATCCAGACCAATCGCCTCTACCCCACCAGTCGCCTGATCTCGAGCATCACGGGCCAGCCGATTCCGCGCAACAAAGCGGTGGTCGGCGAGAACGCCTTTGCGCATGAGTCTGGGATCCACCAGCACGGCATGCTCGAGCACCACACCACCTACGAGATCATGCGCCCGGAGGATGTCGGCCTGCTGCGCAGCAACCTGGTGCTGGGCAAGCACAGCGGCCGCCATGCCTTTCGCGAACGCGTCAAGGAGCTCGGCTTCGAGCTCGATGAGCTCGAGCTCAACCGCGTGTTCGAGGAGTTCAAGGCGCTGGCCGATCGCAAGAAGGAACTGTTCGATGGCGACATCGAGGCCCTGGTGCTGCGTGCGGAAGGCACGGCGCAGGGACCCTGGTCGCTGCAGCAGCTCGATCAGGAAGGCCACAGCGATCGGCCCGCCACGGCGCACGTGAAGCTGCAGCATGCCGATGGCCGGCTTATCGAGCGCAGCGACAGCGGCGATGGTCCGGTCGATGCCGCCTGCAAAGCGATTTCACAGGCCACGGGCGTCTTCGTCACGATCAGCAAGTTCGAGGTCCATGCCGTCACGGTCGGTGGCGATGCGCAGGGCGAGGCCATCATCTACGCCGCGCACAATGAGCGCAGCTACCGCGGCTCGAGTGTCAGCACCGATATTGTCGAGGCCAGCTGCCGGGCGCTGCTCGAGGTCATCAATCGCATCGAGCTCTCGCAGGCAGGCGCCGCCGCGCGCAGCTCGCGCCTGGCAGCGCCGGTCGCGAGCCTGTAGCGCCAAACGGGGTAAACTGCACCCCTTCGCACGTACTTTACGGAGCACCACAACATGCCCATTCCAGCCACCCCCTTTATCTGGTCCAACGGCAAGCTGATTGCCTGGGAGAAGGCCACGGTCCACGTGCTCTCGCACGCCCTGCACTATGGCTCCTCGGTATTTGAAGGGGTGCGCGCCTATGAGACCAAGCAGGGACCGGCGATCTTCCGCCTGCGCGATCACACCCGGCGGCTGTTCGACTCGGCCAAGATCTATCGCATCCCGATGCCGTTCGGGCCCGAGGAGATCAATGCGGCCTGCCGCGAGGTCATCAGCGCCAACAACCTGGCGCGCGGCGCCTACATCCGCCCGATCGTGTTTCGCGGTTACGGGGAGATTGGCGTCACGCCGAAGAATGAGCCGCCGACAGAAGTTGCCATTGCGGCCTGGGAATGGGGCAAGTACCTGGGCGCCGGCAGCGAGGAGGAAGGCGTGGACGCCTGCGTGTCTTCCTGGCAGCGCATGGCGCCCAACACGCTGCCGGCGATGGCCAAGGCGGGCGGCAACTACCTCTCGAGCCAGCTGATCGGCCAGGAGGCGCGCCGCTTGGGCTTCGCCGAGGGCATTGGGCTCTCGGCCGATGGCACCGTCAGCGAGGGATCGGGCGAGAACCTGTTTCTGGTCAAGGATGGCATCCTGCACACGCCCGGCTTCTCGCACTCGGTGCTGGCCGGCATCACGCGCGATACGGTCATGCGTCTGGCCAAGGAGCGCGGCCTGGAGGTGCGCGAAAGCAGTATCCCGCGCGAGCTGCTGTACCTGGCCGATGAGCTCTTCTTCACCGGTACTGCGGTAGAGATCACGCCGGTGCGCTCGGTCGATCGGCTCACGATCGGCAACGGCAAGCGGGGTCCGGTCACGGAAATGCTGCAGAAGGCCTTCTTCGGGCTCTTCAGCGGTGTCACGCCCGATACCCATCACTGGCTTGATCACGTCGACATGAATGCGAGCCAGCGCGTCGCAGCCGCAGGCTAGCGCTGGAATACTGATGCGCACGTTGTTTCAGAAGATCTGGGAGCGGCACGAGGTCGTGCCCGAGACCGCCGATGCTCCGGCGGTGCTCTATATCGATCTGCACCTGGCGCACGAGGTCACCTCGCCCCAGGCCTTCTCCATGCTGCGTGAGCAGGCGCTTAAGGTGCGCCGTCCGGAGCTGACACTGGCGACGATGGATCACTCAACGCCCACGCGCACCGAGCAGGTGTTCGGCGGCGCGCCGATTACGGTTGAATCTGCGGCTGCCCAGATCGCCAAGCTCGAAACCAACTGCGCCGAGTTCGGCATTGAACTGCTGGCACTGCGCAATGCCGAGCGCGGCATTGTGCACATCATCGGTCCGGAGCTTGGCGTCACGCAGCCTGGCAAGACGGTCGTGTGTGGCGACAGTCACACGAGCACGCATGGGGCATTCGGCGCCCTCGCCTTCGGCATCGGCACCACTGAAGTGGCCCACGTGCTGGCCACGCAGTGCCTGCTGCAGCGAAAGCCCAAGACCTTCGCCATCAATGTCGGTGGCCATCTGCGTGGCGGGGTATCGGCCAAGGATCTGATTCTGGCCATCATCGGCAAGATCGGCGTGGCCGGCGGCACCGGACACGTGCTCGAGTACCGTGGCTCGGCGATCGAGGCCCTCTCGATGGATGAGCGCATGACGGTGTGCAACATGTCGATCGAGGCCGGCGCACGCGCTGGCCTGATTGCACCGGATGAAACCACCTATCGCTATCTCGCCGACCGGCCGCGCGCGCCCAAGGGCGCCGACTGGGAGCGCGCCGTGGCGGCCTGGCAGACACTGCCCGGGGATGCCGAGGCGCGCTTTGATCGCGAAGTGTCCCTCGATGGCACCGAGATCGAACCGATGATCACCTATGGCACGCACCCGGGCATGGTAATGCCGGTCAGCGGCTCCATCCCGGTACGGCCCGATGATGCGGTGTTTGCCAAGGCGCTGGCCTACATGGGCCTGGAGGCCGGTGCGCCGATTCGCGATCAAGTGGTCAATGTCGTGTTCATCGGCAGCTGCACCAACGGGCGCCTCTCTGATCTGCAGGCGGCCGCATCGATCCTGCGCGGCCAGCACATCGCCCGCGGCGTGCGCATGCTGGTAGTGCCCGGCTCGCAGCCGATCAAGCGTGCGGCAGAGGCCGAAGGCCTGGATCGCATCTTCATCGAAGCCGGTGCCGAGTGGCGCGAGTCGGGCTGCTCGATGTGCATCGGCATGAACGGCGATAATGTGGGCAAGGGCGAGTACTCGGTCAGTACCAGCAATCGCAATTTCGAAGGCCGCCAGGGCCAGGGCGCCCGCACCTTGCTGGCCAGTCCCCTCACCGCAGCGGCGAGTGCGATTCGCGGGCGGGTGACCGACCCGCGCGAACTGCTGCATTCCTGATTCGCCATTTTTACTCCGAAGGATTTCTGAAGCCGTGCAACCGATCCGACACATCCGCTCCCGAACCGCGGTGCTGCCCTACACCAACATCGACACCGATCAGATCATCCCGGCCCGCTTTCTGCGCACCACCACGCGCGAGGGCCTGGGCAAGCAGCTGTTTGCCGACTGGCGCTATAGCGCCGATGGTTCGCCCAAAGCTGAGTTCCCGCTCAATAAGCCCGAGGCGGCCGGCTGCCAGGTGCTGGTGGGCGGGCGCAACTTTGGCTGCGGCTCCTCGCGCGAACATGCCCCCTGGGCGCTGCTCGATTTTGGCTTTCGTGCCGTCATCAGCACCGAGATCGCCGACATCTTCTGCAACAACGCGCTCAAGAACGGCCTGCTGCCGGTGATCGTGGACGAGCCCACGCTGGCGTGGCTGCTGGTGCATCCGGGCGCCGCGGTCGAGATTGACCTCGAGCACAATGAGCTCAAGCTGCCCGACGGGATCAGCGTTAAATTTCCGCTCGAGGGCTTCTCGCGTTACTGCCTGCTCAATGGCGTGGATGAACTGGGGTACCTGCTCTCGCGCAGCGATCTGATCAGCGCCTTCGAACAACGGCACCGATGAAGGCCCACATTGCGGTCATCGCCGGCGATGGCATTGGCCCGGAAGTCACTGCCGAGGCCGTGCGGGTTCTCGAAGCCATCGCAAAGCGCGCCGATCACAGTTTCCGCCTCACCCCAGCTGCCTTTGGCGGCGCCGCCATTGATCTGTGCGGCGATCCACTGCCCGAAGCCACGCTCAATCTGTGCCTAGAGGCTGATGCGGTGCTGCTCGGGGCCATCGGCGGCCCGAAATGGTCCGACCCGAAAGCCAAGGTGCGTCCCGAGCAAGGATTGCTGAAGCTGCGCAAGTCGATGGGCGTCTACGCTAATCTGCGCCCGGTCTCGGTCCACCCGGCGCTGCGCGAAGCCTCGACACTCAAACCCGAAGTGCTCGAGGGCGTGGACCTGGTGTTTGTGCGCGAGCTGACTGGGGGCATCTACTTTGGCGACAAACAGCGCACTGCGACCAGCGCGAGTGATCTGTGCCTGTACACCGTGGGCGAGATCGAGCGCATCGTACGCGTGGCCGCACGCCTGGCCAGTGCCCGCAGCGGCCGGCTGCACTCGATCGACAAGGCCAATGTGCTGGAGACTTCGCGCCTGTGGCGCGAGGTGTGCGAGCGCGTGGTCAAGAGCGAGTTCCCGAAGCTCAGGCTCGAGCACATGCTGGTCGATTCGGCAGCGATGCACCTGATCCGCCGCCCGAAGGACTTTGATGTCGCGGTGACCGAAAACATGTTCGGTGACATTCTGACCGATGAAGCCTCGATGCTCGCAGGCTCGCTCGGCCTGCTGCCCTCGGCCTCGCTCGGGGATGCGCGCCGCGGCCTCTACGAACCGATTCATGGCTCGGCGCCCGACATCGCGGGGCGCGACATTGCCAATCCCTTTGGCGCCATCCTCTCCGTGGCGCTACTGCTGCGCCACTCCCTGGCACTCGAGAGTGAAGCGCGCGCCATCGAGTCGGCGGTCGAGCGCGTGATCAGCGGCGGGCTGCGCACCGCGGATCTGGTGGCACCGGGTGGGCGTGCCGCGAGCACCCGCGAAGCCGGCGATGCGGTCCTGCAGGCCCTGGCGCACTGAGCTCGCGCTTCTCATTAGGCACCCGGATGACAAACGCCCGCATCGCGCTGGCCACGACTTCTGCGGCCCGCAAGGTCGATGAGGATCATGCGCCGCTGGCCGCTGCGCTCGAAGCGCTGGGCATGATCGTCGAGGCGCCCTCCTGGGACGATCCGGAAGTCGACTGGAAGCGCTACGATCTGGTGCTGCCGCGCTCCACCTGGAACTACACCAACGATTATCCGAAGTTCCTGCGCTGGCTCGATCAGGTCACGCGCGACTCGTGGCTGCTCAACGCGGCCGCCACGGTGCGCTGGAGCACCCACAAGCGCTATCTGCTCGATCTGGCAGCGGCCGGATTGGCCACTGTCGCCACCACGGTGAGCGCGCCGGGCGAGGCCTGGAGCGCGCCAAATGTCGCCGAATATGTGGTCAAGCCTGCCATCGGCGCCGGCTCGCGCGGCGCGCGGCGCTTTCTGGCCCGCGATGAACTGGCGGCGCGCGCCCATGCGGCGGCGCTGCACGCTGAGGGGCGCGAGGTGATCACGCAGCCCTATCTCGATGATGTCGACACCTACGGTGAGACCGCGATGGTCTACTTTGAGGGGCGCTTTAGCCACGCCGTGCGCAAGGGTCCGCTGTTGACGCTGGGGCATAACTCGGATCCAGATCTATTTCTGGCTGAGCAAATGAGTGTGCGCGCACCCAGCGCCGCCGAGCGTGCGCTGGCTGATCAAGTGCTCGCATGGCTCGCGCCGCGTAATCTGCTCTATGCACGCGTCGATCTGATTCGCGACCGCATTGGCGCGCCGCGCATCCTTGAGCTGGAGCTGGCCGAGCCTTCGCTGTTCCTCGCGCATGCGCCTGGCAGCGCGACCCGGCTGGCCGATGCCATCGAGCGCCGGCTCACACAGCGGCGCGTTTAAGTCCGGCCGCCAGATCGCTGCGCAGATCGGCGAGGCCCTCGATACCTATTGACAAGCGCACCAGCCCATCGACCAGGCCTGCGGCCTGGCGTGAACTCTCATCCATCGCCGCATGCGTCATCGTCGCCGGATGCGCGACCAGGCTTTCCACACCGCCGAGCGACTCGGCCAGCGAAAAATATTCCAGCCCGTTGACGAAGCGCTCGACCGCCGCCACGCCACCCTTGAGTTCGAGCGTGACGATCGCGCCGTAGCCGCTTTGCTGGCGGCTCGCGAGCGCATGTCCTGCGTGCGAGGCCAGTCCCGGATAGTAGACTTTTGCGATCTGCGGTTGCTGCTCGAGCCATGCCGCCAGCGCCCCGGCATTGCTGCCGTGAATCGCCAACCGTGCATGCAGCGTGCGCAGGCCGCGCAGCGTCAGATAGCTGTCAAACGGTCCGGCGGTCAATCCAAGGCAGTTGGCCCACCAGCACAGACGCTCATGCACCGCTGCATCGCGCGCAATCACCGCGCCACCGACTACATCGCTGTGGCCGTTGATGTACTTGGTGGTTGAGTGCACGACGATATCGGCGCCGTGGCGCAGCGGCAGTTGCCAGCCCGGAGAGAGGAAGGTGTTGTCGACCACCACGAGCGCACCGGCGCGATGCCCGGCCTCAGCCACTGCGGCAATATCTGTGATCCGCAGCAGTGGATTGCTGGGCGTTTCAATCCAGACCATGGCCGCCGGCTGCGCAACGGCCGCCGCCAGTGCCGCGGCGTTGCCAAAGTCAACGAAGTCGACCTTGAGTTCCCTGCGCTTCTGCCAGGCCGCGAACAGCCGATGGGTGCCCCCGTAGCAGTCATGCGGCGCGATGACGCGTGCGCCCGCATCGAACAGATGACCGACCAGTGTCGTGGCACCCATGCCAGAACCTGTTATGACCGCTCCAGCCCCCTCCTCCAGATCGCTCAAGGCGTGGCCGAGCAGGTCGCGGGTCGGATTGCCCGAGCGCGAGTAATCATAGGCACGCTTCTGGCCGAGGCCGCGGAAAGCATAGGTCGAGCTCATGTGTATCGGCGGCACGACGGCGCCGGTCACATCGTCGACTTCGAGGCCCGCGCGCACCGCGCGGGTACTGGCATCGGCAGATTTACTCACGTCACGAGTCTCCATACAGGCAGGCAAAAACTGATCTGAGCAGGCCGCTTTCCTTCAGGAACGCATCATGCCCGTGCAATGAACTGATTTCGGTGAGCTGCGCTTGCGGCAGCCGCGCCACGAGCGCCCGCATGTCCTCAAGTGGCACCAGCTGATCCTCGCGCACCGCGACCGCCAGCGTCGGCACGCGGATGCTGCTGGCATCGACCCGATGCAGGTCAATCGATTCGGACAGGCACAGGAAGGTTTCGGCGCGGTAGCGGCCGGCATAGTCGCGGCCGCGCGCGAACAGGTATTGCTCGACGGGCAGCACAAAGCGATCCCCGATACGCTCGGGCGCGCCGCTGAAGCGCGCGGCAAATTCCTCGGGCGAGCGGTAGGTGCTCATCGCGAGCGCCCGGGCGAGTTCGAGGCCCTCGGCCGCGCGGCCCGCGGAGATCGCGAACCGAACCGTCTGGCGCTGCACGCAGCGCCACGCCGAGGCCATCGGATGCGCGCGATCGGCGCCACTGATCACGATCAGCTGTTCGACCGCTTCCGGATAACGCTCGCCGAAGGCCAGTGCCACCATGGCACCGTAGGAGGCGCCAACAATGGCTGCGAGCCTGTCCAGCTGCAGGTGTTGCAGCAGCGCGTGCAGTGCGGCGGCCTGATCGTAGCTCGACAGGCTCGGCCAGAATTCGCCCGCAGCCGGCGCGCTCGAATCCCCACTGCCGCCCAGATAATCGATGCCGAGGATTCTAAGGCGCGTGCTATCGAGCGGCCGCCCTGGGCCCACCAGTTCATGCCACCAGCCGTTGCGCGGCTGCTGCAGATCAAAGACCCGTCGGTGTCCGGAAATGCCGCCGATGGCAATGATCAGCGGCTGCCCAGGCTTGCCCGTGAGCCGCCACGCCAGGCGCGCATCGGTCAGTTCCCCGCCGTGATGCAGGGGAAAGGGAGAGACAAGCGGGAACACGCCTTCGGCAGCAGCGGCTGCATCCCGACGTTCAAAGGCAATGGGTTGGTTCTTGATCGTCACGCCACGCTCCGTACTCTTGCTGGTCCTGAAAGACCATCCTTCGGTTCCCACCCAAGGAGTCCTGCCAGGCAGAGAGGCGCGCAGCCACGGCGAAACGCCGGCGAATCAGCACCGGCAGCCACAAACGCTGCCGGCGTAATCGTATCGCACGCTCATCTGCCGACCCGTCGCCAGGTCGCAGGAGTTGGCACCATGTTGGCTCACAACCAACGGTTGCCCCGGCGTCGAAGGGCCTTTCCCTCAGCCGGTCTCGATGAGTGAACGCAGTCTAGAGGCACCTCTCCGGGTGCGTCAAGGTACAGAAATCACAGACTTAGGCTTGCTTGCGCATTCCCGAGCCGTGTGTCATTGTACTAATACGCTATTACAGACCGGAACACTGCAGGACCGCCCATGAAGAATCACACCCACCTCTCCCCGCGCCAGGAAGCCCAGGCGGAGCGGCAGCTGGCCGAAGCTTTGCTGAGCCTCCAGACACCGGAGGAAGTGCGCTCATTCCTTACTGATCTGTGCACGCCCAATGAGCTGCAGGCGATGGCGGATCGCTGGGCCGTGGTCGAATGCCTGCAGCAGGGCCTGCCCTACCGAGAAATCTATCGTCGCACCGGCGTGAGCCTGACGACCATCGGCCGCGTCGCTCGCTATCTCGCCCAGGGAAGCGGCGGCTACGCGCTCGCCGTTGCGCGCACCGGCAGTCGCAGCCATGGATAGGGAATCACGCCTGCGCCTGGCGGTACAGAAATCCGGGCGGCTGACCGAGCCCTCGCTCGACCTGCTGTCCCGCTGTGGTCTGAAGCTCACGCGCGGCAAGGATCAGCTGATGGTCTTTGGCGAGAACATGCCCCTCGATGTGCTGTTCGTGCGCGACGATGACATTCCGGATCTGGTCCAGGAGGATGTGTGCGATCTGGGGCTCCTGGGTCTGAACGTGCTCGAGGAAAAACGCCTCGAGCTCGCTGCGCACGGCGCGCCGGCGAAGTTCGAGACGCTGCGCTCGCTCGATTTCGGGCGCTGCCGGCTCTCCCTGGCCGTGCCCGATGGCGTGAGCTACGACGGCCCGCAATCGCTCCGTGGCAAGCGGATCGCCACCACGTACCCCTACCTGCTGGCGCGCTATCTCAAGCAACACGCGGTGAGTGCCGAGATCATCACCCTCTCGGGTGCGGTTGAGATTGCACCCCGGCTCGGGCGCGCGGATCTGATCTGCGATCTGGTGTCCACCGGCTCGACCTTGCAGGCCAACCACCTGCGGGAAGTGGAGACGGTGCTTGAAAGCCATGCCGTGCTGATCCGCACGCCGATCGAACTGCCGCCGATCAAGAGCGACTGGGTCGAGCGGCTGATGATGCGCATCGAGGGTGTGGAGCAGGTCAAGGAGAGCAAGTACATCATGCTGCACGCCCCGCGTTCAGCGCTGCCGGCGATCCGCCTGCTGCTGCCGGGCAGCGAAGGCCCGACGATCATTCCCCTCGATGGCAGCGCCGAGCGCGTGGCCGTGCATGCGGTGTGCCGCGAGAATGTGTTCTGGGAAACCCTTGAGAGCCTGAAGAAGGCCGGCGCGAGCGCGATCCTGGTGTTGCCTGTAGAAAAGATGCTCAGCTGAATCGCACCCCGCATGCAGATCCTTAACTGGCAGACCCTTGATCCTGCTGCGCGCCGCGCGGCCCTGGCGCGCCCGCGCTCATCACAGGATCCTGCGATCCGTGCGCAGGCAGCGGCCATTGTGGATGCCGTTCGCCGCGAGGGCGATGCGGGCGTGCGCCGCCTGAGCCGCGAACTCGATGGCGCCGACTTAGGCGAGCTGCGTGTCAGCGCCGCGGAGATCAGCGCCGCGCGCGCTGCCCTGCCCTCAGCGCAGCGCTTAGCCCTTGAGCAGGCGATCGAGAATGTCACGCGCTTCCACGCGGCGCAGCTACCCACGGGCGTGAGCCTCGAGACGCAGCCGGGCGTGCGCTGCGAGAGCCTGATCCGGCCACTGCGCGCCGTGGGCCTGTATGTACCGGCCGGCTCGGCACCGCTCCCCTCGGCGGTGATCATGCTGGCAGTGCCGGCGCGCCTCGCCGGCTGTCCCGAGCGCGTGCTGTGCACCCCGCCACGGCGCGATGGCAGCGCGCACCCGGCGATTCTCGCGGCCGCAGGATTGTGCGGAATCGAGCTGGTCTACAAGATTGGCGGCGCCCAGGCGATCGCCGCGATGGCCTACGGCACCGATTCGGTACCGAAGGTCGCCAAGATTTTCGGTCCGGGCAACGCCTGGGTGACCGCCGCCAAGCAGCTGGTCGCCGAGGACCCGGACGGCGCGGCCCTTGATATGCCGGCCGGTCCCTCCGAAGTCATGGTCATCGCCGATGGCGAGGCCGATGCCGCCTTCGTCGCCGCCGATCTGCTCGCCCAGGCCGAGCACGGGCCCGACTCCCAGGCGGTGCTGCTCAGCGATGCGCCACAGCTGATTGCTGCAGTCGTGCTGGAAATCCGCGCACAGCAGGCCACGCTCTCGCGCCAGCGCATTCTGGACTCCTCGGTGGCGGCGATGCGACTTATTCTGGTACCGGATCTGGCGGCCGCGGTGGAGCTGTGCGAGCGCTACGCGCCCGAGCACCTGCTGATCCAGACGCGCGTACCGCGCGCGCTGCTCGAGCACATTCACAGCGCCGGCTCGGTATTTCTCGGGCGCTGGTCGCCCGAGCCGATGGGCGATTACTGCAGCGGCACCAACCACGTGCTGCCGACCTACGGCTATGCGCGAGCCTACAGTGGCCTGGCCGTCTCGGACTTCGTGCGGCACATGAGCGTGCAGGAGCTGAGCACGCAGGGCTTGCGTGCGCTCGGACCCGTTGCCGCAACGCTCGCTGGCATGGAGGGACTCGATGCGCATGCCGCCGCCGTCGCAGTGCGTCTGGATCGGCTCGCCCAGAGCGTTGCCTCATGAGCTGGGTCAGCGACATTGCCCGGGCCGAGATCCGCTCGCTCCAGCCCTACCAGCATGCGCGCTGGGAGCCCGGACTGATCCGCCTGCATGCGAACGAGTTGCCGTGGCGGCCGATCGATGATCCGACCGCAGCCGGTCTGAATCGCTATCCCGAGCCGCATCCGCACGCACTGATGAAGCGCCTGGCCGAGCTTTATGAGGTGCCCGAAGCCTGCCTGCTGGCCGGGCGCGGCAGCGATGAAGCCATCGATCTTATAACCCGCACCTACCTGCGTGCCGGGCACGATGCGATGATCATCACGCCGCCAACCTTTGGCATGTATGCACTCGCCGGCCGCGTCCAGGGCGCCGAGATCATCGAAGTGCCGCTGCGGCGCGATGCCGAGTACCGGCTCAACGCCGCGGCGCTGTTGGCCGCCGTGACAGCGCAGACGCGACTGGTGTTTCTGTGCTCGCCCAATAATCCCACTGGCACGCTAATCGAGCCCGATCTGATCCTGGATCTGGTGCGGGAGCTCGCCGGTCGGGCGCTGCTCATCGTGGATGAGGCCTACATCGAATTTGCAGGCGTTTCCTCACTGGCTCAGCTGGCCGCCTCGACCCCGGGCCTGATTGTGCTGCGGACGCTCTCGAAGGCGCACGGGCTCGCCGGAGCGCGCTGCGGTGCGCTGATTGCGGTCAGTGAGATCGTTGAACTCATCGCGCGCGTGATCATGCCGTACGCGATCGCGCAACCCTCGATCGAAGCGGTGATGAGCGCCCTCGAGCCTGCACCACTCGCGCGCTCGCGGGCGGAGGTCGCGACGCTTATCGCCGAGCGGCGCCGCCTCGAGCAGGCTCTCGCGCACAGTCGCGATGCCTTGCGGGTGTGGCCCAGTGCCGCCAACTTCCTGCTGGTGGAGTTTGCCGATCCGGGCTTCGCTGTCCGGCGCGCCCACCAGGCCGGATTCCTGCTCCGCGACTTAAGCCACGTCCCGGGGCTGCACCAGGCGGTGCGTGTCAGCCTCGGCACACCCGAACAGAACGATCAATTGCTCGCGAGCCTGGCATGAACGCACCCGCGCCCACCTTATTCATAGACCGTGATGGCACACTCGTCGAGGAGCCCTTCGACCAGCAACTGGATCGGCTCGATAAGCTGCGCTTTATGCCCGGCGTATTCGCCGCCCTCACGAAGCTGGCCGCCGCCGGCTATCGGCTGGTGGTGGTCACGAATCAGGATGGCTTGGGAAGCGGTACCTTCGCGCAGGCGGATTTCGAGCTTTGCCAGCGCTTCATGCTCGAAGCCTTTGCCTCGCAGGGCATCCGCTTCGATGCGGTGTGTCTGTGCCCGCATCGGGCAGCGGACAATTGCAATTGCCGCAAACCGCGCACCGGCATGCTCAATGCCTACCTGAAGGAGCATACCTTTGATGCGGCCCGCAGCGCGGTGATTGGCGATCGCGTGACGGATTTGGAGTTCGCCGCTAACCTCGGTATCCGCGGCTTGCGGGTGCAGCTGAACGGCTCAGCCGCCGAGAGCTGGCCGGAAATTGCGGCCACCTTGCTCTCGCGCAGCGCCCATGTGCACCGCGTGACCCGCGAAACCGACATCGAGGTGCGCGTGGGCCTCGACAGCAGTACGCCGCTCAGTGCGCGCACCGGCATCGGATTCCTCGACCACATGCTCGAGCAACTGGCCAAGCACGGCGGTTTCTCGCTTGAGCTCAAGTGCCAGGGCGACCTGCATATTGATGAACACCACACGGTTGAAGACAGCGCACTCGCCTTAGGCGAGGCCCTGCGCCAGGCACTTGGCAACAAGGCCGGCATCGGCCGCTACGGCTTCCTGCTGGCGATGGATGAGGCTGAAGCCCAGGTCGCGCTGGATCTGTCCGGTCGCGCCTACTTTCAGTTCGAAGGCCAGTTCGGGCGCGAGCAGATCGGGCAGCTGCCCACTGAACTGGTGCCACATTTCTTTCGCTCGCTCGCCGACGCCCTGGGCTGCGCCTTGCACCTGAGCGTTCGCGGTGAGAATACGCACCACCAGATCGAAGCCTGTTTCAAAGGCGTCGGTCGCGCGCTGCGGCCCGCACTGGCTCGCGAGGGCAGTGATCTGCCCACCACCAAGGGCGTGCTGTGAACCAGGCTGCTTCGGTTGCGATCATCGACAGCGGCGGCGCCAATCTGGCATCCCTGTGCATTGCGCTCGAGCGCCTCGGAGTCACCGCGCAGGTCAGCGCCGACCCGAGGCTGGTCAGGCGTGCCGCGCGCGTCCTCTTGCCCGGCGTGGGCGCGGCCGGTGATGCGATGCGCCGGCTGCGCACCGCCGGGCTCGATGAATGCATCCGCGAGCTCACCGTGCCGGTGCTTGGGATCTGCTTAGGTATGCAGCTGCTGTATTCGCATTGCGAGGAGAATGACACCGAGACGCTGGGCATCCTGCCAGGCTCGGTGCGCCGCATCCGCGGATCCTCCGCGCTCCCGGTCCCGCACATGGGCTGGAACTGCTGCACTGGGCTGACATCCGATGCGTTGCTCGCTGGCATCAGCAAGAGCGATTATTTCTATTTCGTGCACAGCTACGCAGCGCCGGTGGATTCAGCCACGCAAGCGAGCGTTGAATATGGTGGCGCACACGCGGCGGTGGCGAGGCGGGATAATTTCTGCGGCGTGCAGTTCCACCCCGAGCGCTCGGCGCAGCCCGGAGCGCAAGTGCTACGCAATTTCCTGGAGCTCTAGGGCATGCAGTTGATCCCCTCCATTGATTTGCGGGGCGGCCGCTGCGTGCGGCTGCTCAAGGGCGATTTTGCCAACGAGACCCGCTACGAGATCGATCCGCTCGCCCTGCTGCAGCGCTACCATGCCCTGGGTGCACGCTGGCTGCACATCGTGGATCTGGATGGGGCGCGTGATGGCCTGCTCGCCAATCGCCACCTGATTGCCTCCTTCGCCGCGGAGGGCTCGATCGCGCTCCAGGTCGGCGGCGGTGTGCGCTCGGCTGCCGTCGTGGCGGATCTGCTGGGGGCCGGCGTCGCGCGCGTGGTCGTTGGCAGCGCCGCGATCGATGCACCGGAGGCGGTCGAGTCCTGGCTGCGCCAATACGGGGCCGAACGGGTCTGTCTTGCCTTTGATGTGCGGCTCGACGGCGCGGCTGCCCCGCTGCTCTACACACGCGGCTGGCTCGAAGCGACTCGGGTCACGCTCTGGCAGGCGATTGAGCGCTTCGCAGCCGCAGGACTCAAGCACGTGCTGTGCACCGACATCGATCGGGATGGGGCCCTGACGGGCCCCAACGTCGCGCTGTATCAGGAGTGCGCGCGCCGCTACCCACAACTGCTCTGGCAAGCCTCTGGCGGTATCGCTGGCTACACAGATCTGAAGGCGCTGGCCGAGGCCGGTGCCAGCGCTGCCATCAGTGGCAAGGCGCTGCTCGAGCAGCGCATGAGCATCGAGGAGCTGCGGCCATTCTTGCCCGCCGCATAATCCCGTGCCTGGATGTGCGCGATGGCCAGGTCGTCAAGGGCGTGCGCTTTCGCGATCATCAGGTCGTGGGCGACATCCTGGAGCTGGCGCGCCGCTACCGCGATGAGGGCGCTGATGAACTGGTGTTCTACGACATCACCGCCAGTCCCGAGAATCGCACCGTTGATCGCAACTGGATCGGCCGCGTCGCGCGCGTGCTCGATATTCCCTTCTGTGTCGCCGGCGGCATAGGGTCAGTACAGGATGCCGAGGTAGTCCTCAATGCGGGCGCTGAGAAGATCTCGGTTAATTCGCCGGCGCTGGCCCGGCCGGAGCTGATCAATGAGCTCTCCACACGCTTCGGCGCCCAGTGCGTGGTGGTCGGCATCGACAGCCAGAGTACGCCCGAGGGCTATCACGTCTACCAGTTTACCGGCAGCTCGGATCGCAGCCGTGATACGCGGCGCGCGACGCTGAGCTGGGTCGAAGAAGTTCAGGCGCGCGGCGCCGGTGAGATCGTGCTCAACTGTATGGCCGCCGATGGCGTGCGCGCCGGTTTCGATGTGCTGCAGCTCAAGGCGGTGCGCGCTATCTGCCGCGTGCCACTCGTCGCCTCCGGCGGAGCCGGGACTGTCAGTCATTTTGCCGAGGTGTTCCAGCAGGCCGGCGTCGATGCAGCGCTTGCCGCCAGCGTCTTTCACTCCGGTGCGATAAGAATTTCAGAGCTTAAAAGCCAGTTGCTGGCCCAGGGCATCACGGTGCGTCCATGAGTACAACTGCGGATTTTGAGCGGATCGACTGGGACAAGGGCGCAGGCCTTGTGCCGGCCATCATCCAGCACGCGCAGTCAGGCGCCGTGCTGATGCTCGGCTACATGAATCGCGAAGCGCTCCAGGCCACGCTCGCGGGCGGCCGCGTAGTCTTCTACAGCCGCTCGCGCCAGAGACTGTGGGAAAAAGGCGAGAGCTCCGGCCACACGCTGACGCTCAAGGCGGTGCGCGTCGACTGCGATCACGACACCTTGCTGGTCACAGCGCTGCCTGCAGGGCCGGTGTGCCATACCGGCACGGCAACCTGCTTTGGTGATGAACCGCAGAGCGCGGCCGAACCACTGGCGTTCCTTGGCGAACTCGAGGCCATTGTGGCAAGCCGCATCCAGAGTGGCGAGGATGGCAGCTATACCGCACGTCTGGTGTCCCGTGGCATCGGCCGTGTTTCGCAGAAAGTCGGCGAGGAAGGTCTGGAGGTCGCGCTGGCCGGTGCCGGTGAAGATGATCCGCACCTGGTCAGTGAATCAGCCGACCTGCTCTATCACCTGCTGGTTCTGCTGCGCGCCCGCGGACTGAGGCTTGAGCAGGTCGTTGCGGAGCTGGCCAGCCGGCACGCGAGCCGCAGTGCCCCGGCACAAGGCGCTTCGGACTGATCAGCGGCCCGGGCCCGGGCGGTTCGCCTCCCCTTATGTGGCGTGGTATATAACGAGCCGGCCTCGTCGGGCCACGCTTAAGGGGAAATCCGTGATCGCTGCCCTGCGCCTGCTGCTGCTCTTGCTTGCCGTTTCGTTCGGGTCCTACGCTCAGGCGATTGAACCGTCCCGCGTCTTTGCAGCAGCCAGCCTCACCAATGCGCTCACCGACATTGGTGCGCTCTGGCAGAAAGCCGGACATCCAGCGCCGGTACTCGACTTCGCCGCATCATCGACCCTGGCAAAGCAGATCGAAGCCGGCGCACCGGCCGATCTGTTCGCCTCGGCGGATGTGCCGTGGATGGATGAGCTCGCGGTCCGCGGCCTGCTGGCGCCTGGCACCCGCATTGATCTGCTCGGCAATGATCTGGTGCTGATCGCTCCCAAGGGGCACGCCTTCAAGGTCAGCATGGAAGCCGCCTTCAAGTTCGGCAATAGCTTCAGCGGCAAGCTGTGCACTGGTGAGCCGGGCGTGGTTCCGGTCGGCCGCTACGCGCAGCAGAGCCTGCAGGCGCTCGGCTGGTGGGACACCATGCAGGGCCGGATTGTAGGCACCGATGATGTGCGCGCCGCGCTCGCCTTCGTCGAGCAGGGGGAGTGCAGTGCCGGTATTGTCTATGCCACCGACGCTGCCATCAGCAGCAAGGTCGAAGTCATCGCGGTATTTCCACCCACAACCCATCAGCCGATTGTCTATCCGTTCGCGCTGCTGCACGGCGCTGCTCCTGAGTCGCAGGCATTGCTCGAGTTCCTCAAGGGCCCCGCCGCCGCCGGGGTCTTCCGTCACTACGGCTTCACGCATCAGGCGCCCTGAGCAGCACCCATGTGGCTTTCGCCCCAAGAGTGGCAGGCGGTCGCGCTGTCAGCGCGCGTCGCACTGTGCGCGACACTCGTGTGCCTGCCCACCGGCATCGGCGTAGCCTGGCTGCTCGCGCGCCGCCGGTTCCCCGGCAAGTTCCTGCTCGATGCACTCATCCAGATGCCAATGGTGCTGCCGCCGGTCGTGCCCGGTTACCTGCTGCTGTTGCTCTTCGGAACGCAGGGGCCGATCGGTGGCTGGCTCAAAGCGCATTTTGGGATTGTCATCGCCTTTACCTGGCAGGGAGCAGCGCTCGCTTCGGCCACCATGGCTTTCCCGCTGATGGTTCAGCCGGTGCGCCTGGCGCTGCGGATGATCGATGGCCGGCTTGAGCAGGCCGCCAGCACGCTTGGGGCGCCGCCGTGGCGCGTGTTTCTGACCGTCACGTTGCCACTGGCGACGCCGGGCATCATCGCCGGTGCCGTGCTGTGCTTCACGCGCAGCCTCGGGGAATTCGGGGCCACGATGGCCTTCGTCGGCAACATTCCGGGCGTGACGCGTACCCTGCCGCTGGCCATCTACAGCTACACCCACGTGCCCGGCGGCGATGCCGCGGCCATGCGCCTGGCAGTCCTCTCGATCCTGCTGGCGCTGGTGGCATTGCTCACCAGTCACCTGATCACCCGGCGCGCCGAGCGCCTGCTCGGGTATCGAAACCATGCTGAACCTTGATCTGGCAATCCGCCGCGGCAACTTTGAGCTGCTCGCCCGCGCCGAGATCGGCGCGGGCGTCACCGGCATCTTCGGACCCTCGGGTTGCGGCAAGAGTACCTTGCTGGCGCTGATTGCAGGACTCCTGCGGCCAGAGCGCGGTTACATCCGCTTTGCGAACGAGGCGCTAGTCGATACCGCCCAGGCGCTGTTCGTGCCCGCGTGGCGCCGGCACATGGGGCTGGTGTTCCAGGATGGGCAGCTGTTCCCGCACTTAAGCGTGCACAGCAATCTGCGCTATGGCTATCGGGCGCTGCGGCCCAGCGAGCGCCGCCTGGCCTTCGAGACAGTCACCGAGTTGCTCGAGCTCACGGCGCTCCTCGAACGACGGCCGGCTCAGCTCTCCGGCGGTGAGCGCCAGCGCGTGGCGCTCGGGCGTGCGCTGCTCTATTCCCCGCGATTGCTGCTGCTCGATGAGCCGCTGGCCTCACTCGATCAGCGGCTCAAGGAGCAGATCCTGCCGTTCCTGAAGCGGATCAAGGAAGAAACCCGGATCCCGATGATCTTCGTCACTCACGCCCAGGCCGAGGTGGATTACCTCGCCGATCAGGTCATTCCGATGACGCCGGGCCGACTGGGTGCGGATCCGGCGCCGCAAGGCTAGCCGGCAACGGCCAGAATCACGCTCGAGGCTTTGAAGATCGCATCGACTTCCTGGCCCGGTGCGAGCGCCAGATGCTGCATGGACTCGCGCGTAATGACGGCGACCACCGTCGCGCCGCCCTTGAGTGCGACGATCACCTCGACGTTCACGGCGCCGCGATGCAGCCGGCGTACCGTGCCACTCAGGCAGTTACGGGCCGACCACTTCGGCGCCTCGGCGCCCCGGCGCGCCAATATGATCCAGGAGGCTTTGATCAGCGCGACCGCCGTGCTACCTCGCTTGAGTCCTAGGATCTTCAGGCTCCCGCGGGTGATTACAGCCACCAGCCGCTGACCGCCGACCAGTTCCAGCTCGACCTCGACGTTGACCGCACCACGGCTGATATGCCGCACGATCCCCACGTAGTGATTACGCGCACTGGTGAGCATGCCGAGCCGACCGATCAGTTCCAGCTCGCGCGCCGGCTGGCCCGCGCGGCTGTTGATGCGCTTGAGAAAGCGCTCATTCTCGCGCGCGACCACGCGATAGGTTGCGACCAGCCGCACGCCGGCCGTCGTCAGCACGGTGCCGCCGCCGCCCTTGCCGCCAGTGGAGCGGATCACCAGTGGCGCGCTGGCAAGATTGTTCATGGATTCAACCGCATCCCAGGCCGCCTTGTAGCTCAAGCCCACCGCCTTTGCGGCAGCAGAGATCGACCGGGTCTTGCCGATTTCGGCCAGCACCGCCATCCAGCGTGGGCTGGCCAGCTGCTTGCCGGCACGCTGCAGCGACAGGGCGCTGGTGATACGCACAGCTTTGGATGCCATCAGCGATTCTCCGTCCGCGCGTGCGGCTTATCGACGCGGGCCCTGCTCAGGCCGGTCACAAGCCAAGGAGTCTTGAATAATTGTCGCAGCATTCTACCGCCAGCCAGCGCGCTGGCTGAGGGTTCAGGAATACTCGAGCGCCGCATCGGCAAACCAGGCACGCAGGTAGCCGGCGTAGCTGATGTCGGCATAGAGCTGGTAATCGACCGTATGCGGCTCGGTGACTGCCAGCGGCTCAATCAGCACGGGCACCTGAGCCAGTAGCGACTGCGCACACTGGCCTTCGCCAAATTGGTGCGGCTGCAGATCGAGACTGCAGCCCTTGCTGAGCAGTAACCGGGCCAGCGGCCCACGCACACGGAACACTGCGCGGCCTTCAGTGACCACACTGACATGGTGCAGCCGCTGAAGCAGTGCCCGCGCGGCCTGTTCGTGCGCCATCGCCGCCGATGGACCGGCGATGGCCCAGGTATCGGGCGCCAGCCAGAGCACGCGCGTGTCGCTGCCAGCAACAGTATTCGGAGCCGAAGGCCAGGGAAGTCCAAAGACCTCTGAGAGTGCCGAGAAGTGTTCGACGTGCGGCTTCCACAGCCGAAGCACCGCGATCCGTAGCGGCACCTGCTCGATGCTCAGGGTCGGCAGCTGGACTACGACAGGCGATGGCAGAGCGATTGACATCGAGGTCTCAGGCACGCAGGCGCTCCCCGCCCACATCGTAGGCTCCGGGCGCTGTAATCTTGGCGTGGCGAAGTTTGTCGCCCAGCACGTTGAGGATTTCGCCGTGGCGCCCTCGCCCACCGCGCACCATGGCAAGCGCGACCCAGCGTCCCAGCGACGGACTAAAGGCGGCGGATGTGATGTAGCCCTCGCTGCTCGCGCCCATGCCGGGACTGCGTAGCTGAGCGCCGATCGGCAGTTCGGCGCCTGCGACCGGCTCAAGGCCCACCAGCTGGAAGCGATCGGCGCGCAGATTCTCCGGGCGGGTCAGCGAACGGCGTCCAATAAAATCATGTTCGCGCTTGAGCACATGCCCCCAACCCACATCATCAGGCGCCGTGGTTCCGTCCGTATCGGCGCCGACGTGCAGGAAGCCTTTTTCAGTCCGCAGCAACAGCCAGGCCTCAAGCCCCACCAGATCGATGCCATAGGGCTGACCAGCGCGCATCAGCTGATCCGCAAGGTTCTCTGTCTCGGCATTGGGCAGGTTGATCTCGAAGGACATCTCACCGGTGAAGCTGACCCGGCAGATGCGCACCGGAATCCCGGCAAGGTGGCCTTCGCGCCAGCTCATGTGCGCGAATGCATCGGCAGCCACGGGAAAGTCGATGCCCGCGGCGATGAGTACCTCGCGCGCCTTGGGGCCCGAGAGCGTCAGCACGGACGAGCAGGTGGTCTCGGGCGCTACCAGAACCTCAAGATCGGTCCATTCGCATTGCAGCCACTCCTCGAGCATCGCCGCGATACGCGGTGCGCCGCTGCTGGTCGTGCCGACGAGGAAGCGCTGCTCAGCCAGGCGCGCGGCAACACCATCATCGATAATGACGCCCAGCTCATTGAGCATCAGTCCGTAGCGCAGGCGCCCTACTTTAAGACTCGACATCGTGTTGGCATAGACGCGATCGAGAAACTCGGCGGCATCGGGACCGGTGACAATGATCTTGCCCAGCGGCGAGCTTTCATACAGTCCGACCGCGGTGCGCACGTGCAGTGCCTCGCGCTGCTCGGCCGCGTGCCCTGACTCGCCCGCGCGCGCGTAATATGCCGGACGCAGCCACGTGCCATATTCCTCAAACACGGCGCCGCGTGCTGCGTGCCAGTCGTGCAGTGGCACGCGACGGATCGGTCGGTACAGCTCGCCACGCAGCCGGCCACCGATCGCACCCAGGCACACCGGGGTATAAGGAAAACGGTAGCGTGTGGTGCCAGTCAGTTCGGGTGTGCGGGCCGTCAGCTCGCCCAGGCTCACCAGCGCATTGACGTTGGAGGTCTTGCCCTGATCGGCTGCCATGCCCAGGGTGGTGTAGCGCTTCAGGTGCTCGACCGAGGCAAAGTTCTCGCGCACCGCCAGCTCGATGTCAGCCAGCGACACATCATTCTGAAAATCGACGAATGCCTTGCCTGGCGCCACCACACTCCACAGGGGCTCGATCGGCGTCGCATCGCCATTGGCGGTGCCGTGCGATTGTTCAGCCTGTACCGAGCGCCCGGGGCGGAACTGGCCATGCTCGGCATCCCACTGCAGCGAGCCACCCGACTGCGAGAAAAGATGCACGGTTGGGTTCCAGCCCCCGGACATGGCCAGCAGGTCGGCACGGAAGCGCTCGATCACGCCACTGGCATCGCGCACCGTGACGCGGCGCAGTCCCGGTCGCCCCACGGTGCCGACAACGACGCTGCCGGCGAGCACGCGGATGCCGAGGTTACCCACGGCACTCACCAGCGCTGATGCCGGGGCATTGCGGCTATCGATAACGGCCACGACCTCGGCGCCCGCCTTCTTCAGTGCCAGCGCGGTGTCGTAGGCCGAATCGTTGTTGGTGAATACCAGTGCGCGGCGGCCGGCGCACACGCCGTATTCAGCCAGATAGCGCCGTACTGCCGCGGCGAGCATGACTCCAGGCCGGTCGTTGCCCGGAAACACGAGCGGGCGCTCCAGTGCGCCGCTCGCCAGCACCACGCGCCGTGCGCGCACCTGCCACAGGCGCTGGCGCGGTCGATGCGCCGGCGCTGCAGGGCCCAGATGATCGCTCACGCGCTCGACCAACGTGAGTGCGTTGTGATCAAAGTAGCCGAGCGCCGTGGTACGCGTCTTGATCACAACTTCATTCCGACCCTGCATGAGTTTGAGTTTCTCATCAATCCAGCTGGCCGCCGCCGCGCCGGAGAGCTCCTGATCCGCGAGGCGACAACGATCCCACAACAGGCTCCCGCCCAGGCGTGGCTCCTGCTCGCACAGCAGGACGCGCTCACCGGCCTGCGCTGCCGATGCTGCGGCGGCCAGACCCGCGGGGCCGCTGCCAACGACCAGCACATCGCAGTGTGCATACTGCAACTCGTAGCGCGAGGGATCAGCCTCACCCGAAATCTTCCCCAAACCGGCCGCACGTCGAATGAAGCCTTCGTACCAATGCCAGTTGGGCCACATCAGGCTCTTGTAGTAAAACCCGGCCGGCAAGAAGCGCTCCAGCGGTCGCAGCAGCGCGCCAAGATCCCAGCGTGCGTTGGGCCAGCAATTGACCGCCCAGGCCTCGAGGCCCTCATACAGTTCAACCTCGGTGGCGCGCAGGTTGAGCTGCATATGAGCTCCTGCCCCCACCTGCACCAGCGCATTGGGCTCTTCCACGCCGGCAGCCAGCAGCCCGCGGGGACGGTGGTACTTGAACGAGCGGCCGACGACTTCCACGCCACTTCCCAGCAGCGCGGAGGCAAGCGTGTCACCTTCGAACCCGCTGTATTCAGTACCATCGAAGCGAAACCGCATTGGTCGCAGACGGTTGATGAGCCCGCAATCAGGGCTGCGCTGACCGCTCACGGCACGCTCCTGGAGGGCAGCTCCGGAGGCGCTTCACCCATGCGATAACTCACCAGGATCTGGTGGGTGACGGTGTCGCGAATGACATTGAACCACTGATGGCAGCCGTGCACGTGTACCCAGCGCTCGCGAAACCAGCCTTTCGGGTTATCGCGCATGAACAGGTAGGCGCCCCATTGCGGATCGCTCACTTCCTGGTAGGGCTCGGGTCGGACCATGTGCGACTGGCCGCCGCACTGGAATTCAATCTCATCGCGCCGACCGCACCAGGGACAGGGAATGAGCAGCATGGCAGCGCAATGCCTAGTGCGGAATGCCAGAGGCCGCCGCCTCATCAATCAACGCGCCGCTCGTGAAACGCGACAATGCGAAGGGCGCTGCAATCTCATGGGCATGGCCGGTTGCCAGGTGATGCGCCAGCATGTAGCCGCCGGCCGGAATGGCCTTGAATCCGCCCGTGCCCCAGCCGCAATTGAGATAGAGATTTGGAATTGGCGTTTCGCCGAGTATCGGGCTCGAATCGTGCACCACATCGACAATGCCGGCCCACTGCCTCAGCAGTCGGACCCTGCTCAGCGCCGGCAGCTGATCGGCGACCGCGCCCAGCACATTGCGGATCATCGGCATGTTGCCGCGCTGCGCATAGGAGAGGTAGTGATCGAGTCCTCCCCCGATCACCAGACCGCCTTTGTCGGACTGGCTCAGGTACATCCCGGTGGCGAAGGAAATCATCACACAGTCGATCACCGGTTTGAGCGGCTCAGTGACAAAAGCCTGCAGTGCGTAACTGGTGACCGGCAGACGAAATCCGGCCAACGCCGCCACGACCGAGGAATGCCCGGCCACGGCCATGCCAAACCGATCCGCCTGAATCCGTCCGCGGCTGGTATCAACGGCTGCTATCTGACCGTTGCTGCCCATCACGAAACCGCGCAGCTCGCAGTTCTGAATGATATCCACGCCGAGGGCGCTCGCCGCCCGCGCGTAACCCCAGGCCACGGCATCGTGGCGCGCCGTGCCGCCGCGCCGCTGCAGGAAGCCGCCCCATACCGGGTAGCGGGCACTGCGCGACACGTCCAGCAGCGGGATGTGCGCTTTTATCTCATCAGGTGTCATCAGCTCAGCGTCAACGCCGTTCGCGTTCATCGCCCCGACCCAGCGCCGGGCCCCCTCGAGATCATGGCGCGTGTGCACCAGGTTGATGATGCCGCGCTGGCTCAGCATGATGTTGTAGTTCAGCTCGCGGGCCAGACCTTCGTACAGCCGCAGAGAAAAGTCGTAGATTGCCGCGCTCTGCGGATAGTAGTAGTTGGAGCGCACGATGGTGGTATTGCGCCCGGTATTGCCACCACCAATCCAGCCCTTTTCGAGTAAGGCGATGTTGCGGATGCCGTGTACTTTGGCCAGGTAGTAGGCCGTGGCCAGTCCATGGCCACCGCCGCCGATGATCACCACCTCATAGCGCGGCTTCGGCTCAGGCGAACGCCAAGCCGGAGTCCAGCCCCGCTGTCCCATCAGACCCTGCTTGAACAGGTTCCAGGCGTTGTAGCGCATCATGTGCTTGGCACACTAAAGCAGACCCTGGGAGCTGACAAGCACACTGCGGATAGCTCGATAGGCCGATGCCAATTTGAGATACGCGGCCAGCGTTTCCCGATCACAATCGCTCGCAGGTGCAATTTCCGCTGCCACCTGCGGCTCGCTATCCTACGATACTGGTAATAGCAAGTGCGGCCTCGCTTTGTCGCGACCATCCCCGGGAGTGAGTGCGATATGAAAATTGGCTTTATCGGACTGGGCAATGTCGGCGGCAAACTCGCGGGCACACTGCTGCGCAATGGCTGGGATTTGACCGTACGGGACCTGAATCCGGCACTGGTCCAGGAGTTCGTGGCCCGCGGCGCGAAGCAGGCCTCCTCAGCGCGTGCCCTGGCCGAGCAGGTGGATCTGATCATCACCTGCCTGCCCTCTCCGGCGGCGAGCGCTGCGGTCGTCGAAGGAGCGGATGGATTCCTCAGCGTCTTGCGAGCCGGACAGATCTGGCTCGAGATGAGTACCACGGATCACTCGGAGATCATCCGGCTCGGCGCACTGATCGGGGCGCGCGGGGGCCTCGTGATGGATTGCCCGGTCTCGGGTGGCTGCCATCGCGCAGCGACGGGCAACATCGCGATCTTCGCCGGCGGCAGGCGCGAAACCTTTGATCAAGTCCTTCCCGTCTTGACGACGATGGGCCGGCGCATTCTGCACACCGGCGTGCTCGGCAGTGCATCGGAGCTCAAGGTGGTTACCAATTACCTGTGCACAGTGCACCTGGCGGCGCTGGCCGAGGCGCTGACGACCTGCAAGGTAATTGGCATGGACATGAATACCGCATACGAAGCGATCCGAATCTCCTCGGGCAACTCCTTCGTGCACGAGACCGAGTCCCAGGTCATCCTCAACGGCAGCCGCGATATCAATTTCACGATGGATCTGGTGATCAAGGATGTTGGCCTGTTTGATACGCTGGCTCGCGAGGCTGGTGTACCACTGGAGATCTCACCGCTGGTCCTGAGTATCTTCAAGGATGGACAGCAGCGCTACGGGGCTCGCGAACACTCGCCCAACATCATCCGACGCCTTGAAGAGGCCTGCCACGTCAGCGTGCTTGGCCAGGGTTTTCCGGCGGAAATCAGTGACGATGAGCCCGAAGAGCCAGGCTATGAAGTCAGCGCACGCCGCGGCTGAGCGATGACGCCGGGTCGGTTAAGGCACAAGCACGATCTTGCCGGTGTGTGCTTTTGCCAGAAACTGCTGCTGGGCCGCGATAATCTCAGGTAGCGGCAGTACCGCTGCCACCAGCGGACGGATCTCAGCGCGTTCGATGTAGCGCACCAGGCTGGCAAATACACCCTCTGCGAGTACTGTCGCGCCGAAGAAGCTCAGATCCTTGAGATAAAGCGTGCGCAGATCCAGCTCGACCACCGGCCCGGCAATCGCACCAGCGCTCGTGTAGCGCCCGCCCCGGCGCAGCACTGCCAGGCGCGCTGCAAAGCCGCTGCCACCGGTGACGTCCACAACGACGTCCACCGATTCCGCGCCAACCACCAGCTCCGGATCCGCTGTGCGGTCGATCACCTGATCAGCGCCCAGCGCCGCCACGGCCGCCGCCTTGCCGGCTCCGGCCACCGCGATGATTCTGGCGCCCCGCCGCCGTGCCAGTTGCACCGCCGCCGAACCTACCCCACCGGATGCGCCCGTCACCAGCACCGTCTCACCAGCATCCAGTGACACCCGCGTCAACATGTTTTCGGCCGCCGAATACGCGCAGGGGAACGAAGCGAGCTCAATGTCCGAGAGCGCACTCTCGATGGGGTGCGCATAGGCGGATGGCGCCACGGCAAATTCGGCGAACGCCCCGTCGCATTCGGATCCGAAATAGAGCACCTGGTAGTGTGAGCCGCCAGGCACTCGAAATGCCGGCTCTACCAGCACCCGCTCACCGACGCGCCTTGGGCTCACGCCGGCTCCGGTGCGCACGATGCGCCCGCAAGCATCCGCGCCCTGTATCCGCGGGAATTGTGCCGGGCGCCCGCTCCAGCTGGTGTTCCCTGCGGCCAGATCCGCATAGCCAGCCGCCGCACCGCTCAAGGTTGTGCCTTCTGTAACGGCCTTCGCATACCAGCCCGTGCGTGTGTTGATGTCAGTATTGTTGACGCCGGCGGCACCAACCTGAATAAGCACTTCGCCGGCTCCGGGCTCCGGCACTGGCACATCGTCGCGGTATTCGAGCTGCTCGAATCCGCCGCGACCATTGAGCAGGACCGCTTTCATCGAACCAGTGCGGCCTTTAGCCCACCACCGGGTCCTGGCTCATCTCGAGGTGGAGCTTGCTGCCCTTGTAGGGATGGCGCAGGGCCACCTCTTCATTCAGCTCAACACCGAGGCCCGGCTCGGTGGAGGGAATCACATAACCGTCCTGCCACACGATCGGCTTCTTCAGGATATCGGCATGGAAACCCTGCCAGCGCTCGATGCTCTCCAGGATCAGGAAATTCGGGCTGCAGGCGGCCAGCTGGGCGTTGGCAGCGCCGACGATGGGGCCGCAGTACAGGTGAGGCGCGATCTGCACGTGGTGTGCCTCAGCCATGCCGGCAATCTTCTTGGCTTCGAGGAGGCCGCCGACGCGGCCGAGATTCATCTGCAGGATGGCCGCAGCGCCACAGTTCATCAGTCGTGAGAAATCGTACTTGGTGGTCAGGCGCTCGCCGGTGGCGATCGGAATCGAGGTGGCGCGCGCTACTTTGGCCATCTCCTCGGGACTGTCCGGAGGCACCGGCTCTTCAAACCAAAGTGGATCGGCCGGCTCAAGCCGCTTGGCCAGCCGGATCGCACCAGCGGCAGTCATTTGGCCGTGCGTACCGAACAGCAGATCGGCCTTAGTGCCCACCGCCTGGCGCAGCAGCTTTCCGAAGCGTTCGCATCGATCCAGCGCTTCAAGTGAAAGCTGCCGGCCATCAAAGGCCGTATAGGGACCGGCCGGGTCGAATTTCAGCGCGGTAAACCCCTGCTGCAGATACTCGTGGGCCCGCTCGGCCGCAAGTTCTGGATTGTGATAGACCTCGGTGCTCTCCCCTGGCCGTGGATAGATGTAGGTGTAGGAGCGCAGTCGCTCATGCACCCGGCCGCCAAGCAAGTTGTAGACCGGCTGCTGGGCTGCTTTGCCGATGATGTCCCAGCAGGCCATCTCAAGTGCGCTTAGGACACCCATCAAGCTCAGATCCGGATGCTGCGTGAAACCGCTGGAATAAACACGACGCCAGATGCGTTCAATATTGTGCGGATCCCCACCTTCGAGGTAGCGAGCAAACACATCCTCGATCATCCGCGCCACGAGGTCTGGGTGGAACGGGACGCCATAGGCCTCGCCAATGCCGCTAACGTTGTCGTTGGTAGTCAGCTTCACGAACACAAACCAGGCGCCGCCAAAGTGCGGCGGCGGATTACCCACGACGAAGGTCTGGATGTCTTTCAGCTTCATGTGCCTGCACCCACCTGCTCGGTATTGCTGCCTACGCCTTATGTCGATTCGCTGCGCTCAGTAATGCAGTGCGTGCAGCTGCGGCGCGCCACCGGCCTCCAGCTGCCTCACACCCCACCACGAGCCGCTCTAGAATAGTCGCAAAGTCCGGAGAGCGGACAGCCCCGCGCCATGCCAGAAAGACCTACTCCTCAGCAAGAAAAGGCATTTCGCTATGCCAGAAAACCATTACCATGTTCGCGCTGTCGCCGTTGCTACGCCCCGACCACGCGTAGCCGATCAGTCGGGCCTGCTCGCCGCCGCAGGGGGCGATGACGGCCAGCCCAGCGGCAAGATGAACGGCCTATAGCAGCACAAGGGGGACACGCTCTGATGTCAGTGACCGAGCCGATTCCGCAGAGTATGGCCCTCTCGGCGCAGACGTCCATCGTAGCGCGCTGGTATGTGCTGGCGATGATGGTCACGGTCTACAGCCTAAGCATCGCTGACCGCTACGCGATCTCCACAGTCATGGAGCCCATCCGGCTCGAATTGCACCTGACGGACTCTGGAATCGCCTTCCTAACGAGTTCGATTATTGCCGTTTTTTACGTGCTATTTGGTTTTCCGCTCTCCTGGCTGATCGATCGCGTCAGCCGCCGCGTGGTCATTGCATTCTCCGTATTGGGCTGGTCAGCGATGACGCTGAGCACGGGCCTATCGGCCAACTACTCCCAGCTGCTGCTCTCGCGCCTGGGCGTCGGAATCGGTGAAGCCGGGGGCACGCCAGGAGCCAATTCGATCCTGTCAGATTATTTTCCTGCGATCCGCCGGCCGATGGCGCTGACCATTTTCTCGCTCGGAGCGCCCATTGGCTCCTGGGTTGCGGCTGACTTTGCCGGCCGGATCACCGATTTGTATGGTTGGCGCACGGTCTTTCTATGGCTCGGAGCCGCCGGGGTCGTCTTTGGCATCTGGCTGTACGTCACCGTCAAGGAACCCAAGCGCGGCTGCCTCGATCACAACCTAAAGACCGATACACCGAGCTTTCTGCAGACTATGGCCTACCTTTGGAGCCAGCGCTCCGCGGTCCACCTCATGATCGGCAGCGCGCTCACCGCGCTTTGGGGCTGGGGTCTGATGTGGTGGACACCTACTTTCCTGATTCGCAACTACGGACTCACTCCCGGCCAGGCCGGCCACATCATCGCACCGATGAATCTGTATGGCGGAATCGCGGCGACTCTGCTGACGGCGTGGCTAGTTGGACTACCTTCCATGGCTGATCCGCGGCGCGTCGTGTGGCTGATGGGTAGCGTCATCGGCGTAGCGACCATCGCCTCAATCGTCATTTATGCAACGCACGACCTGCAGCTGGCCACCGCCTTGTTCTGGATCTTCATCCCCTCAGTCTACTTTTATATTGGCCCCTGCTTTGGCCTGCTGAACAATCTGGCCGAGCCGCGCATGCGTGCCCTATTCTGCGCGGCGACACTGTTCGTCGCGAATGTCGGCAATCTGATCATTGCCCCGCAGGCTGTGGCATTCATCAGCGACTATGTCGCCCCGAATCACGTGGCCAATGCGGCTTCACTCCGCTTCGCCCTGATCTGCCTCGCTCCGGTAGGTTTTTGGGCCACGTACCACTATTTCTGGTCGGCCCGACGCATGATTGCGGATCAGGAGCGCGCTACAGGAATCAAAGTCGGCACTTCGGTCGCTGCCTAGAAGGGCCCCGGCGCGCTGCAGCGCTCAGGCCCGGGAAGCGGGTTTCAGTAGTGGTAGCAAAGGTCCGACGAATTTCTCGTAGTTCTTCCAGCGTCCCGTCGACGCCCGATAGATCTTCTGACGCACCTGCCACTTGCTGGCGGTAATGACTACGCGACTCGTCTCTTGAAAATTCATGCATCGCGGGTCCCATGGCAGGCCGGCGAAGTCCAGCATACGCCGCGTCCAGCTTTCCTGGTCTTGCGTGAGCGCCTCATAAGGGACTTCCAGGAGTGCAGTCGGCGGCAACGTCGCTCGCCAATGATCGGTAATGCGCAGGTATTCGCCGTAATAGTGCGCCAAATTTGTAAGATCGTTGGCGTAGGGGCCGATGTTGAAGAAATTCTGAAAATAGATGGACAGGCAGGTGTCAACGGGATGGCGCTGCATGTGAATGATGCGCGCCTTCGGAAAGACGGCATGGATCAGGCCCGCATATAAAAAATTTGCAGGCATCTTGTCGACCACGCGCACGGACCCGCCACCGACTGCGGTCAAGCGCTCCAGGCAGCTACGTGCGATGCCGGCCAGAAGCGACTTATCCGGAACGCCGTCGGGATTGATCTCCTCCAGCCGGCACCACGCATCGTGCCAAAACGTCAGCTCGCCGGCGCCGAAGACCGCTGGATGCGACGCCAGAATCTGTTCGGCTAGCGACGTACCGGATCGCGGCATACCCACGATCATGAGGGGCAATTCCGCCGTAGAACCACCGATCTGACAATTCCGCAGAAACTCCGGCTGAAAGCGCCTGATGATTCGGCCGACCAGTGCACTGAACCGCTCGGGATTGTAAGTGGCGCCGAAGCGTTTGCTCAGTTCATTGGCGCGCGCGTACTGGTGGAACGCATCGTCGAACTCACTGACGTCATCGAAATATTTCCCGAGAGAATAACGCAGGCTGATCTCTGCGGTCAGCGGCAGTCGCTTACCGAGCAGCGTCTCAACGCCGCGTCGCCACTTCGAGTCCGCAGTAGTCATCTTGCGATGGGTTGCGATGCTGGAAAAAGCCGAATAAAAACCGGGATCGATGATGATCGCCTTGGAAAATAATTCCTCTGCTTCGGCGAATTCGCCGCGGTCTGCCCGCAGTTCACCCAAGAATGACAGGGCCTCGACGTAGTTCGGGTCGATGTCGAGGGCGGCCCGGCAGCTCGCCTCAGCCTCGACGGGCCGCCGCTGCTGACGCAGCGCCAGTGCCAGACTCAGATGAGCGGGGGCATACCGGGGCTGCAGGCTCAGCGCACGTTGATAACAATCGATGGCGGCAGGCACCCGGCGCATTTCGAACAGCACCTCGCCGAGATTACAGTGGCTCTCGGCGCTGGACGGGTTGACCGCAATTGCCCGCTCGAAGACGGCGGCGGCGTCGCGGCGCCGACCCAGATCGCGAAACACTCTGCCGAGGTAGTTCAAAGCAACGGTATCGTCTGGCTTCAATTCGATCGCCCGGCGGAAATTCTCCACCGCCGCCTCAAGCTGACCGAGAGCGCCGTGGACGAGTCCCAGGTAGCTGTGGGCGACAGCCAGCGTCGAGTCCAACGCGATCGCGCGCTGCAGGCAGATCTTCGCCTCTTCCAGCAAACCCAGCAACCGCTGGGCATTGCCCAAATTGCACAGAATCACGGGGTCGTTCATGCGCATCTCTACCGCCAAACGGTAGCAGCGCTCCGCATCCACGTTCTGCCCTAATTCCAAGAACGTATTCCCGAGGTTGTTCCGCGCCTCGACCAGCTGAGGGTTGAGCAGCAGTGCTCGCTCGTACAGCGCCACCGCCTCGCGCACGCCCCCCAATGCCCGCATGGCATCTGCGGCCTCCGCGATACCGTCAGCATCGTTGGGCTGGAGTTCGAGCGCCCGGCGCAGACTCACCAGCGCTGCCGCCCATTCGCCGCGCTCCCGACGTGCCGTAGCGAGATTGCGATGCGCCTCAGCATCATCGGGCATTAATTCCGCAGCGCGACGCAGCTCGTTAATCGCATCCTTGCCTTGATGCACGAGCACGACGCTCAGTATTTTCCACACCATCCCGTTTTCGGAATGCGTGGCCAGCAGCTTGCGTGCACGGCTTTCGGCTTCTTGCAGCCGACCTTGGCTGACGAGGCCGACCAATGCGCCGATTTCCTGAGCACTCAGTGCGCTGGCGGGGCTATTCACGATAACGAGTCAAGGCATCGCCAAGGGAGTCTTTCAGGGGCTCGAGCCAGGGCTCGAAGTTCTTCCACTGACCCACTCCGTCGCGGTTGATAGGCTGCCGCACCTGCTCGGAGCTGGCCGTTCGCACGCTGCGCTCAGTCTTGTAAAATTCGATGCAGGCGGCCTCGAACGGTAGATTGCAAAACTTGAGGATACGGCGCACCTGAAATTCGAGATTGTCAATGACGTCTTCGTGATGCACACGGAGCACCGATCCAGACAGCACATCGTCCCAGTGGCGCATCAACTCGAGATAGGTGCGGTAATACCGGGCGATATCGTCCACGCTGTAAGTGAATTCCTGCCCCTTTGCAAAGAGTTGCTTCAAGTTGCTGATGCAGCAGTCCAGCGGCTCGCGCCGCGCATCGATGATCTTGGCATTAGGCAGCATGAGGCGGATGAGCCCCAAGTGCCGAAAATTGTTCGGCATCTTGTCGATGAAATAGGCCTTGCCGGTGCGGTAAACCCTGGTGTCCGCCAGGTACTTCTCCCCCAGCGCCCGCAATTCCGCAGGAGTCATCTCGGTCAGCACGCGCGGGTATCGTGGGTTGCTGGGGTCGGGGTCGCGGCCACGCAGATTGTTGGCCATCTGCTGCACATTCGGCAGCTCCTGTGTTCCCTCAACCTGGGAGTGCGAGGCAAGTATCTGTTCCAGCAAAGTCGAACCCGAGCGCGGCAACCCGATGATGAATATCGGGTCAGGATCGGGCGCGCCCGCGCCTCTGTGTCGAAGAAATAGATCCGGGGCGCAGATCTCAATCTGCTGTTTGGTATTACGCTCGATCAGCTCCGGGCGGTAATGGCTTTCCGCCCGCTTGAGTGCATTGCCCTCTTGATAGTATCGAAAGGACTCGGCAAATTCGCGCCGATCCTCCAGCGCCTTGCCCAAAGCAAAGCACAAGTGGTAGCGGTCGACCAGCGGCAGGGCCGCGTCCGCATGAAAGTTCTTCATCTCCTGTAGTTCAATGTCGGTGAAACGGTAGGTTTTCAGATTAGCGAGGCTCCAATAAGCATCGCCGAAGCCCGGGCGGCAGCTTGCAGCCTGACGATACGAGGCGACGGCCTCATCGCGACGCCCCAAGGTCTTCAGGGCGTGTGCAATCGACAGATGCAGGTCCGCGTCCGCGGGGGTGCCCTGAAGCAGCTCGCTATACAGCTCGATGGCGCGTTCGTGCTCGCCTAAGCCCACAGCGGCGGTGGCATAAAGACTCTGAAGATAGGGCCGGTGCTCAGGATCCTCGCGCATCAAACGTTCTAATTGGTCGCAGGCCTGCTTGTATCTGTGCAGCTCGATGAGCACTTCGGCATATTCGGCACGCGCCGCGTGATAATCCGGGGCAAGCTGAAGAAGCGCCGCCAGCAGAATCTCCGGGTCGTCGAACACCCGTCGGGCAATTCCGATGCGGGCCAGGAGGCGCATGGCTTCGACCTCATTACCGTGGCTCAAAAGGAATGAGCGGATCATGCGCTCGGCCTGATCGAGGTCTCCGTCCAAAAACAGTCCCGTCGCTGTGACGACCTCCGGCGGCAATTTGCGCAGGGTGGCCAACTGGCCAGCGGCCGCGTTTCGGGCCGCCGTGTTACCTGTCATCCGGTACAGCCCTTCGAGCATGGACCAGCTATTTGGGAGGGCATGATTCAGGCTTACGGCCAGTGAAAATGCGCTAATGGCCGCCTCGGCTTGCCTCGTGAAGACGAAACAGTGCCCACGTTCCTCGTGCAGGCGGCTGTAGCGCGGGTGGTGCCGTTCTAGCGTCGTAAGGGTGGCCAGGGCGTCAGCGATCCGGCCCGAGAACCGCTGCGCTACGGCGGTCAACAGCAGCGCATCACGGTGCAGCGGCTCGCGCACCAGCAACGTTTCTCCCGCGGCCAGGGCGTCGGCGAACTTGCCGGATCGCACCAAGGCGCGCATCGCAGCGAGTTCGGAGTTAATCGAACTTGCGACGGAATCGCCGTCCGGGGAATTCATAACTACCTACAAAAAAAGGGGTGGACGTGAACGTCCACCCCAATTTTAGCGCAACCGACTCTCGCCGGCTTGCCGGTTAGCCGGCCTAGAACTTGTAGCCGAATTGGAACGTAATCACTCGGGGACGCAGCGGTACCTCCGACTTGACGAACTGGCCCGAAGACGTATTCGTGCTTGCATCCGAGTTCGAGAGGTTGTTGGCCACAATTTGCGCCGTCCAGCTATCCTTTGAAAGGCCGATTGACGCGTCGGTGGTCGTGTAGCCCGGCATGGTGTACTTACACAAGGTCGTGTTCGGTGTCCCATCGGCCAGACAGCCTCCGTTCGCGACCGTCAACTCGCCGTTCGGGAAGCTGGCCGGCTCGTTGCGCTCAGCGGCGATGTAATTCGCGCCAAAACTCACGAACGACTTGTAGTTGTCGAAGGCGAAGTCGTAGCGGGCGCGCACGTTGAATTCCACGGGCGGCGAATACGCCGGAGTGGTATCCAAAACGCCAAAGGGATTATTGAACACCACGTCATTGACTTGGGTAATGCAATCACCCTTAGGCGTCGGATTGTTCGCTAGTTTGGACGATCCCACCGTACCGGAGCTCCGCAAGCACGGCGCATCCGTTTGATTGGTGCTGTTCCACGAGCCCGATCCCTGAATCGTCAAGCCCTGAACGACCTTGGCCACCAATTGCAGTTCGAGGCCGTTCACCTTATACGTCGGGCCGTTCACGACGAACGTGGTGTTACCGAGCTGAGATGGGTCAAACAGGGGCAACTGAATGCTCGACCATTGCATAGTGTAAGCGGACACATTGGCTTGCACGCGATGATTTAGGAACTCGGTCTTTAGGCCGATCTCGTTGTTGATCAGGTCATCGGAGCTGAAGCCGACCGGCTTCAAGTACTGATCGCTGTTCGCGCAATTGTCGGTTGCAGGATTACCGGGAACAACGTAGCAATACGGAGCGACGGCCTTGAGTTTGATCGTGCTGCCGTCGACGCTGGTCTGGGTGCGATTGAAACCGCCTGGACGGAATCCCTGGGAATAGGTGTAGTACGCGAGCACATCCGGCGTAACGTGCCAGGTCAGGTTGGCGCGCTGTCTGCTGCCACTCTCGGACTTGTGCAGGTTCATGCCGAAGCCGTATGCGGCGGCTCCCGCGGCACCGTACGGGGTACCGTTCGCGACGTTCAGAATGCTTGAGGTCGCGCTGTAGTACTCGGATCCCTGTTCGTACTCTTCGTAGTGGAAATGCCGAATGCCATAGGTCACCGTCAAGACCTTCGGAATGATGTCAAAATCGAACGAACCGAAGAACGCAAGTTGCGTGTAGCCACGCTCATCGTTTTCACCGAATGCCGTGTTGGTGCCTTCCCGCAGCGACGGATCGGAAGAATAGTAGCCGGGAACTGGGCCCACCGCCTCGGTGCAATCCGGTCCGCCAGCCTCGGAAATCGCGAGATTCGCGGGCGTGCACTGCGGAATGGGCATGTAATTGAAGTTCATATTGTCAATAAGGTTGAACTTCTCCCAGTACGCGCCAACCAATGATCGGAACCGATTCTCATCCGAGGTCTGAACGCGGAACTCATGGCTCAGGTGACTGTTCTCGACCTGGTCACGCCAGGAGCCGACCGGTGCGTAACAGGTCGTGGGCTTGGCGGATCTGAAATAAGCATAGCCTGCGCCGGCTCCCGAACAGGAATAGTAAGAGCCGTGCTTCGAGGTGAGGTAGTTCGAATAATCGGCTTGCTGGTCGATGTGTCGGACCATATAGCTGCCGGTGTACACCATGCGCAGGTCGCCGACCGCAGGAAGGTTGCCGATCTTCCCGTTGAGCGTCCACGACGTGCTCTCGTAACGATCTTTGTCCCATGCGGGTGCGAACGCGGTAATCTGATACGGCGCCAGTGTCTGGCCATCCGGGGCAGTCGGTTCGTCGGCGAAGTAGCCGTTCGCCTGCATGTTCTGGTAGTTCTGCTGAATCAGCGCATTCCAGTCCTCGTTGAACTCAAACAGCGCTGAGACCCGTACACCGCCAGTGTCCTGTGTGTTTAGGTTGTTGCCGATGAGACCGGCGTTGTCCGCGATCGGGTTACCTGGCGGGTAGGGCGCCAGGACAGATTGGATCGCGGGCACTTGAAGGGTCCCGGGAACATTCGAAATATAACCGCCCCGGTGATCGCTGAAGAGAACCGCGCGCAGCGCGATGTGGTCGCCGAACGGCAAGTTCAGCATGGCATTCAGGTTGTTGTTCGGGTCGCCGCCGGCCGTCAGGCCGTATCCGGCATTGAGGTCGCCCTCGGTGACGCCGAGCTTTGGCTTGTTCGTGATATAGCGAATGGCGCCGGCCTCAGCGCCGCCGCCGAACAGAGTGCCCTGCGGGCCTTCGAGTACTTCGACGCGCTCCATGTCCACCATGTAGACGTCATTGTTGCGTGCCGGGAACTGCATCGATTGGTCATCAAGGTACAACGCGACGTTCGGGAACGGCGCCGTAGTCGATTGCGACTGGTTGCCCGAGCCACCCGAGCTCAAGCCGCGCATGAAAATGTTGCCAGTGCCGGGACCATTACCGCTGAAAGTCACGTTGGGCGTGTACTTGAGCAAATCATCGAGCGACGTGACGTTGAGCTCTTTCAGTGTCTCACCGCTCATCGCCTGAATCGTGATCGGCACGTCTTGTATGGATTCAGTGCGACGCTGCGCAGTCACAACGATTTCCTGAATCTCCAGGGAATCGGACGCATCGGCAGTGTCCTCTGGCGCTGCATAAGCTGCGCCCCCAGTGGCGCTCAAAATTGTCGACACAGCAATGGCAATTTTGCGATTGTTTTTCAAGCGTAATCTCCCCAAATAAAAATCAATGGTGGGAATCTTCGTCTCAATTCGATCTATCTAATCGATGGCCCAAGGTGCCCAGGGTCACACCGGCAGCGATCAAGAACCCTCTCTCCCAAAACCTTCTTGCCGCATGTTGTTATGGCAACATTTGCGGAGCGCTGCACGTTCGTTCAAATGAAACAACAAAGACATGACATGAATATGACCGCGCGATAATTCCTGCTCGCCCTCTTGGAATTGCGTGATCTGGGCCGACCATAGCATTGATGTGACATTATTCCAACCATTTAAAGAAGCCCACTGGCGCGGCACGCAGGTTGATGATTGCGATCAAACCCCATGGGAATGCCCGTTTTGGATGCTCCCATTCGAATATTCGATGCGCGTCATAGCCGTGTTGCGGGCATGAGACACATGGTCGCAACCGGTTGCCAATAAATCTGGCCTTGATTGCGGACAGGCTTCCGTAAATCTTTCAGGTCCTTAAGAGAGGTTGCTCCTTTACTTCATGATCTTTCTCAAAGGCCTTGCCGACGCTGCGATCGCCGGTACAGACCCCGCTGGAGGGATCCACCATCGGGCTGCGAACCGACGGGAACGGCGCCCTTGGATTATTTAATGACGACGAAGGTCGATGGAGCAGCATCGGCCACATTGAGCCGCCCGGCGCCGACCGTCGCGGGTCCAGCGGGCTTACGGACGCTGGCCGCCGATGCGCCCAGGCACGAGATCGCAGCTCGGTTTCTGGCCGAGCACGCCGCGACCCTCTACTACGGTGCCGTCCACGACGGCCCACCGAGCGACTAACGATCCGCCGGGGCTGCGCACTCAGGGGCTCAATTCGCTGACCTGGTGCTGAGCGCGCTCGAGCCAGGCGGGATTGATTGTCACGCCCCAGCCGGGCGAAGCCGGGATTTGCACGCAGCCTCCTGCGACTGCGTACGGGTCACCCAGAAACAGCCCGTCCTGCCACGGATAATAATCCCCACCCTCGATGGAGAGCTCCAGGTACTTGCCCGCATTTGGGATGGCGCCCAGTAAATGCATGGTGCACATCGTCACGAGTGACAGATTCGCACTGTGGGGCGTGCACGGCATTCCGGCCGCCGCCGCCATGCGCGCAACCTTGAGCGTGCGCCCGAGACCGCCCATGTACATCACATCGGGCTGCACGATGTCGACGGCCCGCATCTCGATCATTCGGGCCCAGGTCGCCAGGTCCCAATCCTGCTCACCCCCGGTGATATCGATCGAAAGCGCAGCACTCACCTGCTGCGTCTCCTCGAGGTGCCAGTAGCGGCACGGCTCCTCATAATGGGCGACGCCCTCGGCTTCGAGCAGGCGCCCGACTTCAATTGCCCGGCGCGGTGAAAAGCCGCTGTTGGCATCCACCAGCTTGGCGACATCGGCGCCGAGGCCCCGCGCAACAGTCGGAATAATCGCCTCGGTCCGGCCCGGCCACTCATCGATATCGTGGCCGCACTCGGCGCCCACGCGCCACTTGAAGGCATCAAAACCAAAACGATCGCGCAGCCGCGCAAAGCGTGCGAGTTCCTGCTCGGGTGTGATGTCGCGTTTCATCGAGGAGGCATACGCACGCAGCGGGCCAGGCTTCCCGCCCAGCAGTTCGACCACCGGCTTGCCTTCGATTTGTCCGCGCAGGTCCCACAATGCGGTGTCGAGGCCGGCGAGTGCCCGGCAGCGGTAAGTACCCGGGAATTTGTGCTCGCGCTCCTCGATGCGCTCGATGAGTGCATCGATCGCGAACACGTCGGCCCCGAGCGCCCAGCGTGCCACCTGCCGGTGAAAGATGGTGGCCGTGATATCGGCGTTGTAGGTGGAGGCCTGGCCCCAGCCGATGGCGCCCGTATCGCTGGTGAGGCGCACGAAGCAGACGAATTCATTGGCGAAAGTCTCGAGCTTGGCAATTCTCATCCGCGTCTAACTCCTGGCGAGCGCCTGCAGGACCAACTCACACGGCACACGGCGCCGCTCAGAGCCCCGGCGCCACGGTGCCGAAGCGCGCGACGCAATCGCTTTGGCTATTTGTATTTGGTCCAGATGGTCTTGAAGTCGCTGTATTTCTCGATGGCGTGCGCTGAGCGGTCGCGCCCGAACCCGGACTGCTTGAAGCCACCAAAGGGCGTAGCGAGCGAGGAGCGATCGTAGGTGTTGACCCAAACCGTGCCGCCGCGCAGCGCATTGGACATCCGGTGTGCAACGTTCATGTCGCTGGTCCAGATCGCCGCGGCCAGGCCGTAGATCGTGTCATTGGCCCGCTCAAGGGCTTCGCTCTCATCGCGAAAGGAACTTACCGCCAGGACCGGCCCGAAGATCTCTTCGCGATTCACGCGCATCTCGGGACGCACGCCGTCCAGTACCGTCGCCTCGACGTAGTAGCCGCCACTTTCCGGCATGGCCTGCCTGCCGCCAAAGACAATGCGGGCGCCTTCGCTCTTGCCCGAATCAATGTAGCCCAGCACCCGCTTCAAGTGCCGCGCATCGATCAGGGCACCCATCTGGGTCTCCGGCTCAAACGGATGCCCCAGCGTGATGGTCCTCGCCACGCGCTCAATGCCTGCAAGCAACGCCTCGCGCGCGCTCTCCTGCACCAGCACCCGCGAGCCGGCGTGGCAGGTTTCTCCCGAGTTGTAATAAATGCTCCAGGCAATCTCGGTGGCCGCCGACTCCAGATCAGCATCGGCCATAACCACCTGCGGACTCTTGCCGCCGAGCTCAAGGGCGACGCGCTTGAGGTTCGAGTCCCCGGAATAGCGCATCATCAGCTTGCCCACCTCAGTCGAGCCGGTGAAGGCGATCAGATCCACATCCCGGTGCAGCGCCAGGGCCTTGCCCGCCTCTTCGCCGAAGCCCGGCACCACATTAAAGACCCCGGGCGGCAACCCGGCCTCGACCGCGAGCTCAGCCAAGCGGATGCCCCCGAGGGGCGATTGCTCAGCAGGCTTGAGTACTACCGAATTGCCCGCCAACAGCGCCGGGCCCAGCTTCCAGGCACTGATGATGATCGGATAGTTCCACGGTACGACCGCGCCGATAACCCCCAGCGGTTCGCGCCTGATCAGCGCCAGCTCGTTCGGCGCGGTGGGCGCGACCTCATCGTAAAGCTTGTCCGCAAACTCGGCGTAATAGGCAATGCAGTCTGCCGCCGAGGCGACATCCACCTTGATGGAGTTGTGAATCGGTTTGCCGACATCCAGAGTCTCGAGCAACGCCAGCCGCTCGACATCCGCCCGGATCAGCTCGGCGAAGCGCAGCAATACGCGCTTGCGTTGCTTCGGATCGGTATGCCGCCACACGCCGCTCTCGAAGGTGGCGCGGCAGCAGGCGACTGCCGCATCGACGTCGGCCGCTTCGCCACGGGCAACCTGCGCAATGACTCGTCCATCAATCGGACTGATATCCTCAAAGGTGCGGCCCGATTGGGCGGCTACGTAGCGGCCCGCGATAAATGCCCGGCCCTCAAGCTTTAGTTGATCGGCCGCCTTTTGCCAGCTGCAGCGGTCGCGGGAAATCAGGGTTTCAGTCACGGTATGTTTTCGCCTTAAGTTCGGCAGATGAGTAAGAAGCTCCGCTCGATCGAGGACGCCTGCTAACGGGGCGCGCAATTCGCGGCAACCAGCCGACGGGCGATTACGCGCCTGCCCATCCGAGCCAGTGGAGCGAACAGCCAGCCATTGCGCTCATTATAAGATGCTGAAGGGATTCCGGCCGCCCCTCCGCTCGGGCCCATAGCTGGCCAAATGCCTTCATCGTCCCGACACCAGGGCCGAGTCGAGAAATTGGATCAAAGACATCGACAAAAGGCATTGGCCTTGGCGCTGCCTGATCCCGCACGCTTTGAGCCCTCGGACGCCCCAGCAGCACCGGACGTGAGCGCGTTAGAATGGGCCTTATCGAACCGACCCTTTGCGAATGCTGCCCCCGCGGGAAGCCCGACACCGGGCAAGGACCAAAATGACCAGAGGACGTATCGACCGGCGCTGGCTGCCGCTCAACGCGCTGCGAGCCTTCGAGGCGGTTGCCAAGCACGGCAGTTTCACCGGCGCTGCCAATGCGCTGCGCATATCGCAAAGCGCTCTGTCCCGGCACGTGATCTCCATCGAACGCCTGATCGGCGTGCAGCTGTTCGAGCGCCGCCCCCACGCACTGCTCCTGACCAAGGCTGGTCAGCACCTGCTGCCCACCGTCATCAAGAGCTTTGACCGGCTCGAATACTCGCTCGATGAGATCCGCAACGAGGGCGCACCGACGCTGCGTACCCTGCGCGTCCAGATGCCGCCCTCTTTCGCAGTCCACTTGGCGGTGCCCATCCTGCGCGACTTCCGGCGCGCCAACAGCGAGATCGAAATCGACTTGGTGAGCCCCTATGGAGTCGGGCCGCCACCGAGCGACGTCGATGTAGCGGTCGTGTATTCGAAACCTACCGTTACAGAGTACGTCAGCGACCTGCTCTGGCCGGTCCGAATGAGCATCCTGTGTCATCCACAGGTTGCCGAGCGTCATGCGGGCAAGGATCTTGCGGCTTTCATCCGCGACAACGAGCTTATCCACGTACGTATTGCCGATCTGCCGCGCCACCACATGTGGGCGCAGTTCGCCAAGCAGGCCAATCTCGGGCCAATCAGTTATGAGCGCGGCCTGGTGTTCGATACCGCCCTGCTGGCGGCCCAATACGCCTTGAGCGGTGAAGGGCTGGCGCTCGTCGATGTGAATCTCTTTGCAGAGGACCTGCGCACAGGGCGCCTGGTGAGGCCCTTTGAGGTGTCGCTCGATGATGGCTACGGCTACTACCTGATTACTCATCCCGATGCCCTCAGTGATACGGCCATCGCTCTGTTCCGCTCCTGTCTGATCGAGCACTTTGCTCCGAGGAAGACTGAAGAGGAGCCCGCGGTGCGTCTCGCGGTCTCCAATGACTGAATGCGCCGAGGTTCCCGGGTGGGCGCGAGTCCTGCGCAGTAGCGATTAAGGCCTCAATTCCAGGCAGAAACTTCATGAATGAATCCATCGAACACGCTGATCGGCGACCCCGCCGGCGCCCATCGGGTGCGGCCGCGGCACCCGTAGTCGACCGCTCGCGCAGCTATCGGCACCTGAGCAACCCGTTTGAGCCGCTCAAGGTGTTCTCGGACGATCAGATTGCAGCCATTCACGAGG